>Ga0182742_1000121_pt1 | contig 149339 bp, 148 predicted proteins | sample eDN5th37CBELigMG_FD_128880 | JGI IMG/M metagenome (GOLD analysis project Ga0182742, IMG submission 128880) | Enriched Miracle-Growth compost microbial communities from Emeryville, California, USA - eDNA 5th pass 37_C BE-Lig MG (version 2)... ... | reverse complement strand
CCGGCTCATTCAGAAAAATATTCCATAATTACATGATTCGCCCACTTCTCTGGAATGTTGATGGCTGAAAATCTAAGAACGAGTGAGTAAACGCGAGAAAACATTAATTTATAGTGGGAGGGAATCAGATCATGAGTGATCACGAAAAAAATAAAATAGAAAGCGGCCCCTTTGATATTCAATCTGTAAACGATGTATGGAAAAAAGCAAGACGGAAAAGCATGGTTCGAAACATCATCATCTCTATGATTGTAAGTATCATGGTGCTGATCGGCGGATACATCGGGAACCAATTACTTGCCAATGATCGAGGTTGGGATGCTTTTACACCCATAGAATTGAATGAAAAAATTATGGGACCAAACGTCTATTTGGCCCGCCCTCAATTCCGTTACGAATTTTTAGGCGGAACATTGAGCTACCATACGTATAAGGTCATCGAGAATCGTGTCATCCCTTGGGGCGATCATCACTATTCCTTCCATATCTTTAACGGGCAAGCTACTCCACTCATGGGCGGAGGCCGAGGCGTTCAAGTGAATGAAGGGGATCAGTTGAAGCGTTTTTACAACGAATCAAGCGGTGAAAGAGAAATGTTATTTTTTCATCCGTCTGTTTCTTTCAAACAGTCTATCGATGATTTATCGCTCTTGGATCAGATGAATGATGATGCCTATTTGGAGTTCGCCCTGTCCTTCGATAAGGGATACACGCTCGATCAGGTGAATGAAATGATGCCCCAAAACGTCCATTCCACCTGGTACTGGGCAAATAGTTTTCTGGAGGGTGATCTGGAGATGCTAAAAGAATTGCAGGAACCTTTACGAGCTGACAGTCTATATGGCTTCCAAGCGTATCGGGACAGGCTGAACCCCGTCCAAAAAACGACAGAGGAGCAATTCATGCAGGATGTTCTAAGCGTCGCTTCCAGCAAGAACATCTATTATTCCGAGCCTGCCCAGAAGGGCTACGAGGCGATAAAAGAAAATCAGAAAACCGGTCTAATCATCGGCATCGTCGTGACGGGGACGAGAGATCAGTTGAAATCGTTGCAAGGATTGCCGTTCATTAGGGCGGCTTCGCTTGGGGCAACGGTCGATAAGTATTAAGATCATCGAATGGGCACTTTCCACATTCTCTTATTTTTTTCGAGAATGTTGGCAAGTGCCTATTTCATAGTTATGCACCAAGAAAAACAAAATGCAGCAAGTTTAGAAAGTTCATTCAAATTAAACCATATGTTTATCCGATAAATAATAGTAAGGAGTGATGACGATGAAACTGACGATCAGGACGAAGCTCATTGCAATTACAGCATTCCTCTTACTGATTCCGAGTCTTCTCATTGGCCTGTCAGGCTATGTTACAGCCAAGAAGAATTTGGATCAGCTTGGGTCTGCCGGATTAAAGAACAATGTCAAGTTGGCTTTGGATGCGATGGAGGCTTTGAATGATGAGGTTCAAAAAGGAACGTTATCGATACAAGAAGCACAAGAAAAGATGAAAGAAAAACTGATCGGGCCACTCCAGTCGGACGGTACCCGGGCGATCGAGAATAAAGTGGACATGGGCGAATACGGTTATTTTTTCGTTTTGGACAAGGAAGGAATGGCCGTTGCTCACCCAACGCTGGAAGGAAAAAATCTATTCGACTCCCAGGCGCCAGATGGCATGTATACGACGCGGGAAACGATCAAAGCGGCCGAGAACGGGGGCGGGTTTGTCACTTTTGACTTTCCATTGCCTGGAAAGGACCAAATTGCGCCGAAAATCGTCTATGCCGAAAAAGATCCTGCATGGGGATGGATTGTGGTCTCCGGAACCTATCTCATGGACTTTAACCGCGGGGCGAATGATCTCCTCATCACATTGGCGATCGTTTTGGGAACAGCCATCATACTGGGCTTGTTCCTCATCATCTGGTTCTCGGGCCATCTATCGAAACCCATCCGACAGGTGACAGAGCACGTTGCCAAAATTGCGGAAGGTGATCTCTCCGCTGAAAAGCTCCGTACCAAAAATAAGGATGAGATCGGTCAATTGACTGATCACGTCAATCAGATGAGCTCCAATTTGAAACAGATGATTGAACAAGTCTCCAGTGCTTCCATGCAAGTGGCTGCCACCTCGGAACAGCTCTCCGCCAGCAGCGAGCAAACCAGCCGTTCCGTAGAACAAGTGGCAGGCTCTATCCAGGAGTTGGCTTACGGGGCAGACACGCAAATGAATAAAGCAGAAGCGTCGAATGAAGCGATCGCGAGAATCTCCGATGACTTGAAGCAAATCTCCCTTTCCATGGAAAAAGCCGACCAGTCCTCCAAAGTGACTGCGGAAACGGCGGAAAACGGAGCCGATGTCATCGCGAAAACGATCAGTCATATGCATACCATCCAAAACGAAACGGCTTCAACTGCCGAATTGATCAATCAGCTTGGCAAAAAATCAACGGAAATCACGACGATTTTATCGATGATAACCGAAGTAGCGGCGCAAACCCAATTGCTCGCGCTGAATGCTGCCATCGAAGCTGCTCGAGCTGGCGAGCACGGCAGAGGGTTCGCCGTCGTCGCGGACGAAGTGAAAAAGCTGGCTGAGCAGTCAGAGAAATCGGCCAACCAGGTCGGAATGTTGATTCAAGCCATCCAAAAGGACATCGATCAATCCGTGCATGCAATCAATAAAGGGCACGTCTCCGTGAATGAGGGCCTCCAATTGGTCAATGGAGCCGGAGAAGCCTTTCAACGTATCACAACTGGTGTCCATGACGTGCTGGTTCAAATCGGCGAGGTGTCAACAGCTCTTCAAGCCAATGTGAACGAGTTTGGAGCCATGGCGGAACTGATAGAGGAAACGACGAAAATTGCCATCGAATCGGCAAGCCACACTCAAAATATCGCGGCAGCTGCCGAAGAACAGACGGCTTCCATGCAAGAGATCGCCGCTGCTTCGGATACACTCGCCAAAATGGCAGAAGAATTGCAAGAATCGGTCAAGGCGTTCAAGCTTTGACCGAATGAGTCCGCTGCATTGTTAGAATGCAGCGGACTCACTTTTTTTCTGCTTTACTTCCGATACCACTTGGGCACGATCCGTTCAAAGCAGTCATGATCATCCAGCACCTTGCGTATCTTCCCCATCATAGAGTCCAACTCCTCTGGCCTCACTCTCAGAATCCAGACCACGGATGAGATCAATGTCATAGCCAGATAGAGCCCATACAACCGCCAAAACTCATCCCCAGGCTCGTCGAAATCATGGTATCCCTGGATTTGCCCCATACAGAACGGCACACTAACCTCCGCGCTAAACATCCCTGCCTTTAAAAACTCATGTATCGGATCTCCCCAGTCGTACCTGTTGAAATCAATCACACCTGCAAACTTGCCATCCTTCACTACCAAATTTCCGACATGGTAATCATCGTGTTGGAAAAGGTTCGGCCTATTCTTCATCAGGTGCACATTCCCGTCGATAAAGGCTAACAGGCTGCTCTCCTCCTCGATCGCAACCCCGCATTTGGCGTATTCGGCACGATAGCGGGCATGTTTAGCAGACATTCTTTCATGCCAGGACCCCACGCCGTCGTCTGTGCAAGGAATCTGATGAATCTTTCTCAGCTCCAGGCCTGCTTGCACACCAATGTCATACTGCTCCTTTTCAGAAAGAAACGGCAGCACTTCGGAAGCTTCCTCCCCCTCGATGTAGGAAACAATCATGTATCCGAGCCCCTGGCTTGGCAGGACACCGCTCTCAATCGGCTTGGTGCATCTTACGCTGATTTCCTCCATCCGCTGGAGCATCCGGAATTCTTCCTTTTTGCTTTCTTCATGCTGAATGCCGTAGGCTCGCAGTACGTATCGGGGAATTCCCACATGATCGTATACGATGTATTTGCGATCGCTCGAGTACCCCTTTTGGATTCGTTCCAGCCTGTAGCGGTTGCGCAGCATGGGAATCCCATCGAGGAGCATTCCCGCTTCGTTCGTTGCATCACTCATGTTGATCCCCACTTCCTGCTTAATTTGATTTCTTGCCTACCGCAAACTTGTTCAACATTTCCTCTGCTGCAGGTTCCCTTAAGCAGACCAGTGAGACGGTCTTTCGAGTGACGGCGGTATTTTCGTGTGTGCATCGCCCTTCGCTGCATTCAGCTGCGTTTGCGTAAGGAAGATACTCCCGGTCAGATCGGCTCCGCGGAGATCTGCATCCCGAAAATCGGCGCCGATGAGGTCTGCTGCACGGAGATCTGCGCCACGAAGGTCCGCAGCGATCAGATATGCTCCACGAAGATTGGCACAACGCAAATCGGCACCCTTGAGCTTGGCGCCGATGAGGTCGACACCTCGGCCGTATTTCTTCTGACGGCCTTTTGCCCCCTTGTTTTGACGCTGGGCCTCCTCTCGTACGAGCTCGCTTGTCCGCAGCAGCAGAACATTCACATCAGCCCGGTGTGCCGCTACGTCCAGTTTCCCAAGCGCGTCCGGATTGAGGTGGGTAAGGCGCATTGTTTCATCGAACGCCTTCTGGAGCTCTTCGCGGATCTGCGCGGCTGGCTTGAGTGTCAGAGCTTCACTCAGGTACCACAGCAGCTCATGCAGCTGCCACATGATCGGGAATACCTCGAACATCTGCTTCGCCTTACCTGGTTCTTGCCGCCAGTCACGTCCGCCAAACGTCATTTGCGACACCTTTTGTCCGGCACCGAAGCAGTCGTAAACCGTACATCCACGAAGGCCCCGCTCCCTCAGGCTGCTGTGAACGCCGCAGCGGAAGTCCTCCTGCAGGTTTTGGCAAGGCTTCCCGGCTTCCTTGTTCATCGCAAAGTCGGAAGAGGCTGCAAAGGGGAGCGCGACACAGCACAGACCAAAGCAGTTCTCGCAGTCCCCTTGCAAAGTTGAGTGTATATGGTTGTTATCTTGGTTCGCTGCCATGCTGCAGACTCCTTTCGCACATGGGGTTTCCTGTCAGTGGCTGCATCCCTTAGGCAATGGACGTCATCGGATGCTTTACATGCTCCGGATACGGAATCTTCCCATTCGTCTTTACAAACAAGCCCGAATTCAGGCTTACACTCTCAGTCTCGATCCCTTCCTCATCCGGAGTAAAGTGAAACACGATTTTTTTCGTCTCGGGCCCTGCCAGTTTTCGCAAAAGCGTCAGGATGCTGATCTTCTGCTTGCCGAGCCAATCATAGAGATGCAAGCAGTCGCCCTCCTGCTTATAGATCGCGATCACGTCTTCTTCCTCCAGGTAATACAGTTCCTGAGGGAAGACATACAAAGCATAAAACATGAAAATGCCTGGGCAGTTGTCCGTTCCAAAACGCTGGGAAACAGGCACCCTCTGTGCCGCGAATTGGGCAACCAGATCCAGGTCTTCCGTTTGATTGAGGTCCAGCTTCCGTATCCCTGTGAGCCCTTCGATATAGCCGGGGGTATAGGACATGGAAAATTGATGCTCCTCCACAGGCTGGAAACCAAACTTGGGATAAAAATCGAGTACTGTGTCGTTGGCAAAAAGGTACATGAAATCATACTGATCTTCATACTCTGCCAAAACGAGATTCATCAATTTTGCCGACAACCCCCGTTTTCGGAAATCCGGGTGCGTCATGACGGTACCGATCTGAATCGCTGTTTTCTTCTCGCTATTTAACACGAAGGAAAGAAGGTTTACAGAGACGTTGGCTACGACTTGATCGCCGTGAATCAAGGAATAAGGAATATACCGTTCATTCCAAAAGCCTTTTTGGTACCATTCTTCAAAATGGATGCCAAAGGTCTGGGATGCGAGTTCGGAGAAGCTTTCTCGAAGGGTATCGTTATGTTTGTAATCCTTGGCAAAGATCAATTCTTGCATGCTCGCTCCTCCTCCTCGAAACACCCGTTACTTGCCGCGGTGCTTCGCTTTCGCCTTTTGAATTCGTATCTCCCTCTGCCTTTCCTTCCTATCTTCCCGTTGCTGACGTGCGGCGCCCTGCTTCTCTTTCTTTCTCTTTTCATACTCCATCTTCAGGGCTTCCTGCGCAAACGAGGAGATTCCCTTCTTCGACATCTCTCGGGCTGCTTGTCTAGCTACTCTCTTTGGATTGATTTTTCGCTCTGTGAGAGTTATACCGATGACTTCCTGAGACATTCGACTGATCACTGCGTCCAGTTCATTCAGGATGAACGACAGCACTTCCTGATCTTTGGGTTCAGAACCAAAAACAAAGCGGCTTGCCTTTACCCTGTCGCCATCTTGTACCTCTACCACCCCTACCCAAAATTGACCATCAAAATAAACGGTAAGCTTCATATTGCTTCCCCCTCTGAAAAATATACGGAGACGACGGACATCCCGAGGGGGGAAGGTTACTGACATGGACACTGTCATCTTCGTGACCATGCGTCCGGACTACCAACCGAACCGTGTTTTTTCGTATCCGTTGCACGAGTGCTGGACGTATTGTATCATGGATTACCAGAAAATTCATTCTCTAGCAAAGGGAAATCGTCCTATCTCTAAGCAATCGAAAGGTAGCAAAATGACACACGAAACCTTTTTACAAAACGTAAGACAACTGGTGCATATGCATCAAAATGGCCTTCTAGGCGGTGAAGTGATGCCTGAGGATGCCCTGATCGGGATCGTTCCAGACGAGGATTTGCCGAATGTGTTGACGCTGGCGATGTCCCTGAATTACCAGCGGAATGCCTACACACTCTGGCAATCAGTGGCACATGCTTATCAGGACGAAGGCACTCGCTGGATCTTTCGTCCCCTGGCAGCATCTGCTGGTGACAGAGAGGAGCTGCGCAGTGCGCTGCTTCGACATCGTGTCGCGCTTCAGCCCAATCGCCATCCCGAGATCTGGCAAAAGGTCGCGCAGGGCATTTCCGATTTCTCTCCAGACGGAAGCGTTGCCGGAATGCTGGAGTCTGTCGACTACGACATCGCCGCGCTGATCGACCTGATGCAAGTCCGGCGCAAATCCTCTTTTCCCTATTTGTCCGGGCCCAAAATCTTTCATTACTGGCTGTACGTCCTGGAATCTTATACGGGTATTTCCTGGAAATCTCGCGAACTGATTACAATTGCACCGGATACGCATATTTTGCAAGCAAGTGTCCAATTGGGGCTTTGTTCTGAAAAGGTATTGCAGGGCGGCACCAGCGATCGCCAGGAAGTAGCGTCTGCCTGGGAGACAGCACTGAAGGGCAGTGATTTGGCCCCGATCGATGTACATACCCCTTTGTGGCTGTGGAGTCGTGCTGGCTTCCCGCCGCTTGTCGGTCAATCCAGCTAAGCATATTCATGGGGAAAAGCAAGCCAATTTACCTTCGCTCAAGCGAAAGGTATTTTTTTACTTGTAAAACGACATTGATGTCGTTTATACTAAAAACGAGAAATAACGACAAATGTGTCGTTTTTATGGAGAAGGTGAGAACATGGCACCAAAAGTCAGTGAGGAGTATAAACGCCAAAAGAAAGCAGAGCTGTTGCGAGCAGCAAAGCAGGTTTTTATCAAAAAAGGCTACACAAATGCCACGATGCAGGACATCCTCGAGGAAGCAGGTGTATCGCGCGGTGCTTTGTACGCCTACTTCGACAATCTGGAGCACGTCTACATCGAACTTCTCCGGCACGAAGACCAGCAAGACATCCTTTCATTCACTCCGGATGACGAACTCACATCCTGGCAGCAATTCACCTCCTGGCTAGACAAGCAGCGAATGCAAATCAAGCAGATTGACCAATCCCTTCTCGTGGCCAATTCGGAGTTTTTCTTGTCCGTCAAGGAAAACAAATCAGGCTACCCCTACATCACGGATCGCTACCAACGATTAGTCGAGGTGTTCATTGCCTTTGTCCAAGCAGGTGCCGAACGCGGAGATCTGGCCCCCCGCTTCCCGGCAGATTCGATTGCCCGTTTCCTTATTTCCTTCATCGACGGCCTGATGCTGGACACCGCTCACTTGGGTCAAGACAATACTGATGTGGATGAGCAGTGTGACCTGCTTTTGTTTTCATTAAAAGAAATGCTGCGTCCCGTGGCAGCAGAAGAGAAACCCTAAACCTAGAGGAGTTGAGTCCAGATGTTGTTTGAATCGGAACGGATATCCTTTCGCAAAATGACCCTAGAGGATATCCCGATCTACCATTCCTGGAGAAATGATCTGGAGGTCATGCGAACGACCCTTCCGGCGTTGGATCTGCATTCCTATGAGGGTACCGCGGATTTCGTCACACAGGTGATCCTCGGATCGACCACGTCCAAAAGCTATCTCATTCTCGAAAAAGAAACGCAGAAGCCAATCGGCATCACTTCACTGATCCACATCGATCCCAAGAACCGCAATGCCGAATGCATTATCGATATCGGCGAGAAAGCGTACTGGGGCAAAGGGTTCGGCAAGGAGGCCCTGCAGCTGTTGCTGGACTACGCCTTTCTAGAGATGAATCTGCACCGGGTATCGCTTCGTGTATTTTCTTTCAATGAAAATGCGATATCGCTGTATGAAAAGCTGGGCTTCAAACACGAGGGAAGATCGCGCCAAGCTATGTTCAGGGAAGGAAAATGGCATGACATCCTTCACATGGGAATCTTGCAGGAAGAATGGTAAACGGGCGTGCCTATTGGGGCCGCCCGTCCTTTCCTTTCACTCGCGCACGATGATACTTGTTCAATTCCTTTGCCAGCAGAGAACGCCGAAACCCCTTTTGGGCCAAAAACTCCTTGATCTCTTCTACACTCATGTAGGACAGGCGGATGTGGTAATAGTTGATATGTTCAATCACGGCGAAAGAAAACAACAATAAAAACCAATAAAAATCGGCGGCAAAGACGCAGCATTGGTAGATCAGAACCAAGATCCCGATGCAGATCAGGAGCAAATTGCTCTTTTTGAAAAACGCAAACAGCCTCAATCGATGATCAGGAAGGCTGGAGAACGACTTGTTCTTCACCTGCCTCCATTTCAAAAACCAGTAATATCCCCCTTGAAACAAGATCCACTCCAGCAGAACAAACGCGTAGAGAGACGGAGCGGAAGTCAAATAGACCTCGAATCCCTCGAGCAAATACAAGTACAGGACCCATAGCACGGCAAACATCAAAGCCGCAAACCACTCACCGGCGAACAATCCGAACAGCTTTTTCTTCACTTTGTTATGCATGCGCTTCTTACTCATGAAACAATTCATCCAATACTTTTTTTCTGTTTTCGAGAAAGCGTCTGGTAATGATGTAATGCAACGTGTCCTCATACTGAATCTCTTCTACAGGTTGTTCATCAAAATTCAAGATTTGCGCATTGGGATAGCCAAGCAAGATCGGGGAATGGGTAGCAATGATAAATTGGGCGCTTTTCTCCAGGTCCTTTATGATTCGCAACAGCGCCAGTTGTCGCGCAGGTGAAAGGGCCGCTTCGGGCTCGTCCAACAGGTATATCGCCTTTTCCCCAAAACGATGGGTAAAAAGAGACAGAAATGCTTCTCCATGTGATTGCTGATGCAAGGAACGTCCCCCGTAGTATTGCAGGCTTGACGGCATCGTGTCCATATGAGAGGCAAAGTGATAAAAAGTCTCTGCCCTTAGAAAAAAGCCGTTCGTTATTTTGGGCATCCACGAGAGGCGAATGTTCTCGCCCAAAGCAGAATCAGCAGAGTCTACCTCATAGTAGTTATTTTTTCCTCCACCTGCCGTATGAAAGCCACATTGATAAGCAATCCCCTCAAGAATCGTCGATTTTCCGGAACCATTTTCTCCGACAAAAAATGTAACGTTGGTTCGAAAGGAAAGCGAGGTTAAACTTTTTATTGCTGGTATGGAAAAGGGATAGCGATTGGGATCCGAATTTCCACTTCTCAAAATCTCAAGGCTTCGTAAGTACATGAAACTCCCCTCCCAACATTTTGTTCATGGATTCAACCCTCTTCATTATTTTCAAGATACTCTTTGCTTTGCCATTTTTCAAACCAAACCACCCTTGTTCATGTTATATTTGTCTGGGGTGTCTTTTTCCCCTCGATCTGTTTTGAAGGAGTTGCTTTTTTCCATGATCATCCAATTCATTCGTTACCGTTAATGAGAGGTGCAGGAAGGCAGGCTCAAGTCATTTTTTTTGGAAAATGACCTGGGTTTCTTTCACTGTGCCTTTTTCATTCTCGAAAACGAATGAAGGGGTGCTTTTTTATGTCCAAAAACGAAAACAACCTGGAGCGTTTCCAGCTGCTCGCTCACCATGAGCATGTATTCGCTTGTCCGCTATGTTTCAATCCGCTGAAGGTCATTGCCTATAAAAGCTTTGTTTGCTCGAGCGGACATTGCTTTGATTTTGCCAAACAAGGTTACGTGAATTTGCTGACGCGTCCTTATCAAACCAAATATGACACGTCCTTGTTTGCGGCTCGACAACACATGAATGACATTGGATTTTTTGAACCGTTGATATCCCGAATCAGCGAGAGCATCCTTCGGCTCATGCAGCCACACCATGAGTCTTTGCGCATTCTGGATGCAGGATGCGGGGAAGGCTCCCATCTGAAGTCGATACAAAATCAGATCCGGGAGCGAGCGAAAATCGCCCCCTTGGGTGTTGGTCTCGATCTTTCCAAGGAGGGAATCAAGATGGCCGCGAGGGGAAATTCCAGCGCCATCTGGTGCGTGGCCGATCTCGCCAGATGTCCGGTCATGGATCGTTCCTTCTCCGTGATCCTGAATCTATTGTCACCCTCCAATTATGCTGAGTTTCATCGCATCATGGCAGACGACGGCATCGTGATCAAGGTGATTCCGGAAAGCGATTATCTGCAAGAAGTAAGAGCTGCGCTTAATCCAAATGCTTCGCGGAAAACGTATTCGAACGAGAAGATACGCGAGCTGTTCAAACGTCATTTTGCGCTCTTGGAGATGGAGCGTGTGGCATACCGTATTGCTTTGAAAAAGGAGCAACTGCACCATCTCGTACAAATGACTCCGCTGTCATGGGGCGCATCAGAATCCCTTGTTCAACAATGGATGAATCAGGAACAGGCTGAAATCACCGTTGATTTTTCGATTATGTACGGAAAGAAAAGATAAATGAAAGGCAGAAAGGAGCAGCTTTGCATAAACAGGCTTGCTCCTTTCTTTTCCTTTCTGTGAATCTCTCAATCTCCCCACTCCTTCCCTTCCATCCCCAGAAACGTTAACTCCTTAATAGTTATTCACGCTCAAGTTATAGATAATAAATGTAACATTTTATACTTCTACTTACTTCGAAGGGAGAATTAACTGAATGTTCAAATTTGCGCGACCACGTATTTTTCTGTCTTTCCTCTGCTGTTTGCTGCTCCTCGCCGGGTGTGGCTTGAACTCCGCAAGCGGCCCCGCAAGCTCCGCAGGCTCGTCCTCGGGTCCCGTGGAACTGAAATTGGTCAGCTTTTTGGCTCTGGATCACCCCTTCCCCAAAGACATGATTCCGCTGTGGAAGGAAAAGGTGGAAAAAGAATTGAACGGCGCCGTGACCATACGGGTAGTAGGTGGACCCGAATCGCTGCCGGTCGGCGATCAGTTTGATGCCGTGCGCAATGGGGTTGTCGATATTGGCTTCAACGTCAGTTCCTACTACGGTCATCTCATGCCGGAATCGCACTCTTTGAACCTCTCTCCCTTCACGCCGGCGGAAGAGCGGGAGAACGGCTATTTTGACTACATGTCTGATCGCTTCAAGCAAAACAATCTGGTCTACCTGGGCCGCTGGTTGAGCGAGTCTCCTTACTACTTCTGGACCAACAAGAAAATTCAAGCGCTGGACGAGCTGAAAGGCAGCAAATTCCGCTCCAACTCTACTTACCATGAAGTCATGCTGGCTCTGGATATGGTCCCGATGGAGGTGAACCCAGGCGACGTCTATACGTCTCTCGAACGCAAAATGGTAGACGGCTTTGGTTTTCCGCTCCTCGGACCGCGTCTGAACGGTTGGACAGAGGTAACCAAATACCTGATCGACGAGCCTTTTTTAAACCAGAACGCGACCATCCTGATGAACGTCAAGTCTTTCGAGTCGCTTTCGTCAGAGAATCAACAAAAGCTTCTCGCCCTGACCAAGGATTTTGAAACAGAAATGGTCGAGTACTTCAAAAAGGAAAACGAAAAAGAAAAGCAAACCCTGCAAGAAAAAGGCGTGGAGCTGATCAAGCTCAGCCCGGAGGACAGCCAAAAGTTCCAGGAAATCGTAAAAAGAGAGAAATGGGGCGTCCTGGAGAAAGCCGTTCCCGATCAGGTCAATGAGCTGAAGAAGCTGCTGAAATACAATCCTTGAGCCCAGCCGACGCATAGAGGAGTGACAAAATGTGAAGAACACCCTTTTCAGATGGCTCGACAACATCGAAAATGCGTTTGCCGTCCTCGCCTGTATCCTGCTTCTGTTTGCCACCTTCTCCATCGGGGCCCAAGTCATTTCCCGCACCTTTTTCGACTATCCGCTGCTTTGGGTCGATGAGGTGAATGCCTATATCCTGGTCTACCTGCCCTTTTTGGCGGGGGCTTGGCTGGCGCGCAGCAGCGGCCACATCGCAGTCGATATCATCGAGGGCATGCTGTCCCCGCGATTGCGCGCCTACAATGACATGCTGGTCGCGCTGATCGGCATTGCAGTGAGCGCAGTGCTGTTCTGGTACGGCACGCTGGTCTCGATTGATCACTACGTCCGCGATATTCGCAGCATGTCGGTGATCGCGATACCCAAGCTGTACGTAATCGTGATCATTCCGATCGGCTCGCTGCTGCTTGCTCTGGAATTCGCACGCAAGCTGTACCTGGCAACCCTCGCCCGCAAAAAACAGGATGAGGATATCGTCATAACCCCGGATTCACCATCTCTGTTCACCAAAGAACAAGGAATAAAGGAGGGATGATCGTGGACTGGTGGCAAATACTCTTGCTGATTTTTTTCAGTTTGCTTGCTTTGATGATTCTGCGTGTGCCTGTGGCCTTTTCTTTCCTGGCGATCAATATCGTTGCAGCCATTTTTCTCTGGGGAGGGGAAGTGGGGCTTAGACAATTGATGGGAAGCATCGAAAGCTCTCTGGCTACTTTCGCCCTGGCCCCGATTCCGCTTTTTATCCTGATGGGCGAGATCATGTTCCATACGGGAATTGCCCCGAGAATGATCGATACCCTCGACAAGTGGTTTGGAAAAGTTCCGGGGCGATTGAGTTTGCTCGCTGTGACGGGAGGAACCCTGATCTCTACCCTGACAGGTTCGACGATGGCGAGCACCTCGATGCTCGGCTCCACGCTCGTCCCGGAAATGGAGCGGCGCCAGTACAAAAACCAGATGTCGATCGGGCCGATTCTAGGCAGCGGAACCTTGGCTGCCTTGATCCCGCCAAGCGCTTTGGGCGTTCTGCTCGCTTCGATGGGACAAATCTCCATCGGCGCGTTTATGATCGCGATCATCCTGCCCGGTGTTCTGATGGCGATATTGTTCGGGCTGTATATTATCATCCGGGCCAAGCTTCAACCCGAGCTGGCACCGCATTATGATGTCGCGTCCATTCCGTTCTCGGAAAAAATCAAGGCAACCGTCGTCTACATCTTCCCGTTATCCCTGATTATCTTCCTCGTCGTGGGACTGATGTTCTTGGGCGTCGCTACCCCGACCGAAGCAGCCGCGATGGGCTCGATCGGCAGTCTGCTGCTCGCTGCCTACTACAAGCAGTTGAATTTCCATACGCTGAAGCTGGCGTTGATCGGCACACTCAAGATTTCCGCCATGATGCTGATGATTATTGCCGGATCGACGGGTTTTAGCCAAATCCTGTCCTTTTCCGGGGCGACCAGTGAACTGGTTCGCATGATTGCCAGCCTCGATGTTTCCGTGACGCTGCTCGTGATTGGGATGCTTTTGATCGTGCTTGTGCTCGGCTCCTTCATGGAATCCCTGTCCATTCTCATGGTCTGCCTGCCCATCTTTATCCCGATTGCCAACACGCTGGGCATCGATTTGCTCTGGTTCGCCGCCATGCTGTTGATCACGATTGAAATCGGGACGATCTCTCCACCGTTTGGAACCGGACTGTTCGTGATGAAGGCCGTCGCGCCCAAAGGGGTCAAAATGGGGCAAGTCTACGCGGCAGCTTTCCCATTTATCTGCCTGGATCTGCTGCTAGTCGCCATCATCATGATCTTTCCGCAAATCGCCACCTGGCTTCCAACCTTAATGAGGACCTAGGATTCACACATTTTTCTTCTTCAAACCGATCTGCAGGCTTCTGCCTACAGATCGGTTTTACATTTTTCGTCATCTTTCAACATTTCTGTCGAAAAAAAGGATTACCAGTTCCAACGTGGAATAGTTCTATTCGACTATTCATTCCTACCTTTTTTCCCTAAAGCTCCCTAAAGCAGCGAGGTGTAACAGTTGAACGCCCGTTTTCGACTTAAACTGACGTTTACCATGATTGTCTTTGCCTTCACGATTTCCTTTACCATCGCTACTAGCGATTACCTGCGGATGCGCGAACGTGCCATTGAAAACAAGCAAAACCAGGTTGAGCAGGACGAACAAATGGCCAAATACGCATTGGAGACCATCGAAAAGGCCTACTATGTTTTTGGCGACAACATAGCGAACAAAATGAAAGACGCCTCGATCCAGATCCTGGACATGTACGAGAAGAATCCTTCCTTTGAAACCTGGGACTTCGACTCTCTCAAACGCCAGTTTTCATTCGATGTTTACGTCATCGACAGCAACAACGTCATTCTCCACAGTACGTTCAAGCAAGATATCGGCATGGATTTCAATGCCTGCTGCGGGAAATTGGCCAAGGTGCTGGATGAATACCGTAATAACGGCCAGTTTTTCCACGATGGGATGGACCTCGAACAAAAGACTGGCGTCATCAAAAAATACAGCTACATGCCGACACGAGATAAAAAGTACATTATCCAGCTGGGCTACTCTCTGCAAGAGGGGGACATTTTTCACAAGTTCAATTTTCTGTCTACGATCGACCAGCTCGTTCAAAGGTCGCCATCCATCTACGAAATCAACGTCCTGAATATTGGAGGATACAAACTGGGAGATCCTTTTGCCATACAGCGAAAGCTCCCTCCGGAACGCAGAAAAGCGTTCGAAACAACACTGACGACAGGAACAACAACCGAATGCGAGGATTTGTGGAACAATGAACCCGCCATCTATCGCTATGTTCACTATATATCGGAGTATGACGAAGGTACCACGAAGAGCAAAGTCCTGGAAATCGTCTATCACGACATGGATTTGCAAGTGATCCAGAACGATTACAGAAACCAGTTTATCTTCCAGCTTTTGATTATTCTGATTATCACAATCATTCTCTCTTCCTTAATATCGCGTTGGGTTGCAAGACCGATGTACCTGGCCTTTCACGACAGCCTGACAGGACTGAACAACAGAGCGGCTTTTGACGAACGACTGAAGGCGGCGATCTCCAAGAAGCATGAACAATCAGCGCTGCTTATGATCGATCTGGACAATTTCAAGCTGGTCAATGACCATTTGGGCCATGATATAGGCGATCACTTGTTGCAATGCGTGGCCCAAGTCCTGCGCAAAGTGGCGCGCCCCATGGATACGCCGATCCGGCTTGGCGGTGACGAATTCGTCCTGATCATGCCCTCTGCGGGCAGGACGGAAGCAGAAGAAACAGCCAGGCAGCTGATTGATGCCATTCTGGTGTCGACGGCGGAGGAAATTCAGTTGGACGGTGAAAAAGTGACGGTCAGCATCGGCATTGCGCTTTTTCCTGAGGACGGTCTGAACCCGGACATGCTGTACAAGCGGGCAGACCAAGCCTTGTACGATTCCAAGAAAAAAGGGAAAAACCAGTTCAAATTCTACAGTTGAGCGCAGCCAATACCGATTTGCTAGCAAACTGTCAGACAGCCTGTGATGACGAAGAACCGTTGTCCAGGCTGTCGTTGTTGTCAGTTGCGTTCACCATGGAAATCGCTGTAAAATTGCTGCATGGGAGTGAATGCTTGTTCGCATGAGACTCCCTCACGATCTTTACAAGTCCTGAGAAAGCCTGATCATGTCTATCACCTGAATGCCGTTCTCGAAGATGGCCTCATCGTAATGCCGCAGGAAGAAGTCTCGATCGACCCCCGTTATCCGAAATCCGCATTTTTGGTACAAAGCAAGCTGACCCACGCTGGAGTTGCCAGTGCCGATTTCCATCGTCTGATAACCGGCCTCCCTCCCCTGCTGGATCGCATGCTTCACCAGTTGCTTGCCGATCCCGCTCCCTTGATGCTGTTCTGCCACGGCGATATTGACGAGCTCCACCGTCGCCGGACGAGTCGGCAGCAGCACATAGGTGCCCACGATCTTCTCCCCTGACTCCGCTACATAGCACTCTCCCCTTTTCAGATATTCTTCCACCAGCTTACGGGATGGGTCTGCCAACAGCAGCAAATCCATCGGCGGGCGTTCCGCTGCCCCTAGTCTTCGGATGTTCATTGTTTCTATCTCCTTATACAATAGTTTATAAATGTACTTAGTCTATTAAAATACTAAAACATTATCAACAATAATTAAATCTTCATTACAAATATTTTCACTACATATCTACATGGGTATAGTAAGTAGTAGCTCGAAAGGGGGGAACCCCATCGTGAGAAAAGTGATTTTCATTGCGATGTGTATACTGCTCTGCATCAGTGCAGCGATTACGGGCTGTGAGCAAAACGCCTCCAGCCAAACGAAACGGGAAAAGAAACCCGAAACGTCACCACAACAGCCGCGTGCACAAAAAGTGCTGCGAATGAACCTGTCGATTGAACCGCCTACAGCAGACCCTGCTTTTGCGGAGGATTCCACATCGGCTGCAGTCATTCGCGCGACCTTCGATGGTTTGACGCGCATCGGAGCCGATGGAAGGCCCCAGTTGGCTGTTGCGAAAAAAATGGACGTCTCAGCGGACAGGCTCACGTATACCTTCCACCTGCGCGACAGCAAATGGAGCAATGGCGATCCAGTAACCGCCCATGATTTTGAGTACGCCTGGAAACGCGTCCTCGATCCACGGACCGCATCCATTTACGCCTATCAGATGTACTATCTCAAAAACGGCGAAAAATACAACAATGGACTTGCCTCAGCAGACGAGGTCGGGGTCAAGGCAATCGATGACAAAACGCTTGTCGTCCAGCTTGAGCATCCAACCTCCTATTTCCCGGAGTTGACCGCCTTTGCTACCTATTATCCCGTTTATCGGCCGAAGATCGAGGCCAATTCCCGCTGGGCAGCACACGCAGATACCCATGTGGGCAACGGTCCGTTTAAAATTGAGCAATGGGATCATGATGCAAAGCTGGTTCTCGCTAAAAACGACCAGTATTGGGACAAGGACGCCGTAAAGCTTGACCGTGTGGAATTTTCTATGATTTCGGACGAGAATACCGAGCTGTTTCTCTATGAAAAAGATGAGCTGGATTGGGCTGGGGCTCCGCTCAACACGTTACCCGCCCAAGCGATTCCGAGCTTGACCGATGCAGGGAAAATCAACACCCAGACGATTGCGGCAGTCTATATGTACAAATTCAATACGCAACAGGTTCCTTTCAACAACGTCAAGATCCGCAAGGCGTTTTCTTACGCCATCAATCGGCAGCTGATCATCGATCAAGTCAGGCAAGGCCATCAGCAGCCGGCGCTGGGCTTCGTTCCCCCTTCGATGGCCGTACAGACGGAACCTTACTTTTTGGACAACGATACGCAGACGGCCAAAAAACTGCTGCAGGAAGGCCTGAACGAGCTGGGTCTTGCCGCCCTGCCTCCCATCACGCTCACGTACAATACCTCTGAGTCGCACAAGCAATTGGCAGAGGCTGTCGCAGAACAGTGGCGACAGGCGTTTGATATCGACGTGAAGCTGGAAGACAAAGAGTGGACCGTATTTCTGGAAGAGCAGCACAAGGGGCTCTATCAGATCTCCAGGTCCGGATGGCTCGGGGATTTTAATGATCCGATCAGCTTCCTGGGCATCTTCCGGGACCGAACAGGCGGGAACAATGACACCGGTTGGGAAAATGAACGCTATCAGGCACTGCTAAAACAATCAGCCGTCGAGATGGACACGCAGAAGCGGAATCAATTGCTCGTACAGGCAGAGCAAATCCTGATGGACGAAATGCCGATCGCCCCCCTCTTCTACTATACCAATTCCTGGGTAAAGCATGACCGCGTCAAAGGCGTGTTTATTGATGGAATGGGAAATCTCGAGCTCAAATGGGGCGACATCGTCAGTTAATAAAATATAAAAAAACGAGGTGATCGAATGAATCTGTTTCTCGTCAGACATTGCAGCGCCGAAGGGCAGGAGGCTGCTGCTCCTTTGACACTTGCGGGGCAGGAACAAGCCATGCGTCTCGCCGACTTTTTGCAGGAAAAAGAGATTGCGAGAATCATCTCAAGTCCATTTCTTCGCGCCCGCCAATCCGTGCAGCCTTTGGCAGACCGTCTCGGTCTCTCTATCGATACGGATGAGCGACTGACGGAGCGGGTGCTATGCGGCGAAAACAATCCCGATTGGCGCACCATGCTCCAGCGCACCTTTGACGACCTGGATCTAGTCTTCACAGGCGGAGAATCCAGCAGAATGGCGATGAACCGCGCCCTCGGCGTGATCAAAGAAGTTACCGCAAGCGGCGAGGGCAACATCGTCCTGGCTACCCATGGCAATCTGCTCTCTTTGCTGCTCAAGCATTATGATGAGCGTACAGGATATGCCGATTGGGAGCGGCTGACCAATCCCGACGTCTACCAATTGTCCTTGTCGCAGGCTCCTGTCAGGCCGGTGCGCATTTGGGAAGCCTAATCCTCGTCTTTTCTTTTTCTGGCCGAAAAAAAGAGAAACAGCGGAATTCTCAGCCTGCGTTGATAGGTTTCCTCCTGGCGAAAATTCGAGCGTACCGGTTTGGATTCTCTTACATGCTCCACGACAAAGCCCGCTTTTTGCAAAGCCAAGAAATACGTCTCAATGGAACGGTGGTACTTGTAGACAGTACCTCCCATCCATTGCTGCTCCCGGTAGCCTTCCGTGAAATAATTGTCCACTACCCAGCTTGTCCGTTGGCCAGAGGGCTGCAAAGTTGACGTAATGACGGGATGCTCGACAGAAAATACGAGCTTGCCGCCGGGCTTTAAAGACTGGTAAAAGTCGTGCAGCAATCGATCCAGATCCTCTACATAATGAATCGCCAGACGGGAGATCACCCGGTCAAAGGCTTCGTGCGGATACTCCCACTCCTCCATCCAGGCTCGAACGACGTTCCCATTGACTCCCTCCAGCGACTTTTGAGCGGCCATCACCATGTTGCCAGAGCCCTCCAAGCCCAGATAAGCCGTACAGCCTAGCTCCAATAACTCTCTCCCGTATCTTGCGTCTCCACAGCCGGCATCAAGAATGCGGAGTCCCGCTACACTCCCCAGCAATTCCTCGAAAACAGGCTTCTCCAGCGTGTCATTGGCGTTTTCCTCGGACTGCCTGCGCTCCATATACCTGGCAAAATTCTCATCCCTGTCGTAAAAATCCGATCCGCGATACCGCATCCTCCGACACTTCCTTCCCTAACGCCACTTCGACTCTACCTTTTCTGCGTACAAGACAAATAACCCTTCTGAACCTAGGCAAGCACGCTACGCCCACCCATGTCATACGATGTACCATTAAATGATATGACAAGGGTGAATTCAAAAATGAATTGGTATATGCCTGCAGCTTACGGATACGATCCGCGCTTCGTGTCCTCCTCGTATGCCTATGCACCGACCCAAGCCTACGCCGAGATCCAGGGCGGCCCCCTGGCTCCCGACCTGCAAGGCTTTGTGGTGTTTACCGATGTCCCTTATGGCACGGATGTATTTGTCGAAGTGAGCGGTCTTCCTTCCAGTGAAGGCCAACAGCCGATCGGGCCCTTTTTTGGCTTCCATCTGCATGACAAAGGCTCTTGCGCCGTCGGTGATCCTGCCAATCCCTTTCTGGCATCGGGAGAACACTGGAACCCTACCAACCAGCCCCACCCCCATCACGCGGGAGATCTGCCTGTACTCCTGTCCAATGGCGGTTACGCCCGAATGAATGTTTTCACCAATCGCTTCCGTGCGGCAGATGTGATCGGAAAAACGGTCGTCATCCACCAGAACCCTGATGATTACCGCACTCAGCCAGCCGGCAACTCCGGAAAACGCCTGGCATGCGGACTGATCGTAGCCGGTTAACAAACAAAAAAGAGAGAAGAGCATTTCCCGGCGCTGAAATGTTCTCCTCTTTTTTAGGTACTTTCTACTAATTGACGTAGGTATTTATTCCGATAAAACAAGTAATTCATCTAATAAAGGAGTCATACAACTATGAACCGATTGCAAAAATGGATCAGCCTCGCAAGCATCATTCTACTTTTTGTGTCCACTCTCGGCATTAGCAGTGCCAAGGCGTCATGCTATGCCATCCGCAATCCTTTAGCTCCCGTATTGAAGGAAGTCATACTCGATGCAGACGGCAATCTGTCTGCCTATGTCCGGGTTGAACCGGAATATCTGGAACACATGGAACTGGTCTTTATGGACAAGCGTGGAAGAGAGCAATGGCGAATCCCGGTGAACACCGTAGCGAAACAAAGAACCGAAACCGTCACAGCCACAGATCTGCAAGGCCAAGAAATTCAAGTCAAAGTAAAAACTGGTGAGATCCGCATCTCCAATGAAGAGCTGAACGAGCTGTCAGAAGATGCAAAAGTGTATCTGGAAGTACGAAACTATGAAATAAAAGAAAAGAAAACCTCAGGTGAATATTTTATCGATCCTATCATTTCTGAAGAGGCATGCGGCAAATTCACCCTGCAATCGGAAGAAGAATCCATTTATTTTACGAAGAGCAAAGAAAGCGTTTTTCCTGGCTATGTGAAAATCTCTGAGGGTTCGATCCAGATCGTCATAAACCTGACGACTGAATACGAGAAGGCAAAGTTTACTCTCGTCGTACTCAATGAAAATGGACAAGTCGTCAAGCGGATTCCTGTTCAAACCAAGAACCCGACTCTGTCCTCCAAAAGCCTGTCTCTGCCTGCAGGTACGTACACTGTCCAGCTTGAGATGGCAAACGGCGGCAGCAAAACCTATTCCGAAAGCGTAAAATGGGTCATTTCTGCGCCAAAAGTAGAATTCTCCATTCCAAGCGGAGCGCAATTTCCCGGGAATGTCTCAATCAACAGCAACGGTACGATTAAAGTGACACTCAAAGTGTCCAGTTCCTATCAAGTCTACGAATACTATCTGGTTGTAGTGGATGCTTGGGGCAACGAAGTGCGTCGCGTGTCCATCGATCCGTCCAATGTCAATCAAATCATTTCGAACCTCAATCTGACCACCGGGGGCTATACGCTCTACATCGAAGTCATCGATCCGGCAAGCCAAGAGTATGCGCAATCACTGTCTGCCTTCTATACAGTGAATACATCTGGACAGATCATTGTCTTCATTGACGGGGAATTGCAAAATTACAGCAAGCCGCCGGTGAAAATCAACTCGCGGGTTCTCGTTCCTATGCGCGCTGTCTTTGAAGCGTTTGGAGCGAAGGTAGATTGGGATGAAGCGACACAAAGCGTCACAGCCACACGGGGCAACGACGTCATCAAGCTGACCATTGGTTCCAAAACGGCATATAAAAATGGGCAGCCCATTACCATGGACGTGCCCGCCATTCTGTACAACAATGAGACAACCATGGTTCCCATCCGTTTTGTCAGTGAAGCTTTGGGAGCAAAAGTAAGCTGGGATGGCTATTCCAACTCCGTCGTTATCAGCAACTAAGCTCGCTTTTTTTCGGTAGTGGTCGTCCTGCTGTAGTGGAGCGGAGGAAAAAGGGAAAAACGCTTTAGGCGGGTTGGGATCTTTGCTGGGGGTCATCCCTGGCCGGCTGCACTCCAAAGGCGGAACCGCGGCCAAAAGCAGCCGATTCCAGAAGTATTTCAGGGTTGGCCGCTGAAACCGTGTTCCGCCTTTTCCGTTGCGCCTGGGTCAAGATCCCAAATGCCTTGAGCTTTTTTTCCCTTTTTCCTCGACCAGCTTATGCTGGTCCCCCGTCCTAAAAAGTTCTATAAAAAGAAGATAAAAAAGAAGATAAAAAAAGGGGCGAATCTATCGCCCCTTTTTATCTTTCCTATTCGATTCTCAGTGCTGCCGGATCGATTCTCGGTACAAGTCCTTCGTCGGCAGCTCGTCCCAGCAAAGCCGTGATCGCCGCAAAGCCGTCTTCGCCCAGATCGCGGGTGAATTTGTTGACATACAGATCAATATGCGCTTTTGCCACTTCCGGAGACAGCTCCTGCGCGTGGCTCATCACATAGTCGGTAGAAGCGTCAGGATGCGCCCAGGCATACTCCACGGAAGCGCGTGTCCATCGGGTCAGCGCCTCGAGATCCATATGCCTGCGGGCGATGATGGCTCCGAGCGGGATCGGCAGGTTCGTATCGCTCTCCCACCAGCTTCCCAAGTCCTGCATCAGCGACAATCCATAGTTTTGATACGTGAATCTCGCTTCGTGGATGACCAGTCCTGCGTCGATCCGTCCGTCTCGCACAGCAGGCATGATCTCGTGGAACGGCATGACGACGATCTCTCCAAAGCCGCCCGGCACATGCCGCGCCGCCCACAGACGGAACAAGAGATAAGCCGTGGAGCGTTCACTTGGCACCGCCACCCGCTTGCCTGCCAATGCAGACGGGTCCTGACCGCCGCCGAGTGTCAGCACCAGCGGCCCGCAGCCTCTCCCCAACGCTCCCCCGCACGGAATCAGCGCGTAATCCTTCAAGACATAGGGAAGTGCCGCGTAGGAAATTTTCATCACTTCCGGTCCCTCGACGCGAGCTGCCAGTGTATTGGTGATGTCAATATCCGCATACATAATGTCCAGCTCCGGCGCTCCCGGGATCAACCCGTGCGCCCAAGCGTGGAAGACAAATGTGTCATTGGGACATGGTGAAAAAGCAATTTTCATGATAGTACCTCCCGTAATCCGGAGCTTGCGCGCTCCAATGCTTCCAGTGCTTCCTTGATTCGCCAAGCCGACTTGTCACGCGGTCCGATGGCGTTGGAGACAGCCCGCAATTCCATGACGGGCAAGCCGAAGTCTACAGCCGCCGTAGCGACCCCGAAGCCTTCCATCGCTTCTGCCGCCGCCTCCGGCACGCGTGCAATCAGCTCCTCGGCCGTTTGCGCAGTACCTGTCACCGTCGACAGTGTCAAAATGGGGGCACAGATCGCCGAAACCCCTCTGCGCTGCACCGCCTCCGTCAAGGCGATGGCCCATTCGGCGTTCACCTCGATGCGGGCTGTGCCAAACCCCAGCTTGTCCACGCTGGCGAATCCTTCCGCCGTCTCTGCTCCCAGATCCGCACAGATGATTTCCTTGGCAACGACGATTGATCCGATCCCTGCCCGCTGGACAAAGCCGCCGCAGATCCCTGCGCATACGACCGCATCATACGGCTTTTCTGCCAATTTGCGCGCTGTCCGTGCCGCCGCTGACATCGGACCAACTCCGCCGATGATGACTTCAAAACGGCTGTCCTCCCCCAGTCCGCGCCACACGGCATCACGCTCTGCTTCGACAGATGTGACAACCAGCACACGCTTTTCTCCTCGTGCAGCATTCATTGTGCAAACTCCCCTTCTCCCGCAAACTCCACTTACCACGTTAACGCTACTTTCGCACTCTGTAAAGTGTTTGACAACCTTTGCAATCTCCCTGACTGTCGTGCATAAATCCACGAACAAACACCCATCCTGATAGTGGAAGAAATTACGTCTAGGAGGCAGCCATTTATGGGAAGCGATTTTCTGTCAGCCGTCAAAAACCGGCGCAGCTATTACGCCATCAGCAAGGAAAGCCCGATCTCCGACCAGCAAATCCAAGAAGTGATCAACCATGCCGTACAGCACACTCCCTCCGCATTCAATTCGCAAAGCGCCCGAGTCGTTCTCTTGTTGGGACAACAGCATGACAAGCTGTGGGACATCACCAAGGAAACCTTGCGCAAGATTGTGGATGCTGATAAATTTGGCCCCACAGAGGAAAAAATGAACTCGTTTCGCAGCGGCTACGGAACCGTCCTGTTTTATGAAGACCAAAGCGTGATCGAAAATATGCAAAACCAATTCGCACTCTACAAGGAAAATTTCCCGATCTGGTCCCAGCAATCCTCAGGCATGCTGCAATTCGTCGTCTGGACCGCGCTGGAAGATGCCGGCTTAGGGGCTTCGCTGCAGCACTACAATCCGCTGATCGATGCAGAAGTGGCCCAGACCTGGAACGTCCCGTCGACATGGAAGCTGATTGCACAGATGCCTTTTGGCAAGCCGACTGCGCAGCCGGGTGAAAAATCCTTCCAGCCGCTGGATGAGCGCGTCAAGGTTTATTCCTGATCTCTTTCCCAGTCCGCCTTTATTCATGCGCCCTCTCCATTCGAATGGGTGCTGAAGGATGAGGACTGGGATTTCCATTTTCTCTAATTGCATTTGCTTTTTGCCTGTGATATGATGATCTCAACTAAAGAGTTTGCGAGCGTTCACATATTGGTAAGGGTTTACAAGTATGTTCGAACCTTTACCAATGTGTGAATTTTTATTTTCAACAAATAAAAGTTGCATATTCATTTTATCTTTTTGGAGGTACACCCATGCAAACAGGTACAGTAAAATGGTTCAACGCTGAAAAAGGTTATGGCTTCATCGCAGTTGAAGGCGGAAACGATGTATTCGTTCACTTCAGCGCAATTCAAGGCGAAGGTTTCAAATCCCTGGAAGAAGGCCAACGCGTTGAATTCAACGTGGTAGAAGGCAACCGCGGCCCACAAGCTGAGAACGTAGTAAAACTGTAAATAACAGTAAACGCCCTGCTTCGGCAGGGCTTTTTCTATATTTGTCCCTCGTCTTGGTTGTAGGAAGATTCTGAAATATTCATTGACTTTAGGAAGTCCTCCCCATATAATCACTTTATAATAAATCTTAAGCAATGGCGCTTAAGGATCATTCCAGGTCTATCTTTCGACCGCCTGTCTGACACAAGTACATACAAGTAAGCAAAGGCGCTTAGGTATCTCTCGTTTGCGAGACTCCTAAGCGCTTTCCTTGTTTACCTGACCAAAAGGGGGACGACCGAACGCAAACCATGCCATTGCAAAATCACTTGTAGTCCAGGAGCTCGATACAGGGGAAAACTTGCACAAAGGTGGGATTGGAACGTGGAGTATATTGGAAGCGTTATCATTTACATTATCATGATCTGTGCCGTCATCGGCGCTGTCGCTGCCATCCGCAACAGTGATACAGGACTCGGCAAGGAATTTATGGAGGGCATTCATTCTACTGGATATATTTTTGTTCCTGCCGCAGGAATTATGGCATCTCTTCCCTATATCTCCTGGTTTGTCGAAAAAGCGGTCTCCCCTCTTTTTCATCAGATCGGGGCTGACCCCGCTATCGCCGCCACAGCCATCCTCGCTTCTGACATGGGCGGGTATCAACTGGCCGGCATTTTGAAAAGCACCATCGAAGGCTGGGTCATGGCCATGATTGTCGGATTCATGGCGGGTGCTACCATCGTCTTTTCGATACCGATGGGCTTGGCGATGCTGGACAAACGCGATCACAAGTACATGGCCTTGGGCATCATGTCGGGTATTTTGACTGTGCCGATTGGCGCGTTTATCACGAGCGCCATTCTCGTTGCGACCCAGATGAATGTACGCACCGAGATCACCGCAAACGGCGAGTCGACCTACGCCTTCGCCATCGGAATCGGGCAAGTTTTGCTGAACCTGTCTCCCATCCTGGTGTTTGTCGTTGCCATTGCATTGGGCCTTCGCTTTCTGCCTGATATGATGATTCGCGGCTTCATGATTTTCGGCAGGACGATGGATGCTGGGATCAAGCTTGTCCTCGTCTTTTCGATCGTTGAATACTTTACCGGGATTTTCACCACCATGTTCGGCGCATGGGGTTTCGACCCGATCATCGCAGACCCGCAGGATCAGTACCGCGCGCTGGAGACGGCTGGCTACATCGGTATTATGCTCGCTGGGGCCTTCCCGATGGTCTATCTCTTGCGCAAGTACGCGTCCAAACCGCTCGAAGCCGTAGGCAAGCGCTTGGGCTTGAGTCCCACGGGCAGCGCCGGGCTGCTGGCAACCATCGCCAATATTTTAGCCATGTTCCGTCTGGTGCGCTTCATGCCGCCAAAGGACAAGGTGATCAACATTTCGTTTGGCGTCTGTGCTGCGTTTTTGCTCGGCGATCACCTCTCCTTTTCCGCGAACTTCCAGCCCAATATTATTCTGCCCGTCATCGTCGGCAAATTTGGCGCTGGAGCGATTGCCATCGCGCTCGCCTACTGGCTTTCCGTCCCCAAAGCACTTGAGCTGGAGAAGCAGGACCGCGCTGCCGGAATCATCGGACCGGACGAATATTTGGATGAGAAGCAGGCTGCAGGCGATTCCGAGGTTGCCGCCACCAAAGAATAGACAACATAAAAAAAGAGCTGTCCTCACTTCAAAGGGACGGCTCTTCATTTTGTAATGGATGATGCTAAGGAGCGCAGCAAAGCTCTCCTTTTCCCGATTCCAGTTCCTTTTTCAGGCTAGAGAGTACCTGAGACCAGGCCATCTGATGCCATGCCTTCGCTTTTTCCCACTCTTCCGTCTCGCCCCATCCAAAATGCTCCACCAAGACATGGGTGCCTTCTCCTTTTACAGAGAGCGTGACAAGGACATAGGTGAGTTCTCCTTCATGATTCATTACAGATGCGAAATCATCTGGCCCCTTCCAGGTAAAGCCCAGACGCTCCTGCGGCTCCCAAAGTGTAATGATGCACCCCTTGGTCCCCATCTGATCATGATTGCCTGGCGTGAAAAACAATTCAAAAGCGCCGCCTAGCCGCGGTTCCAGATTCGCCTGCGGGGCAAACCATTTTGTGATGCGTTCGCTATGTGTCCAAGCCCACCACACCCACTCCCGAGGTGCCGTGATTTCGATCTCTGCCTGAAAAGAGCTCATCCTTTTCTTCCTCCTCTGACTATTCTGTCAGTACGAACATACCAATCCTGATATTCCCAGTCAATATGCTAGCCCGCACTTTCGGTTACGTTCCTGCACTAAATTTCCATCATGAAATGGTATAATGGAAGTAGTTCAAATATTAAGGAGGTTACGAATGGACCAAGCAACATCCAAAACCAGTCATCAAAAGCTGCCTATTTCAAAACTATTGAGAAGAGCTCTTTTTATCCTGATCGGGGCTACACTGGTGTCGGTCGGGCTGGAAATTTTTTTGGTTCCAAATCAGATTATTGACGGTGGAATTGTGGGAATCTCGATTATCGCCTCGCATTTAACAGGAATCAAGCTGGGCGTATTTTTATTTGTACTGAATCTCCCCTTTCTGCTGATCGGCTATAAGCACATGGGCAAAACCTTTGCCATCTCCACACTTTTTGGCGTCACGGTCATGTCTATTGGAACCTCTCTGCTTCATCCCGTATCCAGCTTGACCGATGATCCACTCCTCGCTGCGGTATTTGGCGGAATCATCCTGGGTATCGGTGTCGGGCTCGTCCTGCGCTACGGAGGTTCACTTGACGGTACAGAGATCGTCGCTGTCCTGATGAACAAAAAGTCCCCCTTCTCCGTCGGGGAAATCGTGATGTTCATGAATCTGTTTATCCTGAGCAGCGCCGGCTTCGTCTTTGGCTGGAATCACGCGATGTACTCGCTGATCGCCTACTACATTGCGTTCAAGATGATCGACCTGACCATTGATGGCTTTCAGGAATCCAAATCCGTCTGGATCATCAGCGACAACTACAAAGAGATCGGCGATGCCATCTCTGCACGCTTGGGTCGCGGAATCACCTATCTGAAGGGCGAAGGCGGATACTCCGGCGATGACAAAAAAGTCGTGTTTTGCGTCATCACTCGTCTGGAGGAAGCAAAGCTGAAGCTGATTGTAGAAGAGCTGGACCCTTCTGCTTTCCTGGCTGTCGGCAATATTCACGATGTGCGCGGCGGACAGTTTAAAAAGAGCGCCATCCACTAAATGGATCGCGCGACAGGAAAGGCAATTGTATAGCCGAAGCGTTTATTCTTGCTGTATCGGGAAGCAATTGCGGATCGTTTTCCGATACAGTCAGAATAATGTCAAGCTAGACTCGCCTTCAAAGCGGCGGTCATTTCCGGGGGAAGTGGAATGGAGCTTCTAGTCTGTGCATCGATCATCACCATCGTGATATCGGCGTCTGATACCAGCTCTTCCTTTTGATTGTATAGTTCATGCCGGATGACGAAGCTTTTCGTTCCTTGCTTGAGAACGGTCGTACGCACCTGCACTTCTTCCAGCAGCCGCAGCTCTTTTCGATAATTGATGTTGATATTCACCACAACCGGCATGACCCCACGCCGCTTCATCTCATCGAAAGTAAAGCCCAGCTTCCAGATCCAGTCGAACCTCGCCCACTCCATGTACTCCAGGTATTTGGCATTATTGACATGCCCGATCACATCAATATCCGTGGAACGGACCGTCAAGTCGAATGTATGTACCATCTCCATCCCTCCTCGTCTTTCTCCCTAGTATACCGTGTAACCACGACTGAGTGAATGCTCATTCGCAATATTCACACTTCTGAGACTGCCTATTTTGCCAATTTTCCGTATAATAGGAGATAGAACCGCATTTTGAATGGAAGAAAGCAGAAAGAAGGGATCATAATGTTCGAGCAAATGCTGCTGCCCGCTTTTCAGACAGCCCGTTCCCGTTATATGGACACGATGAGTGGCCTGGAGGAAAATCAGCTTTCCTGGAAATTGGCCCCTGGCTCTAACTCCATCGGTTTTCTTATCCGACACATGGCAGAGGTGGAGTACCGCTTCAGCCAGATGTTCTTCCAAACCCCTCTCCCTGATGACGTAACCCTTGCCACCATCGGTCCGGTCAAGGATGAGGGCATCTTCACCGAGCTTGAACCATTGCTCAGCTTTCGGGATCAAGCCTTTCAGCACCTGATGCATGCGCTCCAATCCCTTCCGGAAAAGGATTGGGACATTCCTTGTGAAGCGCCGATCGGCAAGCTGACCCCGCGTGAAGCGTTGGGACGCTTGACTTATCATATGGGATACCACACCGGACAGATCGGACTGATTCGCAAATACGCAGGGAGGTGAACACAATGTGCGCTCCACGCTTTGAATGTGATGTGCCCGCTCTCGCCTAGCCGGTGAGGGAGCGTTGGCATAACGATCCCCCCGGCTGTGAAATCGCCTGGTCAATCGATTTCCGGGAGGGGTCTTACCTATGAAGAATGTACATTGGAAAAAGCAGTTGTTTGGCGCAATCTGTCTTACTCTCGCAGCGGCGATCTGGGGCGGTGTCTACGTCGTAAGCAAAGTCGTCCTGGATGTCATCCCGCCTTTTACTCTGCTGATCATTCGCTTCGGCATTGCCTTGATCGTACTGGGCGCTTTTGTCGTCGCTCGCAGGGAATACATCGCCAAAAAGGATGCTCCGCTGCTGATGGCCATCGCGTTTGTCGGCGTGACAATCTCCATCGCCGCGCAGTTTCTAGGGACCAAGCTGTCATCGGCCCATATGGGGGCGTTGATTACCTCTGCTTCCCCTGCCTTCATCGCCCTTTTTGCCATCTGGATCCTGAAGGAGCGGATCAGATGGCAGCAGACGGCTGGCATCCTGCTGGCTACAGTCGGGGTGATGATCGTCATCGGCGTCCCGAGTGAAGCGGATACGCATACGTCCTGGATCGGCAATCTGATCCTGCTCGTCGCAGCGCTGAGCTGGGGTCTGTATACGGTGCTGAGCAAAAAGGCGACACAGAAATACTCTTCACTCACTGTCACGACCTATGCCGCCTTTTTTGGCCTGATTTTTTCCTGGCCGCTGTCTGTCTGGGAGCTGGCCGTCACTCCGGTATCCTGGGAGTGGAGCTGGCAAATCTGGATGGGAGTGCTGTATATCGGCATCATCTCGACTGCCGGAGCCTTTTATCTGTGGAACAAAGGGTTCGAATGGATGCGAGCGGGGAGCGGAGCCGGATTTTTCTTTGTCCAGCCCATCGTCGGAGCTTTTCTGGGGTGGCTGCTGCTAGGTGAACATCTCGGTGCGGGATTTTTCGCCGGAGCATGCTTCATTTTTCTTGGGGTCTTGCTGTCCAATCTGCGAACTTCGTAAGAAAAAAAAGATGGGTTGCCCTACGCTTACAATAGGGCAACCCTTATCTATGTGAACCCGGGAGGGAAGTAGAGGAGTACAAACGTTCAACTCGACTACACCGTAATGGACGTATTACGGATTAGTTAGAAGCAGGTTGTTCAGCGGAATCTGCTGCAGGTGCATCGCTGGATGCTGGTGCATCAGCAGAGTCTGTAGCAGGTGCGTCAGCTGCAGGTGCATCAGCTGCAGGTGCTTCTGTAGGAGCATCTGCGGATGCAGGAGCATCAGTAGAAGCGTCTGTGGATGCAGGTGCTTCAGTAGAAGCTGGTGCATCAGAAGGAGTGGATTCGGTAGTACCTTGTTCTTGTTGAGTTGCTGGCTCTGGAGTTTCTCCGCTGGAGCAAGCTACCAAGCTACCGGACAACAACAGTGCAACCGCTGCGAGTGAAAACCATTTTTTATTCATCTTTATTTACCCCTTTCAATCTTTAGCATAGTGACCGTCTCACCGTCACAACTACAGAGTAAAGGGTAAAGGTAATCAATCTGTGTGCGAAATTGGAAAAAAACATGATCAAAATATGAAAAAATGATGACCTTCCCCAATGGGTCAGGTCATCGGCCGGTAAAACGCGACGGTCGGAAGCCATACGGTAAAGGTGCTGCCCTCGCCTGGAACGCTTTCTACACTGCATTTTCCGTCATGCAGCTCAACCAGTTCCTTGACGATTGCCAGTCCCAGCCCTGTACCCTTGTTCTTTTTGGAACGGCCGCGATCCACTTTGAAAAACCGCTCCCAGATCCGGTTCAGATCATCAGCTGATATTCCGACCCCGGTATCTGTCACACGAATCCGCACATACTGCTCCTCAGCGGTCGCCGACAGGCGGATCTCACCTTCCTCGGTGAACTTCAACGCGTTTTTGACCAGATTTTTGATAATCTGCGCCACCCGATCCCGATCCGCATAGATTTTCGGCAATTCATCCGGCACGTCGACCTCCAGACGTATTCCCTTCTCTTCCGCCTCTGGATGGAACGAAAACGCGATCTTGCCCAACAGCTCCTTGACATCCACAGGGAACTTGGCAAGCGTAACTTCATTGTTCTCTAGCTTCATCAAATCCATCAGATCATCGACCAGGCGATTGATCTGCATGGTCTCGGAATACATCACCGCATAATATTTCTGGCGTGCTTCCTCCTCTTCTACCAAACCGTCCTGCAAGGCTTCCAAAAAGCCCTGCACGGCAGTCAAAGGCGTACGCAGCTCATGCGATACATTGGCGAGAAAATCATTTCGCACCTGCTCCAGATGATGGCGCTCCTGCTCCACCTTCTCCAGCTTTTCAGCCATGGTATTGATCGTCTGCGCCAAATCATTGATCTCATCCGAGGTGTGGACTTGCACCCGCTCCGCATAGTTGCCCCGCCCGATCTCGGCAGCAGTCCTTTCAATCGTCCGCAGGGGCCGGGAAATCGACCAGGAGAGATAGGAGACCATCGCTGTCGACAGCAATACCCCGAAAAGCGTCGCCCACAGAATCGTCTCGCGCATCTGGGCGAAGGTGCGCTCGATTCCTTCCAACGGGGCGTGCAAAATGATGCCGCCGTAGATCTTCTCCCCTTCTCCCCAAGGGACAGAGACCGAGAGCATCGGATCGTCCAATCCTTCGATCTGAAGCTCTGTTACGGCATTTTTCCCATGCAGCACATTATCTGCGATGGAGACCGCTACGGACTTGCCTGTGAACACTTCATCCTTCATCGACGTGGCGACAATCTTTCCTTCCTGGTTGAACAGCCAGATGCGCGTGTCGTAGGTCTTGTCCTTTTCCTCCAGAATATCCAACAGCTTTTTGTCCACACGGGGGCGCTCCAGAATTGCAGCATTTACATTTTTTGCCATACGCAGCAATTCTTCTTTTTTGGCGTCATAGAAGTATTCTCGCGCTGACATAGAGATCATGATTCCAGATACGCCCAATCCGAGCAGGACCGTGGCGAGAAAACTAAACAACAAACGGCGGAAAATACTTTTCGACATCCCCAGCATCAATCTTCCACCCCGAATTTATAGCCAATTCCCCAGACCGTGTGGATGCACTCATACGGGAGCTTCTCCAGACGCTGGCGTATTTTCTTAATATGCACGTCAATGGTGCGAACATCGCCAAAATAGTCAAAACCCCACACCTGTTCGAGCAATTGCTCTCGTGAAAGGACGCTTCCTGGCGATTTCGCAAGCTGGACGAGCAGATCAAATTCCTTGGGGCGGAAGTTGATCTTCTCCCCTGCCGCGATGACTTCGCGCTTGTCTATATCAATCGTCAATTGGTCAAACGACATCACTGTCGCAGCATCTTCCTCCACTTTTGCTTTTGGCTGCATGCGCCGCAATATGGCACGAATCCGGGCGACCAGCTCGCGCGGACTAAACGGCTTCGTCACATAGTCGTCCGCCCCCAGCTCCAGCCCCAGGACCCGGTCGAATTCTTCATCTTTTGCTGTCAGCATGATAATGGGAGTATCCCACTTTTTGCGAATCTCCCGACAGGTGTCAAAGCCGTCCATCTCCGGCATCATCACATCCAGTACAATCACGTCCGGATTTTCGACCTCCATCATCTCGATCCCCTGCTTGCCGTTGTGGGCAACGACAAGGTCAATCTGTTGCTTGGTGAAGTACAAGCGGATGATCTCACACACATTTGGATCGTCATCGATGACCAGTACCTTGGTTTGGCTCACTGTCCACAACCTCCTTTTCCAAAAAACCAGGCTCGCAGCCCAGTTCTTATGCAGTCTCTCGTGATAGCCATCGTTTTTTTAGCGACTTTGTCCAGAGGTTCTAACTTTTCTATGTTAACATAGATGGCCGTTCTTGTGGACGGGAAGAAGTCCTGAAGATTACGCTCTACGGAAAAAGAAAAACAAAGCAAAGGCTGAATAAACCAACCTTTGCTTTGTCGACATTTCCATCTATTTCACATGTGGAACCTCTCGGATGGCCCCCCAGATCCAACCAAGTACTGCACCTGCAACGGCAGGGACGATCCAGCCCACTCCCTGATCGAAAAGCGGCAAGTTCTTGTAGACCGAGGTAATGCCCTCTACCGGCAAGCCCAGCATCGACGCGCCCTCCACCAGACTGATCAGAGCTGTAAAGAAAATGGCGCCGATATAGACGGACCTGTAGCCGCGGAATGCCTTGTCCAAAAACGATACCAGCATCAGCACAATCGCGATCGGATAGATGGCCATCAAGACAGGTACGGAATAGGTAATCAATTGGGTCAAGCCTACGTTGGCTACGGCTGCACTGAACAGACTGAGGATCAGGATCATGGTGCGGTAGGAGATGCCTGGAATTTGGCTGGAGAAAAAACGTCCGCATGCCGTCACCAAGCCGACCGATGTCGTCAGGCAGGCCAGCATCACAGCCAAGCCGAGGACGACCGTTCCGCCGCCGCCGAACAAATGATGTACGACGCCAGTCAGGATTTGCCCGCCATTTTCAGATTGACCGAGCCCGATGCTCGTCGCACCCATATATCCCAGTGCCAGATAGACCAATCCCAAACCAATCGCCGCAATGATCGCAGCCTTGATCGTAGAAATCGTAATTTTTCGCGGATTTGTAACTCCGCTCTCCTGTACCGCCACCGTAACGACGATCCCGAAGACCATCGCTGCCAGAGCATCCAGCGTCAGATATCCTTCCAGAAATCCTTTCACAAACGGCGAGGATTCCAGATAGGCTCCGGTCGGTTGCCCGATCTCTCCCACGGGTTTAACCAGCGATCCGATAAACATGAACGCAATGATCACAAGCAGGGCTGGCGTAAGAATTTTTCCGATCCGATCAACCAGCTTGGACGGATTCAGGGAAAGCCAGAAGGTGATTGCAAAATAAATCACGGTTGTCAGCAGCAGGGGAACCCAGCTAGCTTTTGCGCTCTCGGACAAAAACGGCAGGACGCCCATCTCATAGGTTACCGTCGCCGTACGGGGGATAGCCAAAAACGGTCCAATCGCCAGGTAGACGATAAAGGTAAAAATGATGGCAAATACCGGATGCACTCTACCGGCCAGCGTCTGCAGATTCCCGCCGCCAAGACCGACTGCGATCACGCCCAGCAAAGGAAGCCCTACACCCGTAATAATAAAACCGATGATAGCAATCCAAAAGCTTGTACCGGAAGCCTGTCCCAACGCAGGCGGAAAAATCATATTGCCGGCTCCAAAAAATAGAGCGAATAACATCAAACCTACAGTAAGGGTTTCTCTCTTCGTCAGTTCTCTCATGATGTCTCCTTAATTTTTTAACAAATTAAATTTTTTATAGTATAACTAAATTTCAATACTACATTCAACCTTCGATTCTTGGAAAGGGATATTCCACCTGTATATTGTTAACACAAAAGACCCCCGGAAAACAATTCCGAGGGTGTAGATTTCTGTTTTTACTTTGTGAACATGCCTTTCAGCACGAATTTCACGTTGGCAGGACTTTCAGCCAAGCGGCGCATGAAATAGCCGTACCAGTCATTGCCGTAGGGCACATATACACGCATCTTGTAGCCCTCATTCGCCAGGTCAATCTGAGATTGCGTGCGGATTCCGTACAGCATCTGGAATTCAAATTGCGTCCGTGGAATGTCGTGCTCTACCGCCAGTTTTTTTACATAGTCGATAATCGCATCATCATGAGTGGCGACAGCCGCATACCCGCCACCCAGCAAATGCTGCTTGATGATTTTCTTGTAGTTTTCGTCTACATCCGGCTTGTTCGGATAGGCCACCTCGGGGGACTCTTTGTACGCCCCTTTTACCAGCCGGAAGTTGACCTTTTTCTCCTTCAATTTCTCGATGTCATCCGCTGCCTTGTACAAGTAAGCCTGAATGACGGTCCCCACGTTGTCATACTCAGCCAGCAGCTCCTCCAGAATCTCCATCGTGACCTGGTTGTGGGCGTAATCCTCCATGTCGATCCGCACGAAGATGTTGCCGAATTTTTTGGCAGCATCCAGGATTCGGCGCATATTGTTCATACACAGCTCACGGCTGATGTCCAAGCCCAGAGAAGTCATCTTCAGCGAGAGGTTGCAGTCGACCCCTGACTGATGGATCGCCTCCAGCGTCTTGATGCAGTAATCCGCTGATACATTCGCCTCTTCCACACTGAAGACAAATTCACCCAGATGATCCAGTGTGCAGACGAGACCCTTGGCGTTCAGCTGCCGGACCGCCTGAATCGCTTCGTTGATCGTCTCCCCCGACACAAAGCGGCTTGCGCCAAAACGCAGACCCCATTTTTTCGCTGCCGCATTCAAGGTTTTATTTTTGGATAAATACAGAAAAAAGTTCTTCATCGCTTGCTCCATTTCGGATGTCTCCCCTTCAACACGGTACTCTGTTTCTTAACACAAGCATGAATTATGCCAATTCTTCCGCGCTGTTGTTCCGCGCTGCCATCTGAATAATCCAAGCGCCTTGTAGACACATATGTACATACCTTGTCTAATCCTGTACACTTATGATTAAACCCTATCTACTGTATATTCATGTTCACATAGGAAGTGATCATTTGAAACCTTTGTTCTCGTTAGATCTTGCTGTCAAATCGCTGGTCTCCCCCCTCGATCCTGCTGCCATCAGCTTACGTCCGGGACAAATGGAAGGTGTATGGCACAACGGACAGGAGCAGATCCCTGTCGCCCTCTTCAAGGAAACTGGCAAGCTGAAGGAGCTATTGCCGCAGTGGATCGGTTCGAAAAATGAGGGAAGCCTGCGCCCTATCGTCACCGTTGATGCAAACAACCAGCCCACAGGCATGATACAGCCGCGCCAGCTTCTCGCTGCCTTTTTGACGATCGCGCAAAATCAGTCCGCCTTGCTTGAAACCCTGCTGGACAGCATGAGCGAAGCCATTACTGTCGTAGATATTGAAAATATCGTGCGGTTTTGGAATCGCTCTGCCGAAACCATCTACGAAATCGATCATGAGCAGGTGGTTGGAACCTCCCTGGCCGACCATTTTTCCAGCGAGTCGATTCGTCTGCTGGACGCGCTGCATCACGGCACAACTGTCGAGCGGGTCTATCACATCCCGCGCCCTGACAGGCATGTATTGATCAACGCTGCTCCGATCCGGCAAAACGGCGCCATCATCGGGGCCATCTCCATCGAGCAGGATATTACCGAAATGGTCCGCTTGAACGAAGAATTGACGCACACGACTGAGCATCTGCACAGCTTGCAGCAGGAGATGAGCCGGGTACAGCGAGGGGATGATCCTTTCTTTTCCATTAAAGGGCATTCGGCTTCGATACAGGCCGCGATCCACTCCGCAAAAAAAGTCGCCCAGACAGACGCTACCGTCCTGATCTACGGAGAAAGCGGCGTCGGCAAAGAGCTGTTTGCCAAAGCGATCCACCAAGCCAGCCGGCGTCGGGAAAAGCCCTTTATCGCCATCAACTGCGGGGCGATACCAGCCGCTTTGTTTGAGAGCGAATTGTTCGGGTACCACAGCGGCGCATTTACCGGCGCAGAGAAAAAAGGCAAGCCGGGAAAGCTGGAACTGGCCCATGAGGGGACGCTGTTTCTCGATGAGATCGGGGAATTGCCGCTGGAATTGCAGGTGAAGCTGCTGCGCGCCCTGCAGGAGAAGCAATTTTATCGTGTCGGGGGAACAGAGCCGATCACAGTCAACACCCGCATCATCGCAGCGACCAATCGGAATTTGGAGAAAATGATGGCAGAGGGGCAATTTAGAGAGGATTTATTTTATCGATTGAATGTATTTTCTTTGGATATTCCGCCCCTGCGAGAGCGTCGCGAGGATCTGCCCGAGCTGGTTCAGCTTTTCTTGCAGGAATACTCGATCGCACAGGAGCAGCCCGTGCCGCGCATCTCCTCAGAGGTGATGCAGGCCCTGATCGACTACCATTGGCCGGGCAATATCCGCCAGGTGCGCAATGTCATCGAACGCCTCTCCATCTTGCAGGAAAATGGGGTTATTCTTCCGGATCATCTGCCGTCGGCCATTCGGCTCGTGTCCCACTCTTCCGGTCCGACACAGGCGCAGCCGGACTTTTCGCTGCCCGCTCCTGCTGCATACCGTTTTACATCTGCCGATCATGAACGCGAGCGAATCCAGGCAGCGCTGGTGCGTACCTACGGCAATAAAAAAGCAGCGGCGGATCTGCTGGGGATCTCTCGCGGCACGTTGTACAACAAGCTGCGAAAATACAAGCTGGACGGGGAGAGCTGATCCATGGAGCACATCGAATGGCTCGAGGATACCTGTCAAGTGCGCTACGCCGGCCAGACGATTGCCTTATTGCCCAAAGAATATGCTCTTCTTCGGCATCTATACACCTGGAAAAACCGCACCTTTACCCGGGAGCAGCTGCTCGACAGCGTATGGGCAATGGAGACACCTACCGATCGGACGGTCGATGATCATATTTACCGCCTGCGCCGCAAGCTGGCCAAATGGTCGCATCTCTTCACCATCGAAACGGTTCGCGGTGTCGGCTATCGCTTGAACGGCAAGACGCTGTACGCTCCACACCCCCAGGCTTTGAACCAGAGCTTCGCGGATCATGTGCGGGGCATGCTGGAAACCTATCACGGGATGGGCATGGGAGCAGCCATGCATACTCTTGCCTCCCACCAGGACGTTCTGGGCATTCGACTCGATCCGTACTACGAGGTCTATCTGCCGTTCATACGCGGCGATTTTTTCTGGTTTCTGCACGATCAGGCTTTTCCCATGCCCGAGAAATGCTTCTATCTCATTCATATTTACTACATGATTGAGACGGACGTCGCATCGAGTGCAGCCTTGTTTGCAAGCATCCAGCCCTATATGAGCCAGATACGTGCCATCTACCGCGACGAGCTGCGAATCGCCGCCATCGGGATCTACACGCAGACCGGGGATTTCGAGCGTGCCAGGGCAGCACTCCAGGAAGCGCGCAAGATAGTGGAACCGCTGCAATCCACCGGCTTTACCCTGTACTTGCACGCCCAGGAAGCCTTGCTCGACCTGATGACAGATAGACTGGACACGGCTGAAGCTATCACGGTTCAGGCATTGGAAATTCTGAAGTCCATCCCGATGCAGCGCGAATTGGGCACCTTTACGCTTCTGCGCAGTTTTTGCCAGTATCGCCGTCAGCAAAAGGCAGCTGCACGGATCGCCGTCGATCAAGCCATCGAAGTGACGAGGTCGACCCAGTTCATCCCCCATCTGATTCATGCGGTGCGCAAACTGCTGTTTTTTTATCGTCACTTCGGCTGCGATCCCGAGTGGGAACGCAAATACGAAGGAGTTTGGAGGGAGCTCTCCGAGGAATATCACTTTGCTTCCCTGAGAAAAGAGATTCACGCACAACTGTCAAAACTGCGGTAAGCAATAGACTGTCGTTTGCCATCGCCAGAAGTGTATAAAAAGAAAAAACTCCCTGCTGCATCCTTGGGAAAGGGCAGTTTGGAGTAATGACTTCTCGCTTATTCGATGGGAATGCCGCGGCGCTCCTGCAATTGCCGGTGCAAAATGTATTTGCGCAGGTTGTGAAAATGACGGGCACTAATCCCTTTGATCGTGCAGCCATAATGATGATACGAGCCGACGAGACGGGTGTGAATGACTTGCAGCTCCACCTTGATTACCCCATCGGGGCGATTGCGGCCATACAATTCCGCCGAGAAAAAAAACGGTTGGTCGATCGGCAATTCCTTTCTAGTGCGAAATGCCAATCCACCCAAGCTCAGATTCTGCAGATCTACCATCTGATTGCTCAGCGACAACAAGGAGGAGGGCTCCTGTGTACGGTACTGGAGCCACCCTTTTATCTCCATGTCAAATCGCGGATAACGTCGGCGCTGTTCGCGAAACTCCGTAGCTGTCGGAGAATGGAACAAAAAGAGCTTGTTTTTCTCCCTGGCTACCACGACCGCTTCAAAGGTAGAAATCGTCTCATAATCAGGGGTGAGCAAACACCGGATCTGATCGCCTACCGTTACCTCGGTTTCGTCGGAAAAGAGGGCTTCGATCAAATCTCCCTCTTCATAGGTAACGATTCCTTCTACCATGCGACTTCCTCTTTTGATTTGAATCATACTTTCCATATGAAGGTCTCCACCAATTCACTCAATAATGTACCGGGTTTTCCGGAAACTTACTTGGACGTTTTTCTCGGAAATTAGGTATAATGATAGCATTGACAGATAGGAGGTTGCAGACCGATGAACCGATATCAATTGGTTACACTCGCCTTAGCCATTTGCGTAACCGCCTGTCTCATCGGAGTGGGCATTTCCATTGGAGAACAAAGCACCTTGGGCATCATCGGCTGCCTTGTTGCTGCCTTTGCGCTGATGGGATTCGGCTTTTCGTACAAACGCAAGCACTTGCGTTGATCCCTTTTTGCGTTAACGACGGACAAGAAGGCTGTTCACGTAAAAGAGGACGGCAGGCAGACCTTTTGCCTGTTTGAGCAGTTTTTTGGCGATCGAGTAACTGCGCGGCTGTGTTCGATTTACTTTGCGATCCGCGAGATAAAAGGCCACCAGCCCGTCCGCAATCATACGGTGAAACGCAGGATTTGGCAAGCGTCTGACGCTTGCCTTCGCTTGTTTTATGAAATATTGCAAGCGCTCCGTCGCCTCTTGCTCAGATTCGTAATAAGAGACAAAATTGAGATCTCCCCCGAGACGGTCCTCCTCCAGATCAATCAGGTAATCCAGCAGGATATGCAAGCCGCAAAGCCAGGGAAAATAAGCCCCGCACACTTCGTCGATCACATCCTGCTCCAGGTCCGCCTGCGTCGCGAGGCAGAACAAGGCGAATATGCCAATCGTCGAGCCTGTCACAGCAGCGAACTCCTGCCATTGCAAATGACTATGCTGCCATTTATGCTGATCCCACCAATCCAGGAGCTTTGCCTCCCGCAATGCTGGGTCGATATGCTTGTACACTTGCAGATCACTGTACAGCCGGGAAAACAGCAATACCTGAGGCTGGATCTTCTCATAGGCCGGCAATTGTGCGGCGTAATGCTGGCAGGTTTGCACCAGCCCCGCCAAAAAGCCGCCATCCTCTTGATCCTCGCGATACTGATAGTAGTTGCGCAATGGAGCACCAGGCGTCAAGGCGTCCTGCATCGACACGTGCAGCTGCCGAAAATCTTCAGGGTCCAGTGAGGTGCTGCGGTCGCACAGATTATCCAGGTAATCGCTGATGGTCTGATACGCGACGATCAGCGGGACGATGGTTTCGACCTGTTCGACCACCTGCGCGGCGTACACACATCCCCCTTGGCAATGGAATTTTTTGGAATCCATACTAGCCAAAGCTTGCTTTCTCAATTCCAAGTTGGGAATTGCCTCGGCCCTTTTGTACCAGGCAGCGAACTCCCGCTCCAAAACAGGCTGTACATATCGATAGACGCGGTATAGCAACTGCCACGGATTCCGCAGTTCACTCACGAAAGTTCCCCCCCAACACAACAATAGTGTTATCTTATCACATTTGTTGACTCGGACCAAAGGAACCCCGTTAGATCTCCGTACGCCTTTTCGCTTCGATGTAGAGCACGAAAATGAATTTTTTCGTGTTGATTTTCGCGTTTGACATCCCGTTGTCTTTCTTGCTCTCCAGCTCCATCATCCGCTTGCGAACCTCGACGAAATCAAAAAACGTGGCGGCGTAGCTTTCGAACTTCGGATTGCTGTAATCGGTAAGCCCCAGGGACGCCAAGTGTGTTAAAGCCTGGTAGATGGCCCTGCGCACGCGCTGTTCAGCTGCCTTCACCTCTTTGTTGATCGCAGCCGTATTCGTGGTGTTCAGCTTCTCGGTAGCGACACTCATGAATATCTCTTTTAATGAAGGAAAGCGACTGTGGCCCGAGTTGCTTTTTTCCCAATGATGCAAATAATCCATCATTGCCAACAGGTCTTTGCTTCCGTTTTCGCTGATCATCCCCAGTTCCGTAAGCAAAAACTTGGCAGAGGCAAAAAAGCTGGAATCTGATTCGGGCCCTTTTTTGACAGGCTGTGCATGCCCGGACAACACGCTTAAAGAACGCTGAATACCCTCGATCGACTGTTGCAAAAGCAAGCGTTCCTTTACTTTTTGCAGGACGCTGATGACCTCCAGCCGATTGATCGGCTTGGTCACATAATACTCGATCCCGTGGGAATACGCCTCGGCGATCATTTCCTTCGTCTCGATCTGCGAGAGCATCACGATTTTGCCTTGGTACCCTCTCAGATGGCGAACCGTCTCCAATCCGTCCCGATTCGGCATCAGCAGATCGATGAGGAGAATGTCGACCCGCTTCCATTCCAGAAAATCGAGATCGATGGTCGTGCCATCCTCCGCTTCGCCGCAGATCTCTCCCAGATCCGCGTCTTCAATGATTTGCGCAAGCATGGAACGGATTGCCGGATCGTCATCAACAATGAAAAAACGCATCTTCCATCACCCTTTTTGAACGAGACTGACGTGGGGCAGGCGGATCGTAAACACAGTGGCGAAATGTTCTGCCTGCTCAGAAATCTCGATTTGTCCATTCAGATTGTCTACGACTTCCTTTACATAGCAAAGGCCGATCCCTGTAGAAGGCTTCCCTGACACATCGTACTTCGTCGTATAACCCGGCATGAAAAGCAGCTCTTTCTCCTTGATCGAGATTCCCGGACCATCATCGCCGATGGAAAACTGGATCCATCCAAGCGTCTCGTCCAAGGTAGCCACGAGGGAGACCATGCCTTTGTTTTCTATCGCCTCCACCGCATTGGCGACGAGGTTGTTGACCAACGATAGAGTGGTATAGATGTGACAAGCCAGATAGGGAATGTCCACATTCACCTCAAAACGGATGTCTTTCCCCAGCATGCGCGCGTATTTTTCCTGTCCCCGCACGATGATCGAGATCAATTCGCCAAGCGGCATGTAATCCCGCTCATTTTCATCCGAAATCAGCTTGGACAGCCCGGCATAGATCCGCTGGTTATCCTTTTTCACCTCATGCACCTGGCCGGCAATCATCAGCATTTGACGGGCAAACCGATCTTTTTCGGACTCCCCTGAAAGCTCTTTCATATCCCGATACAGCTCATAGCAATCACGTGTGATGTCTTCCACCTGCTGCAGGGTCTTTTTTAAATGAATGGATTCTTCGTACAGATTGGAAATGAGCATGAGCATCCGTTCATTTCGATGCCGCTGCTCCTCCTTGGTCCAGATCGCCTGGCGCAGTTTAATCATGTTAAAAAAACTCAGAACAAAAAAGCATCGGATCAAGGCGATCACAGCAATCGGTCCGATGACAGATGGCTGGACCACAGACAACAGCGAAGGTGCCCGAAAAGAAAGTTCCACCAGATTGGCGAGAATTTCCGCCAACGTGCCAAGCAAGCCTACCAATAAGGGACGATGGTGCAGGTCATTGACACGGAAGAGAGAGAACAAGCCTGCAAACGCCGCATAGAAAAAGAAGGCAGGCATATGCTGGTGAAGGGATGCGCTCCACAAAAAATCTTCCTGATTGATCCCATCCAGGAAAACCCGAAACAGGACAACTACGGCTCCTGTCAAGCATCCAGCGAGCAAGGAAGGCCGCAGCCACAACATAAAGAAGAAAAAGGCCGTAGTGCCGAAGCTGACGCGAAAATCATCCTGAAACGGATGAAACTTCAGCTCTCCTGCGATTGGCACAGCAATCAGCATGATGAACAAAATGAAGAAGCTCTCTCTGTAGCGCATGGTTCATTTCATCCGTTCTTTCTATTAGGATCTTATCCATTTTACTATATTTTTTTATAGATTTTTGTAGTTTTTTATAGGCAGAAACATACAATAGTCGGTGAACGCATGTTCAATGAGCAATATAGATAGGGGGAATTCACTTGAAAAAACGCAGTTTGCTTCTCTCATTAACGTTACTCCTTACTGTTTCCTTGGTCACTGCCTGTGGCGGCGGCGGCAGCAATGCTGGCGGCAATGCGGGCGGAGATGCTGGCGGCAGCAGCGCTGGCGGCAGCAATGATCCTAGCCAACTGATCGTCGCAACGGGCGGTACAGGCGGAACTTACTACCCGCTGGGCGGCGGCATGGCTGACCACATTACCAAAAATGCAGGCGTAACCGCAACGGCACAATCGACCGGAGCTTCTGCCGAGAACGTTCGTCTTCTGCGCGACAAGCAAGCAGAAATCGCCTTTATTCAAAACGACATCGCAGAATATGCAGTAAACGGAACCGCAATGTTCGAACAAGACGGAAAAATCGATGCATTCCAAGCATTGGGCTCTCTCTATGACGAAACGATTCAGATCGTCGTGGCAGCAGACAGCAACATCAACAGTGTAGCGGATCTGAAAGGCAAACGCGTCTCCGTCGGTGCCCCAGGAAGCGGTACAGAAATGAACGCTCAGCAAATCCTGGAAGCGTATGGCCTGAAGTTTGAAGATACACAATTGCAACGCCTCTCTTTTGCTGACTCCGCAAAAGCGATTCAAGACGGTCAACTGGATGCTGCCTTCCAGACAGCAGGAACACCGACTGCTGCGATCACCGAGCTGGCTGCGACGACAGGCGTAAAAATCATTCCGATCGATGCCGATAAAATTGACGCGATCATCGCCAAATATCCTTTCTATGTAAAAACAGTAATCCCTGGCAACACCTACAGCACGGTGCCAAATGAAATCGCTACCGTTTCTGTAAAATCCATGCTGGTCATCCGCGCTGACCTGAGCGAAGATCTGGTGTACAAAGTAACCAAAGCCATCTACGAAAATACAGACAAACTCGGTCACGCAAAAGCAAAAGAGATCAAGCTGGAAAATGCGCTCGCTGGTGTAAGCATTCCTGTACATCCTGGCGCGAAGAAATACTTTGATGAAAAAGGCGTGAAATAAAGACTTCATGATTGCCCAAAAGCGAGAAGGAAGTCGGAAAAGGCGGACACGGCTCCGCCTTTTCTCCTTAACACTGCTTCTGTCCTGCATCGTCCTGTTGAACCTTCCTATCTTCCCTTCTCTGGTCATACGTGAATCCGCTTCCAATCATCTGGTGTGGAGCAGCAGAATCACTTCGGAACAAACATTTGGTTTGCGTTGGACTCATTCCATCCATCGTTCAGCCATCGAAGAGCTTTACCGCATCGAAGACGAACAAATCATATTATCCGAGATGAGTTTTCATGACTATGGAATCGGCATGGAGAACGACCTGGCCCCAGGCGAAGAACTTGTCGTCCGGGACGGTCTCTTTCGCATCCTCCATATGAATCGCATCTTTCCCGCTCTCCATCTGTTTACCGGACAGGTACGAGCTAACCATACATTGCTTTTCGCAGGAACCGAAATTCCACTGAGTTCCCTCATCAAACCCGGGTCGGCGATCACGATTCAGGTAGAAAAGCGATCCATTTTCCGTGAGATAGGAGGACACTAAATGACAACTTCCAACAACATGAGCCAGCAAGAGATGGATGACCTCATTGCCAAATACGACAAAGAATCTGCCGTCCGCCAACACGTTGGCCCGATGAAATGGATTACGTTTTGCCTGCTGGTTCTCTTTTCGATCTACCAGCTATCCTATTCGCTCTTCCTCACCATCCCGCCGCAAATCCACCGGCCGCTTCACTTGGCTTTTGGATTGGGCCTCATATACTTGCTCTATGCAGGGAGAAGAAAAAACAACGCCCAGAAAAAGGTCGGGATCGTCAACATCATCCTTTCTCTCCTCAGTATCGGGGTCTCGTTGTATTGGGTGATTGATTACGACAATCTCGTCTTGCGTACCGGGAACTACACCACAATGGACATGATCGTAGGTGGTCTTGCGATTCTGCTGGTGCTGGAGGCTGCACGTCGTGTCGTCGGATTGCCGATTACGATCATTGCATCTGTATTCCTTCTGTACACCTACCTTGGCCCTTACATGCCTGGCTTTCTGGAGCATCGCGGCAGCGGTGTGCAACGGATTATCGGGCACAGTTACTTCACCCTGGAGGGGATTTTAGGTACACCCTTGGCCGTTTCCTCCACATTCATCTTTCTGTTCGTCTTGTTTGGCGCCTTTTTGGAAAAAACAGGTGTCGGGGAATACTTTAACGATCTCTCCCTCGTGATAGCAGGTCGTCGAATCGGCGGTCCCGCAAAGGTAGCGGTTTTCTCCAGTGCCCTGCAAGGAACGATCAGCGGCAGCTCTGTCGCAAACGTCGTGACCTCCGGTGCCTTCACGATTCCCATGATGAAACGGCTTGGTTATCGTCCTGAATTTGCGGCTGCCGTAGAGGCATCTTCCTCCACAGGCGGACAAATCATGCCCCCGGTGATGGGCGCTGCGGCCTTTTTGATGGCCGAATTTATCGGTGTTCCTTACATGGAAATCGTAAAGGCTGCTGCATTGCCAGCGATCCTTTACTTCGTCGGCATCTGGATTATGACCCACTTTGAGGCAAAACGCCTGGGACTTCGCGGTTTGAGCAAAGAAGAATTGCCTGACAAAAAAGAAGTATTAAAAAAAGCATATCTGCTGTTGCCGATTGTCATCATCATTACAGCTCTTATGATGAATATTTCCGCAGAGCGTTCGGCGATCATCGGGATCGTCTCTTGTGTGGTCGTTGGTGCTTTCCGCAAAGAGACTCGCATGTCGATCACAGATATTTTGGAAGCATTCGCTTCGGGGGCTAAAGTCGCACTTGGCGTCGTTGCTGCCACCGCTTGTGCTGGTATCATCGTCGGTACAGTCACGTTGACTGGTATCGGACTCAAATTGGCTAACGGCCTGATCGATTTGGCTGGCGGAAACCTCTTCCTTACCCTGTTCTTCACCATGATCGCTTCCTTGATTCTGGGTATGGGAACACCGACAACAGCGAACTACATCATCACTTCGACAATCGCCGCACCTGCTCTGGTAAAACTGGGCATCCCAGAGGTTGCTGCTCACATGTTTACGTTCTACTTCGGAATCGTTGCTGACATCACACCTCCAGTGGCGCTGGCTGCCTTCGCGGCCTCCGGTATCGCCAAGTCAAAGCCGATGCGAACGGGCGTGGAGTCAACAAGGCTGGCCATCGCTGCCTTTATGGCTCCGTACATTTTCGTCGTATCGCCGGCGCTGCTGCTCATTGACACCACGTTCCTTGGATCGGTTTGGGTCATGATTACTTCTATCTTGGGAATGATTGGTGTAGGGGCCGGACTGATTGGCTTCTGGATGAGCAAAATGAATCCGCTGGAGCGTATCCTGGCTATAGCAGGCGGAGTCCTTGCTGTCATTCCAGGCATCGAAACAGATATCGCTGGTATTACGCTGATCGCCTTGTCTTTCGCATTTTCTTACTACAAATCGCGCAAACTCAAGCAAACTGAGCAAGTTTCCCTGTAACGACACGAGAAAAACCCTCCCAAGTGCCGGGCCGTCGAAAAACGGCCTCCGCTGGGAGGGTTCTTTCTATTGCATGCTTTTTACTCACCATGTTCACTGTGAATCATGCGTGTCCAGCCATCCACCTGCTCGACTCGTCTTTCCTTCATCAGCTTGCCCAGAGCGCGCTTGAAGCTGGATTTGCTCATGTCGAATTTCTCGCGGACCACATCGGCTGGCGTATCGTCCGTATACGGCATCGCCCCGTCCCGATTGATCAGATAACGCAGCAGCTTTTCCGCGTCCTCCCCGTACTGGACCTCCTTGCGCTCCCGCATCGAACCGTTGAGCCTGCCGTCTTCCCGCACAAAGCTCACCCGGCAGCGAACCGATTGCCCGAGACGCAGCCTCTCTGTCATCTCATCCCGATGGATAAACAGGATGTGATCCTCATCCGTCAACAAAAAGGCTCCGGCTTGAATCACCTTGTAGACCGTTCCTTCTACCTGCTTGTTCTTCATCGTCTGATCGGCAGGCACTGCAATCTGTCCGACTTCGGCTTCCGTCACCGGCTTGGCCAACATCCTTCCCTTCGGATCCCGCTTGATCGCCACCAGCAAGCGGTCACCCGGACGCGGCCATTCATCCCGCAGCTTCGGGAGGTCGTCTATAAATACAAGCAAGTGCTTGTTGATCCCATTGTCCAAAAAGATCCCCATACGCGAGGAGAGATCCACCACTTCCAACCATCCGTATTCATCCAGGCCCACGTACGGCATGGCCATCGTTGCTGCCAATCGATCTTCGTGATCATGGTACAAAAAGACTTCGACTTCTTCGCCGCTTTCGAGAGGTCCATCTGCCTCGTTGCGGTGAAGAAAGACCTCCTCTCTGCCGTCGGTCAGAAAGTATCCGATCTCCTTCTTGCGGGCTACCCGCATTTTCAGAATCATGCCTGCCTGCAAATCTCGACTGGGAGCCTTGGTCCGTACTGGTCTTCTGCCTCTATCCATCGTTTCGTTTCCTCACTCTCATCTCTATTCCATTAAAATACCACAACTTTTTCCTGCGACCAAGGCGGCTGTCCCCTAAAATAGGCAAGTCTTGCACAATGGGACATACATATGACAATATCGGACCCTTTAAACGATAGGAGTGACGTCGCATTATGCTGCTTTTACTGGAATACATCTTCCTTGGCATCGTTCAGGGCTTAACCGAATTTTTGCCCATCTCCAGCACCGGCCATCTCGTTTTGTTTCGCAAGCTGTTCGGCCTCAGCGAGATCGGACTGCTGTTTGATACGATGCTTCACTTCGGGACATTGATCGCCGTCATCGTCGTATTCTGGCCAGAGGTCAGGCAGCTGATCGCCAATCCTACCAGCAAGCTGGCCCGCTTGCTTGTGGTAGGGACCATACCCACAGCGGTGATCGGACTCGCTTTCGAGGATTACTTCGAGGAAATCTCCCGTACCGGCGTCACGATCGGCTGGGAATTCCTTGCGACAGGAGTGATTCTTTGGACCGTCGAATCCATGCGCAAGGGACATCGCCGGTTTGAACAAATCAACTACACCGATGCCCTGATCATCGGCACCTTGCAAGGAGCGGCCATCCTTCCTGCTATCTCACGCTCGGGACTGACCATCGCGGGTTCCCTGTTGCGCGGAATCGACCGGGCGGATGCGGCGCGTTTTTCCTTTTTGCTCTCGCTGCCGGCCATCCTGGGCGCATGTACCCTGCAAACCGTCAAACTGACGCAAAATCCACTCGACACCGCTACGCTGATTCCCATGATTGTCGGGACATTTTTTGCTGCAGTCGCGGGCTATTTCGCCATTCGCTGGATGCTGAGAATTATCAGCACCGGCTCGATGAAGGGATTTGCCGTCTACGTCTGGATTCTGGGCGGAATCATTCTTGGATTGCAATACCTGGGATAATCATGTTGCATCCAGCTTTAGTGGTGGGGAGGAAAAAGGAGAAAACGCTCCAGGCGGGGTGGGATCTTTGCTTAGGTGTCATCCCTGGCCGGCTGCACTCCAAATCATATAAGAAAGCCGGCTTACGTACAGCCGACTTACTTGCTTTCTTCCTTGTCTGGGTATCTGCTGGCAATCAGTTTGCCGACCAGAAGGATAATGCCGTAAAAAGCGGTCGCCAACAAAGATGTCGCGAGCCAAGTGTCCGTGCCTAGTACCAAATAAAGCAAGGCATGAGCCACAAAGATCCCGAGCAGCCACCACCAGATGTTCATGCGGTTGAAAAAGGTCGCAAAACCACGCATTCGACTGCACCTCCAGCTATCTCTACTTCTTGTTATAGCCGAAGGGAGGTCATTTTATCCCCTGTTCGCATGTTCCATTCAAGGGTATTCGACTGCAAAGCCTGCCCGCTCCAAAATCTCAGCCAAAACATCCAATGGAGTCCGTGCCACCTCTCCGTACACCTTTTGAGTATGGAGATGCATCGCGTCGGGAAGATCTGCTGCCAGTTGCTTTCGCAATTTTATTCCGCTTTCATCTTCATCCGTAAACAGGTAGACCTCATCCGCCTCTTCCGTCAAAAGAGCAAGCTGCTCCGCCTTTTCCGTACTGTAAGTGCCGTAGGTGCAATAAATCGTGACGGGTTCTGCGAGAACCTTGAGCAATCGCTCCCGGTCCGTTTTTCCCTCCACGATCAAGATGCAGTCCGCTGCCATCTCTTTTTCCCCTTTTCGCCATAAACTCTCACCTTCAGTATACTTGTTGTCTCTTCCTCAAGCACGCGATTGCGGGAAACATGTGGATGTGTACGCAAGCTTCCAATTTGGCATGGTAATAAGGAAGCCGACAAGAAAAGGAGATCTCCCGCCATGGCCAAATGGAAAAGCGCAAAGAATCTAAACCAAAAAGGGTTGGCTGTAACCGGCCTGACAAGCAGTACGGTAGCCGATGACACCCATACCGAAGACAATCAAGGTACCGCGAAACAGCATCAAAATCAGCAACAACCTCGCCAATCCTGATTTTGTGTGTTGAAAAGAAGCCTGCCCAGCAGTGCTTCTTTTCTTTACTTCGGACTGCGTTCCTGATACGCTAGTAAAAAATATTTTTCTGAATATTGCCAAGAGACGGAGAGAAAATCAACGTGGAGCTATCTCTATGGAGAAATCGTTCATTTCTGAAACTATGGTTCGCACAGATGACCGCCAATATCGGCGATCAATTTTACAGCTTCGCTTTGCTTTGGTACCTGTTGCAAGCAACGAAATCCGGAACAGCGTTAAGTCTGCTCGTCATCCCGGAAATGGTGGCAGGTCTGCTCTTTTTTCTCGTTGGAGGGGTTCTTGCCGATCGCTACAATCCTCGCTTGCTCATGGTTGGATCAGATTTAGCCCGTATTCTCGTGGCAATCGCCGTAGGCATCATGGCAGCTCTGGGGATTGAGGAGTTTTCTTTTTTTCTGATAGCTCAGTTCCTGCTTGGACTGTTCTCCAGCTTGTTCCAACCTGCACGTACTGTCGCTCTCAAAGCCATTGTCCCTCTTGAACAGCTCGGTCGTGCCAACGCGATCCTGGACACTACATTTCGGACCATTCGTATTCTTGCTCCCATGAGCATCGGCTTGCTCTCTTCTCTTTTGCCCTTGTCTGCGCTTTTTTTCGTCAATGCCAGCAGCTACCTGCTCTCCGTCTTCTTCGTCTATTCCATTAGCGCAGCTCTACAACCCATCCAGGAAAACGGCACTCCTGTCAAAATGACCCCTTCCCAGTACATCAAGGATATAGGTATGGGCATGACAGAGTTAAAGCGTAATCATTTGCTCTTTTTGATTCTTGTGTTCAGCAATGTGGGTTTTCTCGTTTGGATCGTGTGTTGGAATGTTGGCTTTCCTTTTTTGGCGGAAGGCATGGCACAAGGCGATGGCAGTCAGCTAGCTGTGCTGATTGGCAGCTACGGCATCGGCAACCTGTTCGGCAGTCTCTACATGGCAAGGGCTGTTTATCACCGTCACCTCTTGGTCATTTTGATCGGATGGGCGATTCAGGCGGGCGGTTTTCTGTTTTTGGCTCTCGGAACAGAGTACCACTGGCTGGCCTATGTCGCTGCCGCAGTCGCTGGCATTGGAGGGCCATTAATCGGGATTCCTACCGTTACTGCGATCCAGACCAAGGCAACGACCAGCAACACAGGCAAAATATTTTCCATCAACATGCTCATGTTTACGTTCTTCAGCATGCTGTCCAGTATTTTAGGGGCGATTTGGCTGGGGAAATGGCCCGTCGAACAGCTATTTCTCGTCAGTGGGCTTTTTCTTGTAAGTTTAGCTGCCATCGGATTTGCCTGGGAACGAAGCATTGAACAACACTCCCACCAACAGCAAGCAGACCAATCCTCTTCTTAAAGGAGAAAGATTGGTTTTTTTCTGAAAAAGGAATTGCAATCCTCTTATTCATGTCATATAATCTGACGTATAGAAAATAAATGTTAGATATTCTAACATGAAAAAGGAGTGGATTGAATGGAACCGACTTTAGAAGATGTATCTTCCGCCATCGATTCTACATGGGTCATGGTATCTGCCATCCTGGTGATCATGATGCAGATTGGATTCGCTTTGCTGGAGGCAGGCTCAACCCGGATGAAAAATGCCGGCCACATCGCCGGCAAGACCGTCCTTACTTTCGGTATCTGCTCCATCGCCTTCTGGTCTCTCGGATTCGGGCTTACCTTTGGCGATGGCAACTCCCTCATCGGTCTTACCGGATTTTTCTTCGACGGTTCTGCGGAACAAGCAGCCGCATCTTTCTCCAACTTCTCCGGAGCTTCTGTCCCGATCACGATCCTCTTTTTGTTCCAGCTGGCATTCGCCGCTGTTTCGCTAGCAATCGCCTGGGGCGGGTTTGCCGAACGGGCGAAGCTTTCGGTCTACTTCATTTTCAGTATTTTGTTCACCGTGTTGATCTATCCCGTGGTTGGTCACTGGGTATGGGGCGGCGGTTGGCTGGCAGAACTGGGGATGCAGGACTTCGCAGGTTCTACAGTCGTTCATTTGCAAGGCGCTATCGTAGCCTTGGTAGCCACACTCCTTTTGAAACCCCGGATCGGCAAGTACAATCGCGACGGCAGCTCCAATCTGATTCCGGGTCACAATCAGGTATACTCCGTGCTTGGCGTGCTTTTCCTGTGGATCGGTTGGTTCGGGTTCAATGGCGGTTCTACACTGGGTGCCTCAGATGGTTTCTTCGGCTATGTCGCCGTCACCACCAATCTCGCTACAGCTGCCGGAGCCATCGCTGCTCTCGCCATCTCCTGGATCGTCATGGGCAAGGCGGATATTCCCAGCATGCTGAACGGCGTCCTCTCAGCCCTGGTCGCTATCACAGCCTCCTGCGCTTTCGTCGATCCCTGGGCAGCAGTCGTAATCGGAGCTGTGTCAGGTATTCTGACCTTCTATACTTCTGTTTGGTTTGATCGCATGGGTATCGATGATCCAATCTTCGCCTTCTCCGTTCACGGGATGGCAGGCATATGGGGAACCTTGTCCACGGGGCTGTTTGCCACACCTGCCCTCGCAGAAAAAGTGGGAGTCGGCGGTGCAGGCTTGTTCTACGGCGGGGGTTTTCATCAATTGGGGATTCAGGCACTCGGACTGGCAGGCTCGATCGCCTATGTCTTCGCCGTGTCATACATTGTGCTGGCTGCATTGAAAGCCATCATGGGACTTCGTGTATCTCGCGAAGAAGAGCTCGTAGGTCTCGACGTCAGCGAACACGGAATCTATGGCTATCCCGAGCTTCTGCAGCCCGGACGTGTACAACAACCGGCTGCAAGCCCAAAAAGCATCGCGCAAGTATCAAACTAACGATTTTCAATCGCTATGATCGTCCCATCAAGGGAAATCAGCGGGGATCGCTTCTTTCGAATAATAACGAACCATTTTTCCCTTCATTCGTGCATACTCGATCTCTCTTCTCGTGCTGCTGCCGATATAACCATCGACATCGATCACAAATATTTCATCGGAGAGATCTATTTTCTTCAGATGCAAGTCACCCAATAATTCGGCTTGCTCTTGTGTCAAATCAAAGCCTTCACTTTGTTCAAAAAACGCTAAACTAATCACGATGTTTCCTTGAAGGGTTAGGTGTGCATTGACTTGTTCGAATTGCTTCTTGAACTTTGTCGATCCGCATAGCGTGATGATTTTCATGCCATCCTCCTATATTTTTATATAAAAGCTGACCCACATCATCATCGGGTCAGCCCTTTTTTTACTATGTTCCTAACACATACACGGAATCTCCCACGGCAACGCGACCCTGGCGAATGACGGAGGCGTATACACCGAAGTGATTGTCATGCCGCTTGGCGCAGGTTTTTAAAATTGCAGCATTCATCATAAGGGTATCGGGGTCAATATTGACGTACATGCAGCGGTCGCAGTGCTTGTTCACCTGGAGCAGGACATCGTTGACCTGGATTTGCTTGCCGATCCATTTATCCTCGGCAAACGGTTCATCGTCATCCAGCACAATGACCAGATTGCCGCGAAAACGCCTTGGGTCCAGCTCATCGACCTCAGCCAGCCGCGCAATTTCCCGCAGAGAGGCATCCGTCACCAGCAGAATATGGTCCTCCCAATTTTTTCCTCCCTCCTGAGGAACACTTCGCTTCGGCGTGATCGGCCGCTTCGCCGTCTGTGCCACATGCTCAAACAAAGCATCCTCCCAGACGAACGAGCTTCCGTCCCGGGCCACCACATGGACTTGGGGGTATTGATCATCTTCTGTGGCCTTCTCCTCCAGAACCGCCTCGTACCCCAGGAGCGCCGGAACCACGTCTGCACTCAAATATTTGCCGTTGCGAGACTCATCAAGAAAATAGTATCCGCGATCCCCGTACAATCCGAAGCTGTCTACCTGGCATTCTGTCAGTTGCTCTCCACGCATCGCCTTCACCGGATGGCGAAAAATGCTTTGCAAACTTCCTACTCTCCTCATCTTCCCCTCTCCCCCTTAACGACTACCCGTGATAAACGAATTGCGGACCCTGCTCCAAAACGTCAGCTTTTTGTACCGGGCAAATTTGACCTTGTCTTGTCCCACCCTGCAAATAATGGATCGTACATTTTTCCATACGCCATGCTCGCGGTCCAGACCGATCATGATCTCCGGGTTCATCACAATCAATTCTACTGTGTGATGCTTGGGCAGCACCAGCGAGCTGTTGATCGTGCGGTATGCCTGGTTGTTGATGGACGCGATCTCGGATAGCTGAATCGCTTCAATGGACGGGTGCACGATGGCGCCATCTACTGCCTTGTTATAGGCTGTGCTTCCGGACGGCGAGGAGACGATCAGCCCGTCTCCGCGAAAGGTCTCCAGCTCATCCCCGTTGATGTTGACGCAGGCCACGAGGGTGGACAAGGAAGCATTGCGCACAACCAGCTCATTCAAAGCCCATTTATGATACACCTGTCCGTCACCAGTCGTAATTTGACATTGGACGGTCGGGTATTCGGCGATGAACGGCTCTTTTTGTTCCAGCAGCATGGTGACGAAGTCGTCCAGCTCATCCGGCCGCCAATCCGCATAAAAGCCCAGATGACCCGTATGTATGCCTACGTAGGTCGGCTGCATGCCGTATTGATGGACCGCCTCCAGCAAAGTTCCATCTCCGCCGATGGAAAGTACCATATCCGGATGTTCATCCGGCCCCGTGACGAAGGTGTACATGCTTCCTGCTTCCTTCAGTTTATCCTTTAATCGCAGTTCAACTTCCCGCGTATAGTCGTCATTTCGCAGTACAGTTGCAATTTTCATGCTGATCGGCCCTCTCTTTTATCCGCAATCGCTCTATCGTTTTTCTCAATATACCACAGGAAAAAGAAGGATGCATGGCAGCGAACAAAAAAGCGAGCCAAGACAGGCCCGCCACTACTCCAGAATTGCTTCTACATGCTTGACAACCTGCTCTGCTTGCTTCATCCACCTGTCCTCGACTTCTGCATCCTTGTCGACAGGCTCCTGAAATTGGTTGACCATCGCAGAAGCCACCGACGCATTCACAAGATCCTGCTCCACCCCTGTCTGGTACACATGTTTAATCACAAAGGGAGTACCCATTTCCAGCCACGCATCCGGACTGTCCAGTTCGCCTTGCAGGACTTTGACCGGCAGACGAAGATAGACCATTCCCTGCTCGTCCAGCATGCAGTCGAAGTAGCCATGCTCATAATCCCAGTTCGCCAGTGTAAAGTCTGGTTGGAGCGCTCCTTGAATATAGCCATACGTTCCTCTTGTGCCTGGCAAGCTGCTGTTGTGAATTTCTCTCATCATGGATCCCTGCCTTTCCCTGTTTCCTCCTGGTAGTGTGTGCCGTCAAGCCTTGTTGTACTCCTTCCTTGGCTCCATAGGAAAAAGCCCTGCCAAAACAAGTTCTGGTCAAGGCTTCCCGAAAGGTCTGTTTTTAAATCAGAACGATGGATAGGAGCGTAAACAAGGCAAGCGGAATAATCTTGCGTCCGCGACGACGACGCCGTTTGCGCCGAACCTCAGGAGCGATCAAGACAGGGCCGGCATGCGGAGGAAACGGTGGCGGCGGTGGTGGTGGTGGCGGCGGTGGCGGCGGGCAAACGTAGTAGCAGTTCGGCGGCGGTGGAAATGGTCCCGGGAACGGTGCGGGGAAGGTTTGATAAGGACTTACGGCTTGAAAAGGCTTCGATTCCGTGCTTGGACTGACTGCTTGTGGTACGTTTTTGCCGGCGAAGGGACTTACACTTTCCTTCCCAGAAAAAGGGCTTACTTTTGAAGAAGGCGCGTTTTTCCCTCCAAAAGGGCTGACCGAGCTTTGCGGCGCATTTTTTCCGCTGAAGGGACTCAGCATCGTATTCGGCGGTGCAGGCCGATTGCTGCTGCCTTGCGGATATCCTCCTGTATAGGGATAGGTTGGCGTATAACCGTATGGATTTTCATCGCCATACGGAGAAATTCCGGAATATGGCGGAAATCCAGGATAGGGATTGTAGCCAGGATAGTTGGGGTAACCGCCATATCCTCCATATCCACCAAAACCGCCTGGATCTCCATACCCCCCAAATCCTCCGTATCCTCCATAGGGATATCCGCCGCCGTATGGCTGAAACGGACTTCCCCACTCTCCAAAAGAAGTACGACTGGCTACGTGCCGCGTCGGCAGTTGCTCCTCGTAGTCGTAGTCGTCCTCTTCCTCCTCTTCCTCGACCTCAATGTATACGTTGTGCTCGTCATAATCGACGATCACCCCTTCAAATACCTGTCCATCAATGGCCTCGATGCGCACTTTTTTCTCAGCATGCTCCTGGCAGATTTCATGCACCGACTGCCGCATATCCTTGATCATGCTGACCAACTGGACATCTGCCTGGAACAGGCTTTTATCAGACTGCATGGAAACTCCTCCCCTTCTGGTGTTTCTTTATTACCATATACAGGTGCCCAAGGGGAGGTGTGTTCTTTTCCCAGTGATCCTAGCCCATTTTGCTGGGTACCGGCACAGCAGTGTCCGTCAGAAATCTGCCGGGCGAAAAAGGCATCAGCCGTTCTTGATTCCCGGTCTCCAGCCAATCTGCCATTCTTTTCGCCGTAACCACAGACAGCAGAATCCCATTGCGAAAATGGCCGCCGGCAAGCGAAATGCCGCGTAAGCCAGGTATTTCTCCCATAATCGGCTTGCCATCAGCCGTCGCTGGCCGAAGCCCGCCCCACGCCTCCAAAAATGCAGCCGCATGCAGTGCAGGCACATAAGGCAAGGCCCCCTGCAGGACATGGGCAAGACCCGAAAGCGTCACTTCACGTTGAAAGCCGCTTTCGTCCTCCGTGGCCCCGATCACGATTCTTCCGTCCTTTTTGGGCGTCAAGTAGCCGGAAGAACCGAAAATGACCGTACGCAACGGAATCCCGATCGAGGATACGGCAGCAATCTGGCCGCGAACGGGACGCACGGGAATGGACACATCGAGCATCTGCATCATGATCCCTGCCCAAGCCCCCGAGCATATGACGGTGTGATCCGCATAGATCCGCCCAGAGGATGTCTCCACGCCCTCTACACAGCCTGCACGGTGCAGCAGCTTGCTGACGACACAGCCGCTGCGCAGCTCGACTCCCAGCTTGCGGCACGCCGTCACCAAGGCCCGAAGCAAGAAGCGATTGTTGATATGGCCTTCCCCTGGGGAATATATCGCTGCTACAGCTTGATCCGTGAGCAGCGGCTCCACTTCTTGCAGTTCTTTTCCTCGCAGCCAGTGCACGTCATGTCCCGCTGCCTTTTGCCACAGGTATTTCCTGTAAAAGGCTTCTTCCTCTTCCTCATCCAGCGCGACCGTAAGCAACCCCTCCAGGCTTAGCTGGACATCTCCTCCTGCTATCGCCTGCAATTCCTTCACCCAACGCGGATAGCGCTGCAAGGACTCCATTCCCAAATCAAGCAAGGGCCCCGCAGACTGGAATTCCTTCAGTGGAGCCAGCATTCCCGCCGCAGCCGACGATGCTTGTCCCCCCCAATCCCCCTGCTCTACAATCGTGACGGCCTTGCCTCTCGCTGCCAATTCGTACGCCAGACTCAATCCGATAATTCCCCCGCCTACTATCAATACCTTTCCCATGACGAAACTCTCCTTTGTCTGCCCCTTGTTCATAGCAAAAAGCCCACCTTCTCCCCGACAGGAAAAAGGTGGGCTCCCACGCATATACGATCGCTTTTATACGCTGTTCGCTCGCAACCATATCCCTGCGCCGGCATGATCCGGATCAGGTGCAATGGGTCGACGGTCATGGCTACCGTCCTCTCAGCCCCGCCTGCGGGACTCCCCAAGTTGCTGTGTTCTTATGCCATTTTCATCAGTATAGACCTCTGGCCGACTGGCTGACAAGTGCCATCTGCTGCGTCAATCCTCATCCTTGTAGTCGTAGCTCTCCGGAATCGGCTCATAGCGCTGGATTTCTTCCCATTCCCGCAGCTTGCGAATTTCCTCCAGATGATGCTGGAATTGATCCTTGTTGATCAGGTATTCTCTGCCGTCGTGTACAGCACGGATTTTTCCTTCGCGGATTTTTTCCATAATGTAGGATTCCGGCAATTCCAGATAGACGGCTGTCTCGCCAATCGTCAGGTACGTCTTATTTTCCACGCAATCTCACTTCCAGTTCTGCTTTTTGAAGCTCGTATCCAGGTTTGCCCAAGAGCGCCAGCATATTCGCTTTGTAAGCCTCCACACCCGGCTGGTCAAACGGGTTGATGCCCAAAAGATAGCCGCTGATGCCGCACGCCTTTTGGAAAAAGTAGAACAGGCCCCCGAGATAGTAGGCTGTTGCTTCCGGGATCTCCACCACGAGATTGGGCACGCCGCCGTCCACATGAGCCAGCATCGTTCCCGCGAATGCCTTCTGATTCACTTCATTCATCGTCTTGCCCGACAAGAAATGAAGACCGTCGACTTCCTCGCCATCCGGCTGGATCCGGACATCTATCGCAGGACGCTTCACCGAGATAACCGTCTCAAACAACAGACGCATCCCGTCCTGTATGTATTGTCCCAGCGAATGCAAATCAGCGGAAAATTCGGCCGAGGCAGGGAACAGCCCTTTGCCCTCCTTGCCTTCTGATTCGCCAAACAGCTGTTTCCACCATTCGGCAAACGATCGAAAGCGCGGCTCGTAATTGACCACGATTTCCACTTGTTTTCCTTTGCCATAGAGGATGTTGCGAATCCCGGCGTATTGATAGCAGGCATTCTCCTCAATATCTGGCACCAGATAATTCATTCGGGCGTCAGCGGCTCCTTGCAGCAAGGCATCGATGTCTACCCCGCTTACTGCAATGGGCAGCAACCCCACAGGCGTCAGCACAGAGAAGCGTCCGCCTATGTCGTCGGGGATCGCAAAGGTCTCGTATCCTTCTCCATCAGCCAGCTTGCGCAAAGCACCTCTCGCTTTGTCTGTCGTGACATAGATGCGTTTGCGCGCCTCTTCGCGGCCCAGCTTTTTTTCCAGCCAATCCCGAAAAAGTCGGAAGGCAATGGCTGGCTCCAAGGTCGTGCCCGATTTTGAGATTACATTGATGGACACACGCTTTCCATCCAAAACCTCCATCAGATGAGCCAGGTATACAGGGCTGATATTATTGCCCACGAAATGAATTTCCGGGGTGCTTCGCTTGGAGGCAGGCAACAAATTGTAAAAGCTGTGGTTCAAAAAATCAAGAGCTGCCTTGGCTCCAAGGCAAGAGCCGCCGATCCCTATGATCAGCAGCACGTCAGAGTCCGCTTGAATACGAGCCGCCGTCCGCTTGATCCGGTTGTATTCCGCACGGTCGTATTGTACGGGCCAATCCATCCAACCCAAATAGTTACTCCCAGGTCCCGTTCTTTTATGAAGCATCTCATGTGCCTGAAAAATGGGTTTCGCAAGCTTCTCCCATTCATCTGATTGGACAAAGGCGCGAGCGTGGGAGTAATCAAATCGAATTGCCTGGCTCATGGCTCCCCTCCAACGAACGTCATCTATTTCCTATCTTATCACGCAAAATCCTTGTAAAGTACCATCCGCCAAAACAAGACAAAATGCAACCGATCCCAAAAAGTGTAACGAATGGGCAGGTATTTCGTAGAAACATTTAGCTTTTGACGGCTGTTACTTTTTACTATGAAGCAAGGAGAATGAATATGAAAAAACGCTGGTGGATTATCGGATCCGTGGTCGTCCTCTTGGGTGTCGGGACAATCGGATTGAGTATGATGGGATCGCAACAAGCCATGGGCATGCCCGTTCAGATTGCAACACCAAGCAAATCCGCATTGGAAAGCAAAATCCTCACCTCCGGAATCGTCATCGTGGAGGACAAGCAAAAGCAGTATGCCAATGTTACCGGAATCTTGCGCGAGTTTGCCGTAAAAGAAGGCGACAAGGTCAAAAAAGGACAGATTATCGCCAAAATCGATACCTCTGACGTAGACAGCAGAATTCTCGACCTGGAAGCGCAAATTAGTCTGTCACAAGCCAATTTGGCAAAAGCACAGGCCGGGATGGAACCGGAAGAATTAGCGCAGGAGCAGGAACGCCTTGCGCAAGCCCAGCGCGAATACGACACCGCCAAAAAAGAGTACGACCGAATTCATCAACTGTTTGTCTCAGGCGCATCCACGCAGCAGGAAGCGGATAAAGCGAAGTCGCAGCTGGACTCCACTCTCTCCTCTCTTGAGGTTGCCAAACAGCAGCTTGCGCTCAAGCAAAAAGGGCCTCGCAAGGAAGAGATCGCTTCTCATCAAGCGCAAATCAACAAGCTGCAGGTAGAAAGACAACAGCTGGAGAAGGAACGGGTGCAGAGCGTCGTCATCGCTCCTGCTGACGGAACGGTCATTGCAGTGGCCGCCGAGAACGGCCAGTATGTCAACAAAGGCACCGAGCTTCTTACGCTCGCCAACCTCGACAATCTGCTGATCCAGGCAGACATCAACGAATCAGATGTCAATAAGCTGAAGCTCGGTCAAAGCGCGACGATCGAAGGCGTCACCTTGGGAAAAGAAAAGCTGGACGCTGAGGTAACACGCATTTCCCCCATTGCTACGACGACCCAAAGCAGTTCCGGTCAGGGAGAAAAAACTCGCGTCAAAGTGATGCTCAAGCCTAGTGGCGAGCTTTCTGCTCTAAAACCAGGCTTTCATGTAGACATCAATATCTCTGTCGAAAAAATTGAAGATGCCCTGCAAGTTCCGATTGAAGCTATTCAACAGGACGAGAACGGAAGCACCTTCGTCTGGATCGCATCCGATGGAGTCGCGAAAAAGCAGCCAGTGGATACAGGAGTTGAAAATGAGCTCTTCTCCCACATCAAGGCCGGACTCGACGGCGAGGAGCAAATCATTTTGAGTCCCGTCGATGGCCTGAGTGAGGGTTCACCGATCCTGCCGATGAATGGCAGCGCTGCGCCGGTCGGCATATAAATACGCAGCCAGAAAGGAGGTCTGCCGCGATGCTTCACGTCGAAGGCTTGACGAAATCATACAAGACAGGCGATTCTGAGTTGCCGATCTTAAAAGGGGTCTCCCTGCTGGTGGAGAAAGGCGAGTTCGTAGCCATCATGGGGCCATCCGGTTCAGGAAAGTCCACCTTTATGAACATGCTGGGCTGCCTGGATCGTCCTGATACGGGTACATACATGCTGGACGGAATTGAAGTAAGCAGCCTGAAGGACAGGCAGCTGGCTCATGTCCGCAATCAAAAAATCGGCTTCGTCTTTCAATCCTTTAATCTCTTGGCCCGCTCCACTTCCTTGCACAATGTGGAGCTGCCGATGATGTACGCCAAAATCAGCAAGGCAGAACGCCGCAACCGCGCTATCGAAGCGCTGAAGCGGGTTGGACTGGCAGAACGCATGCTGCATAAGCCCACACAGCTCTCCGGTGGTCAAAAACAACGGGTAGCCATTGCCCGAGCACTGGTGAACCGCCCTGCGATATTACTGGCTGACGAGCCGACCGGAAATCTCGACAGTCGCTCCGGTATCGAAATCATGGCCATGTTTCAGGAATTGCACGCGCAAGGAGTCACGATTATCCTGGTAACGCATGAATTGGACATTGCGCAGCACGCCGAACGGATCGTGACCTTCAAGGACGGCGTGATTATCCGGGATGAACGGGTTAAGGAACGGCTTTTTGCTGCTCCATCAGGCGAGGTGATTGTCACATGAACTTTTTGGAGAGCTTTCAGACAGCAGTAGAAGGCATTTGGGCCAATAAAATGCGCTCCAGTCTGACCATGCTGGGCATCATCATCGGAATTACCTCGGTCATTGCCGTCACGACCCTCGGTGAAGGCGGCCAAAGGGCGATCAACGAGGAGATGGAGAAATTCGGGCGAAACAACTTCAATATCTTCATCAATTGGGACACCAAGGAGGAGCATTCCAATGACGATCTGACAGTCGAGGATGCTGAGGTGCTCACAAAGATCAGTCCTGCTATCGAATATATCGTTCCGTACAATCCAAGTACGGTCGAAATGAAAGGCCCGAAAAAAGAAGAAAGAGTCAACCTGATTGCTACTACAGCAGATTATTTTCCGATGCTCAAGACGACAACCAAGCTGTCGAAGGGCCGTTTTTTCAATCATACGGACGACAAGGAGCAACGCGCGGTCGTCGTATTGGAGGAAGCGCTGGGCAACAAGCTGTTCGGCCAGATCAATCCTATCGGACAACGAGTCCGCATGGGGAACAACTCGCTTGTCGTGATCGGGACATACACAGAAGAAAAGTTCAAGTTTGACATGGGTGCCGAAAGTTATGGTGCCTTCGTGCCGATCCGCTATTCGCAAAGTCTGCAGGAAGAACCTTATGTCCAGATGCTGATGGGCACAGCAGTCGATCAGGCCTCCATCGAGCCGGCGATGCAGCAGGCCAAGCAATATCTCAGCCGCAAGCATCAAAAGAAAGACCACTACATGGCCCGCTCCATGCAGGAGTCCGTCAATGAGTTCAATCAAGTGACAGGTACGCTGACCATCATCTTCAGTGTCATCGCAGGTATCTCGCTGGTGGTTGGCGGGGTAGGCGTGATGAACATTATGCTCGTCTCCGTCACGGAGCGGACGAGAGAGATCGGGATTCGCAAAGCTTTGGGTGCGCGAAGGAGCGACATCCTGATTCAGTTTCTGATCGAATCGGTGATCGTCTGCCTGATCGGAGGGTTGATCGGCGTCTTGTTCGGTCTGGGGATCGCTTCACTGATCGCCTATTTTGCCAATCTCCCGCCGATGCTCTCCTGGAACAGCGTCATCATTGCCTTTGCCTTCTCCAGCGCGATCGGGATTTTCTTCGGACTCTATCCGGCGAACAAAGCTGCCAAGCTGGACCCGATCGAAGCTCTTCGTTACGAATAATCAACATCTACAAAACATGCACCTGCGGCTTGGCTGCAGGTGCATGTTTTTAGGCTCAGGTATCTGTCATCAGCTTTAAAAGAAAAAAAAGTGCAATGCCAACGCTTGCAACGGTCCACCAAAGCAGTTTGCTATCGGTCTTGCCCGTCTTGTAGATGCCAATCAGCCTCCACGTACCGACCGAGACACAAAGGAGGCTGATCAGGAGCAGAAGTATCCCCATGACCTCCCTCCTTCCCTTCATTAACCTATATGGGAAAAGGGCGGAAATAATCACTTCTTCTCTCTCTTTTTCCCCAAGCGGCCGAGAACTTCGCGCCCGCGCTCCTTCACCTTGTCGTCATTGACTTGCAAGGGTCGCTTTTTCATCATTCCGTTCTTCGAGGTGTCAGGGCGTTGATCTGCTCGCATCAGCTATACTTGCCCCCGCCTTTTTTGTCGTACTCCGCAAGCAGCTCCCCGAAGCTCTTGTTGCGCTCGCGCTCCTCCTGTTCGCGCCGCTTTTGCTCGGCAGCCTCCCGGGCCTGCCGCTCATTTTGCTCCTTGATCTCTTTTTCCAACTGCTTCAACTTGCCCAATGCATCTGCGTTGAGGATTTCTTTGACATTCAATCCATTGTTCTTCGCATCTGTCAGCTCCGCTTGCTGGTTGTGTGGACGCTGCTGCGGGTGACGCTTTTGCTTTTTCGCCATCTGGATCAAACCCTTCCTGTATGGATTTCCTTCATTCAATCGTTTCATTTGGGTCATACTACGGTCGTGCGCACGGTTTTGACCTCATTGTGGTCGCACCGCGAGCCTGATTGAGTAGAGGAGGAGAAGACATGGTACGCAACAAGGAAAAAGACTTTGGAAAAACGGCGGAAATCCGCGGGCCCAAAGCTCAATCGGAAGCTGTCCGCTCAGACGGCTCCATCAATAGTGAACCACAAGAACGCTTAAAAGAAAACCGCTGATAGACAGGAAAACGCCGATCCGGCAGATTACGGGGATCGGCGCTTTTTATGTTGTTGGCGAAGAGTCACCGGATACAGCACGCGCTCTTGCTTCAGCACGGTCAGCTTGTCGACAAACTGGAAGTGAAGCCCGGCTTTCCATAGCCTGCGCCCCATATCCCGCTCCATCCCCGTGCGAATCAACGCTTGGAACAGACCTGCACGCAGCAAGGTTTCCCGGGGAACGGAGGCATGCTCTGTCGTAAACAAAGTCCAGTCCGAGCAGCGCCAGCTTGGGATCGTGCAGATGGGCCTGCATATGCGTGCCGATGAACTCCCGCGGCACCATCAGGTTGCTGGCCAGAAAAAGGACCAGGCTGCCGCGGCTTTGTACCACCCCTTCATTGACCAACCGATAAAAGGGCAATCTCCGTCGAAAGCGGACGTAGCGCAGCGAATAGTTGGCTGCAAACTGGGCGACCTTTTGCTGCGTATCGTCTGTAGAGGCATTGTCTATTACAATCACTTCAAAATCATCGAATGACGTTAATTGCAGATTGAGGCAAAACAAGGTATACAGGAGCTGATCAGCTACATCTCTCGTTGGTATCACGACGCTGGTAAGCATCTGATCTCCCCTTTTCTTGAATCACTTGCGTCTATCTGCATCTTATGCGCAAATCAGCATATTGGGCTGGGCGCAGCAGCGGCCGGACATGGTATAACACGGGTCTGCTTTACACATCCTACGATCAGAAAGCTGCGGAAAAGGAGGCCTGATCTCATGGACGAGAAGAAGAAGCAATCCATTGATGGCACGTTCCCACACCAAATCAGCGCACCTGACTACAAGACATCCCCCCTCTCGATTCAAGAACCATTCGTCAACGAATTCGGGGTCATCATCGGCGACAGCTTTTACGATTCAAAAAACTCTCCGCTGAATCAGTGGAGCACTGATACGGATCCCTCCGTCATGGCGGGCGACCGGTGGGTCCACCCGACCAACGACATCGGCTGGAACACGCGCGAGAACCGTGAACTGCTGGAAAACGAGCAATTCAAGGGAGCGAGATTCATGCACCCGACCTTGGATGTCAGCAAAGGAAAGGACTAGGATAAACTTCCCCCTTGCGCCCATTCGGCTCCATGCGAATGGGCGTCGTTCCATTTATGGTACAATAGAGAATGAAAACAACGAGAGGGGTTTGTCCATGAGCATCAGGCTTGTCATCGAGCCCGCGTTCTCACTCGCTTATCAACGCTATGCCGGTTTTGAGCCGGGCGAGACCCTTCGCTTGTATGCGAGAACGAGCGGACCGGGTACAGGCGGACTTTTTTATGCGATCGAAAAAGACGAATACATGGCAGAGGATGCCATCTTTGAGGTAGAAGGATTGCGATTCGTCATCCGGCCATCCGACTTCTGGTTTTTCGATGGGGGTACGCTTCGCTACAATCCGTTATATGGGGAATACGGTTTTTCATTCTTTAATCCGCGGCTGGAGGAATAGGGATTCCCCCATGACAACAGTAGGAGGAACAATCAATGAAAAAACGAGGCTCCGTCCTTTTGGCCATTGGCGCGTTTTTATTAGCCAATCTCAAGTGGATTTTGGGGTTACTGAAGTTTTCGAAATTTGGCACGACCCTGCTTTCCATGGCGATCAGCCTGGGGGCATATGCGATGTTCTACGGCTGGAAATTTGCCGTCGCCATCGTCTATTTGATTTTCGTCCATGAAATGGGGCATCTCGTCGCGGCTAAACGCAAAGGGATCGCCACGTCTCCCGCCATTTTCATCCCGTTTGCAGGGGCCATGATCTCCATGAAGGATCACCCAAGGGATGCGGGAACAGAGGCTTATCTCGCCTATGGCGGGCCGCTTGCAGGCCTAGTGTCGTTTTTGCCTGCCCTTCCGCTCTACTGGTATACCCAGGACCCTTTCTGGGCTTTAGTCGTCTATCTCGGCGCTCTGCTCAATCTGTTCAATTTGATGCCAATCTCGCCGCTGGACGGAGGGCGCATCGTCTCTGTCCTGTCGACCAAGATCTGGTTCATTGGATTGATCGGCTTGGGTGCGATGCTGTTCTTCTCGCCGGGACCCATTATGGTGTTTATTTTCATCATCGGTCTCGTTACCTGGTGGAACCGCCTGCGTGAAAGCTACCAGCACCAAGTGCTGCAAACCGAAAAAGAAATGATCCACGAATTCTTGCAGGAGATTGCCCAATGGCCCACGCTGGAGTCTTCCTGGGATAAGCGCATGAGCCTGAATGAACGGGCTAGCCGATTGGCTCAGTTGCCCCCGCAAAAAGGCTTTCTCATTCCCTTTCTTCATGACGAGAAGCGCTTGCAGCGTGATCGTGAACGGCTTGATAAAGTCTACACGAACCGTCTCCTTGAGCTTTTCCGCGAATGGGAACGAGAGCCCGTGCTGTTCATCGACAGCGACCCGAATCGTCCCGCTCCTTCCCCTACCCTGGAAGAAGGAGAGCGCGTGGCACGCCAGAGGCTGACGGAAGTCGAAGAACAGATGCATCGTCTGTCGACCTATTACGTCGCGCCAGCTTCGACCAAGTGGAAAGTGCTGGCTGCTTATTTGGGACTGGCGGCAGTCTTGTCCATTTTCTTCGTCATTAGTCAACAATGGCTGCAGCAGGGGCTCTGATTCACCGCCTCAGAGCGCAAAAACCTGAGAAAAGGGTATCAGATTCTCTATTTTCTCGGATAAAAGGGCGCAAATGCCCTGAATCGGGATATATCGGTTTTGTCTGTTGGCCAAAAACAAGGTATGATAGGAAGGTGTACATTCAAAATTTTCCACCATGTACCACACAAAATATTTTTTAAAAGAAAAAAGATTTTAAGAGAGGATGAACCTTCACATTGGACAGCGTTCCGATAGTGCTCAACCTGCTAGTTGTTATTCTGCTTGTATTTCTGAACGGCTTTTTCGTTGCCGCGGAGTTTTCTCTCGTCAAGGTGCGGCAAACTCGCCTCACGCAGTTGGTCAACGATGGGAACAAACGGGCCAAATACGCCCAAAAGGTTACACAGCAGCTTGACGCTTACCTTTCCGCATGTCAGGTCGGGATCACGTTATCCTCGCTTGCGCTCGGTTGGGTCGGTGAACCAGCCATTTCCCACATGATTGTGGAGCCTCTGCTGGGTTTTGCGGGTGTTCCTGATTACCTGATTTCGGCGATCTCGATCGGGATTGCGTTCGCCATTATCACGTTCCTGCATATCGTACTTGGCGAGCTGGCACCAAAATCTTTGGCGATTCAGAAAGCGGAAGAAACTTCTCTGTGGGTTGCAGCGCCTTTGATGTTCTTCCATAAATTGCTTTACCCGGCTATCTGGTTCCTGAACGGGACAGCCAATGCCATGATGAAACGATTAGGCTTGGAGGTCCTCACAGAGCATGAAGCCGCCCATACGGAGGAAGAGATTCGTCTGTTGGTCAATCAAAGCCATCAAAGCGGTCATATTGACCAGACCGAACTCACCCTGGTCGAGCAGGTCTTTGACTTCTCCGAGACCTTGGTTCGGGAGACGATGGTTCCGCGTATCGACATGATCTGCTTGTACACCACGAATACCTTTGAAGAAAATCTCGAAATCATCCGAACACAACGCCACTCGCGTCTGCCTGTAGCAGATGAAGACAAGGACAATATCATTGGATTTGTCCATGCCACTGACTTTTACCTGGCGGCTCTGGAAAACGGACATGTGGAGCTGGAATCGCTTCTGCGACCGGTCACAACCGTGCCAGAGTCGATGGAAATCAGCGCCGTCCTGCGTCTGTTGCAGAAAAAACGCTCGCAAATGGCGATTGTTATCGATGAATACGGCGGTACTGCCGGTCTCGTGACGATGGAGGATATTCTGGAAGAGATCGTCGGTGATATTCAGGACGAATTCGATGACGATGAACAGCCCGACATCGAGATTCTGGAAAACGGCTTCTCCGTTTCCGGCATGATGATGTTGACCCATCTGAACGATTACCTTCCGTTTGATTTGGAATCCGAAGATGTGGATACCATCGGCGGCTGGTTGTACAGTCAATTGGAAGAAGAGATTGCTGTAGACGCTTTCGTCGAAGTGCAGAACTATCTGTTCACCGTAAAAGAAATGGATAATCATCGTGTGACTCGCGTTCTGATTACCCGCATGAATTCGGATGAATCCGATATGTCAGAACAACTGCTCACCGTATCCTGACCATAAACGAAAAGCAGAACTCCCGCAGCCATTTCCTGGCGTGCGGGAGTTCTGCTTTTTGCAAGCAATCCGCTATCTGCTTGTTTGCCTGACGCTATCTGAATCCGGCGTTGTCCCGGGCTTCCAATCCGTAATGCCATTGTCCTCCAGAATCCCCAAGGTGACATCGCTAATATCCGGGTCGGCCAGCAGGCTGTCACGCACTCTGAACTTGATATCGTCAGCCACAGACAGCATGAGGCCCGGCCGCAGCTCCAAATAGCTCTCTACATGGTAAAAGCGGCCTTCCTGGACGATCCTCAGCCGATTGATATCAGTCACATCCGGGTCCTGCAGAATGATCTTGGCCACGCGCTCCTCCACTTCCTTGGGAGCCGCGACCCCAATCAAACCTACCATGTTGTCATAGCCCACCCGAAAGCCAACACCGATCATCAAAAAGCCGATGAGAATCGTCGCAACCCCGTCCAGCCAGGTAAACGTCGTAAACTGTGTCATGACTACAGCGAGCAATGCCAGAACAGCCCCCAGCGTGGCGACCAGATCTTCATAAAAAACCAGGCGGGTCGGCGGTGCCGCACGTCCCACGTTGCGAAAGGCTAACGGCACGATCCCCCAGCCCTTTGCCTCTACGCGGGTTTCATGCACAATCTCCTTCATGGCTTTGATCAGAACGAACCCGTCTACGAGAATGGCCAGTGTCAGAATCACGGCATTCAGCCAAAAATGCGTCGAGACAGCGGGAACTTGAAGAAGATGGAATCCCTCTTTGATCGTCTCGTAAGCCATGATGGTCACCACGATCACCGCGACCATGCAAAACAGGTTGATGACCCTTCCAAAGCCCGTGGGAAACCTGCGCGTCGGCTTTTTTTCGCCCAGCACACTCCCGAAAAAAACGAAGCCCTGATTGACCGCATCCGCAACAGAATGCATCGCAGACGCAAACATCGCCCCGCTGCCGCTGTACGCCGCAGCGAAGCCTTTGACTACCGCCAAACCTGTATTGCCCAGAGCTGCCGTCGCTGAAGACGTGTTTCCTTTTTTCAGGGTTTCCCACAATGAAGCCATCCTCTTTCTCTCCTCCTTGCCATCTTATCCCAGCAGCTTCAATCCGATCACGGAACAGACGATCACCGCGATACATAAGAGCCTCATTCTATCTTTTGACTCTCCGTACAAAAACATGCCAACTACTGTGCTGCCAACCGTACCGATGCCCGTCCAAACTGCGTAAGCGGTCCCCATCGCGATCCCTGTCATGGCATAGGAAAGCAGAGCAAAGCTCAAGCCAAATCCTGCTACAAGGATGAGGTACGAGCGGACAGTACGCTCCCGGTTTACCATCGACATCCCCATGACGCCCACGACTTCAAACAATCCGGCAAAAATCAGGGAAACCCATGTCATGATGCCCGCTCCTCCTCTCGTACCGAGTCTGCCTGCTCAGGAGTCGCCAGCTTCAGTCCGATGATTCCTGCCAATAGCAAAGCGATCAGAATCAGCTTGCTCAACCGAAACGGCTCGTCGAAAAAAAGCATCTCGCTGACGACTGTTCCTGCCGTTCCCAGTCCGACGAAGACGGCGTACACCGTACTGGTCGGGAGCTTTTTACCCGCGTAGATCAGTACGCCAAAGCTGACAACAATGGCGATTGCCGTCAATCCCCACGTCAGAACGCTGTCCGCGTGCTTCAGACCAGCCACCCACATCACTTCAAAAAAACCTGCCAGCACGACAAGCATCCACGTCTTATTCATTTCGATGTTTCTCTCCTCTCTCCCTGTATCATTCCCTGACGAAAAGACAAAAAAGCCCGAAAGAATATCACTTCGATACTCTCCCGGGCTTTTATCCCTCCGTGTGCACGGCTCTTCGCCGTGGGTTTTCTCTCGGACCAGACCGGACGAATTCCGCGGAACCCTAGAAAACACTTCCCTACATTGTACACGAACGGTTCTTCTTTGAAAAGAGTGAAATGAAGCTTAGAAAATCAGGAAGCCGAGGCTGATAATGGCTCCCGTCACAAACAGCAGCATCAGACAGTATCCCATGATGTCACGCGCCCCCAGTCCAGCCAGCGCCAGAACAGGCAATGCCCAGAATGGCTGGATCAGGTTGGTCCAGGCATCGCCCCAGGCAATCGCCATCGCGACTTTGGCATGGGAAACGCCAAGCTCTGTCGCCACCGGCAGCATGATTGGCGCTTGCACAGCCCACTGTCCGCCGCCGGATGGAATAAAGATGTTGAGCAAGCCTGCGCTCCAGAAGGTGAACAGCGGGAACGTGGTCGGCGTGGAGATGCTGATAAACCATTGGGACATGGTTGCAGCCAGCCCTGACGCCGTAATCATGCCGATGATCCCGGCGTAAAACGGAAACTGTACCACGATCCCGCTCGTCGTCTTGACCGCTTCGTTCATCGCATCCAAAAATTTGCGCGGTGTACCGTGCAGCAAGATCCCCAGGAACAAAAAGGCCATGATGACGACATCCAGATTCAACGAAAAGCCTTTTTCTGCAAAATAGGAAACAAGATAGACAATTCCCATTAACGATACCAGGATCGAAAGAAGCTTGCTGTTTTCCATCTTCGCAGCCGGGCTGTTGGCGTCCATTGCCTCTGCACCAACTGCTGTCTCTTCCACCGCGGCTCCTTGCCCATTGAAGACAATACGGTCTTTTTCCGCAGGCATCATCAGCCGGTTCACGATCGGAAGTACTATCATGATTGCGATCACAATCGCCAGGTTCATCACAGAGAACATGGTTTCACTCGTTGGAATAATCCCGATGACATCCTGCATGCTGTGATTTTCAGTCGCAATGGTCAACGGCACGGAGCCAGCCAAGCCGCCGTGCCAGACGACGAATCCGCTGTACGCGCTGGCTACCAGCAGACGATAGTCTACCTTCGCGACCTGATTCGCCAATTCACGCGCAAGCAATGCGCTTATGACAAGCCCGAAGCCCCAGTTGATCCAGTTGGCCACACAGGAGACCAACGTGACGAGGACAATTGCCTGCCCTGGCGATTTGGCGAGGCCAGCCAGGGAGCGCAGTCCTTTTTTACAGATATCCGTACTGGCCAAGGTATGACCGGTAATCAGGATCAGCACCATCTGCATCGTAAAGCCGAGCAGAGACCAGAACCCGCCTCCCCAAAAGCCGATCATCTCCATCGGCGACTTGCCGTTGATGAAAATGCCTCCCAGGAAAACGATAAAGGTAAGAATGACAGCAAACAAGAAGGCATCCGGCAAATAGCGCTGCACCATTTTTACAGATGCGTTGGTTAGGACTCTAAACACATGCATACCCCTTCCTAAAAACAAATCATTTCGTGTTTTAGGTGTTGCAAGAGGTATGCCAATGACAAAAAGTTATTCAAATCGACAAAATTGAATGCGTTTACATGATCTGCGTATAGGGAAATGACTACTTTTTGCACACCTTGTGACCAACTTGCGCACTCATGCTTGTTCTTCCTCGCTCATTTCCAAGCCGTACATTTCGATCTTGTACAGCAGGGCGCGACGAGAAATGCCCAGCCGCTTCGCCGTTTGCAGCTTGTTGCCTCGCTCTTTGCGCAAAGCGCGGGCGATTGCTTCCCGCTCTACCTCCTGAAGGATCTCGCGCATCGTCCGTCCCTCATAGCGGATGCCTGAAACAGGCGCTGGCTGATCCGCCGCGCCGGCTTCCTGCAGATGTCCCCGGACATGCTCCGGGAGTATGGATGGTCCGCTGGCGAGAATAACGGCTCTTTCGATAGTGTTTTCCAGTTGGCGCACATTGCCGGGCCAGTGGTATCCCAGCAGCAGTTCCATCGTGGCTTGAGACAAATACAGACCTTCCTTTCCTGCCTCCCTGCTGTACTTGGCTAGGAAGTGGCGAATCAGGAGAGGAATGTCTTCTTTGCGCTCGCGCAGCGGGGGCATGTGGATCGGCACCACATTCAGCCGGTAATAGAGATCCTCGCGAAACAACTCCTGCCGTATCCGCTCTTGCAGATTGCGATTGGTTGCCGCAATCACGCGAACATCGATAGAGATCGGCTCTACTCCTCCAAGCCGGATCAGCTTGCGGTCCTGCAAGACACGCAGCAGTTTGACTTGCAAAGCAGGACTTAGCTCGCCTACCTCGTCCAGGAACAAGGTTCCCCCATCAGCCAGCTCAAACATGCCCTGCTTGCGTCCAACTGCACCGGTAAACGCTCCTCGTTCGTAGCCGAACAATTCACTCTCCAGCAGATTTTCCGGAATGGCGCCGCAGTTGACCGGAATGAGCGGCTGACTGGCCCTCGGACTGTTGGCGTGTATCGCACGGGCGATCAGCTCCTTTCCCGTCCCGCTTTCACCCTGAATCAGAACATTTGCTTTCGACATGCTCACCCTGCCGACCAGCTTGTACACATTTTGCATCGCGGGACTAAGCCCGATCAGCCCTGATCTCTCTTGTCCCTCATCGCCAGACTCTTGTCCCGGGAGCAGCTCCTCGTACTCCGAATGCACGAGGGCGTCGGCTACCACCTGCTTGACCGCAGCCAAATCAAACGGCTTTTGAATGTAATCGAATGCCCCCAGCCGCATCGCTTCCATTACATCGCTGGCGGAACCATACGCGGTCATCATGACAACTCTCGGAGGGGTTCCGTCCAGCTGCTTCATCCGGCGCAAGGTCTCCATCCCATCCATCACAGGCATCCGCAGATCCAGCAGGACCACTTCCGGACGAAAGCTCTCCACCTGCATCAACGCTTCATCGCCGCTCGCCGCTTCCTTGATGTCATATCCGACTTTGCCAAGTGTCGTCGACAAGGCTTTGCGTACATTCGCTTCATCATCGACTAACAAAACACGTCGTCTCATAAGCCTTCCTCCTCTCTTCCAGTTGGCAATTCTACGGTAAAGCGGACGCCTTCCGCGATGTTTTCGGCGTAGATATGACCGCCGTACGCCTGCACGATGCGCTGTGAAATCGCAAGTCCCAGCCCGGTTCCGGCCGGCTTTGTGGTAAAAAATGGTTCAAAGATCGCAAACAGATTTTCCTTGGCTATCGCAGAGCCTTCATTGCTCACATGGATGCAGACATGATCTGCCAGCCTTTCTGTCTCGATCCAGACCTTCTTGCCCGCTGGTGCGGCTTGCAGAGCATTGAGCAAAATATTGAGAAAGACCTGTGTCAACAACTCCGGTGAAGCAAGCACCAGCGGCAGATTCGCTGGGATCTCCGTCCGAATGGATATTCCTTTTTGTGCTGCGTTGCGCTGAACCAGCTTGAGGGAGCGGCTGATGACCTGCTCCAGGCTGACCCAGGCATGGGTTTCCTCCGAAGGCCGTGAAAACATCAGAAGTTCGTCCGCAAAACGATTGAGCCGCTCGACCTCCTCCATAATGATGCTGGTATATTCGCGACTGTCGTGCTTGTCAGGCAATTCTTCCTCGATGATCTGCGTAAATGCTTTGATGGAGGTCAGCGGATTGCGCACCTCATGAGCGATGCTTGTCGCCCATTCGCCGATCACCGCCAGCCGCTCCGCCTGAGCCAATCGTGCCTCCATCTGTTTCCACTCCGTACGGTCCTCCAGGACTACGATCACTCCCAGAACCTCGTCCATTGTTCCTTTCCACGTCGACGTGCTCACCTTGATATATAGCAGCCCGCGCTCCGAGTGCGGATGCCGCCATTCCAGCTCCTGATTCGTCTCGGCGTTTTGCAGCGCCTGTGTAATCATATCGAGCAGCACCGGACTATGGGCGAAAACCTGCTCGTACCGCTCTCCTCTCGCCTCATTCGCCAATCCGGTCAGACTGGCAGCAGACCCATTCCAGGCTGTCAGGCGTCCATCCTGATCCAGGGCGATCACGCCGTTTTCCATGCTATCCATCATCGTTTCCGTATGACTGCGGCTCGCCTGCAAATCACTGGCCAGTTTGTTGATCGCGCTTGTTATTTCACCCGGCTCGCCTTCCAGACGCTTCATGCGAAAGGACAAATCAAAGCTGAGCCGTCTCAGCCCGCTTTTGATCTCCGCCAAAATAACTTCCAGCCGATGTACCAGAAGACCGCTGACAACTGCTGCAACGATACAGCCGATCCCCAAAATGATGTAAATACTCTGCCTCATCCCGGTCAATTGCACGTCGATGCTGGACATCAATTCATTGGCCCATACATAGCCGATGATGTCTCCATCCCGAATGAGCGGAATCATGGCGTTCATGATATTGCCTCGAACCTGCTGACCGATAACCACATCCGGCTGCCGTGTCCTTAATACCTCTCTACCCGGGTGATCCGGCGCAATCGATTTGCCGACATGCGAGCTTTCCGTGCCAGGACCATACGTCAGGATCGCATCCAGCTCTTTTGCGTAATACCCTACCCCGATACCCGGATGCGCGGCCGCTATTTCATTTGTAAGCGGTTCCAGCTTGCTGTTCAACAAGCGGATTTTTTCCTCTCGGGAGGCATTGGTTCCCCCCATCTCCGCGATCATTTCCTCATAGGTTTGCGTCAAGGCAAAATCCATCTGCTCCGTAATCGCAATCAACTTCTGCTTTTTTTCATCCAACAATGCTTGCTCCGCTGCTTTCTGCAGGACGATACCAGTGATGAGAATCGGGAGAACCGTCGCTGCAATGACGGATACAACAAAGCGGAGGCGGTACAAATACGCTTTCACTTCTATCCACCTCGCTTTTTCTACCTCAGTGTACGTTATTCTGCTATTTTAACATAGGACCGAATTCGTCCGGAACACAGTGTACCGACCGCCTCTGCCTGGAAATACTGAGCAAAAAAAAATCGCTTATTTTCCATACAAGGAGGATCCTCGCCTCCTTTTGAAAATAAGCGATTTCTCTTTTGTTTCCGCTTAAACAGCGAGATGGGACATAATGCCTGTCTGTCTTTTGATCCAGCCTGCCGTACTGGCGATCAGCTTTTGGTAGCCTTCTGTAGAGGAGAAGGTATGATCGGCGCCAAGCACGATCTCGCTTTCGGAGCTGCCCTTCTGGCGCAAGCGCAGCTCCCGTTCATAATGAAACATCGCATCCAGCGGGATCACATCGTCCCGGTTGCCATGCAGCAGCAGGATGTCCCCGGTAAAATGAGCAGCCTGAGACAGCGGTTGGGCAGCTTGAAGGGATTGGAAAAAGCCTTTCCCAAGCTGGTAGCCCAGATAATCGGTGTTCCCTGTCGCCAAAGCTTCCTGATACCTCTGTGCCCCTACGATACGGGTAATATCTTCATACGGACGCGCTGCCGCAGCCCACAGCACCAGCGATCGAATACGCGGCTCCTGACTGGCAGCAATCATCGCTACTGCTCCGCCCAGGCTGTGTCCCAGAAGTACAACCCTGCTCGTGTCCACGCGCTCCAATTGAAACGCGTAGCGGAGAACGTCACGTGTCTGTTGCAGCAACACGTCAATTCCTCCGGCACCGTATTCTCCGTCGCTCTCTCCGCAGCCCCCGTAGTCAAAACGAAGCACAGCCCAGCCCTGGTCGGCCAAATCGCGGGCTGCCTTGACGAACAAACGGTTCACACCAACCCGGCTGCCAACAAATCCGTGGCAGATCACGACAAGCGGGTACTTGGATGACGCCTTGCCTGCGAAGGAAGCCGGTTCGTGAAGCGTCGCTGCCAAGGAAATACCGCCACTTTTGATGTGGAATGTCCGTTCCATTCCTTTCACCTCATTTATATTTCATTAATTCCGATTTGTTTACTTTGTTATAAGCCTATTATCCCCCTAACTCCCCTTCCTTGTCAAGGCATCGCGGTACTACGCAAAAAAGGATAACGCCCGTTACGGCACTATCCTTTCTGCTATTATCGACTATTATGGATTGATGCTGTTCTTGGGAGTAGAAGCCATATCACGCAGGATGGCTACCTCTACCCGACGATTCTTGGCTCGTCCTTCTGCCGAGGTATTCGGTGCGACCGGATGATACTCTCCCATTCCGGTTGCGCTGAATTTTGACGGGTCCAGATTGGGGTTTTCCAGAAGGACCTTCAAGAAGTTGACGGAGCGCTTGACGCTCAAATCCCAGTTGGAAGGAAACTCTGCGCGGTTGATCGGCACATTGTCCGTGTGTCCCGTAACCGTTACTTTCTTCGGATGTGGGACGAGCATGGTCGCCATCTCCGTCGCCAGCTTACGCGCTTCCGGCTTCAGATCTGCCTTCCCCGAGTCAAACAGCGCATTGTCCAGGATCGTGATCAGCAACCCCTCTTCCGTCATCTTGGTCTGGAGCTTGTCCTCCAGCTTGTTCGTCTTGATGTACCCCTCGAGCTGCGATTGCAGCTGCTTCAGGTCCTCTGTCTCTTTGCGGATGGCTTCCTCCAGCTTCTTCTCTTCCTCTGTCTTCTCTGCCTCCTGTGCTCCCTTGTGCAAGGTCTGTTGGGCCATAAGGGGGTCAAGCGGGACCGGGCTCGGCTGATTCAAGACGCCTACCCCGCCGTTCAATGCGACATTGAAGGACTTCACCATCTGGTCGAACTTCTTCGCGTCCATCTCGCTGGATGCAAACAACACGATGAACAGGGCCAGTAGAAGAGTGAGAATATCAGCGTACGGAATCAGCCAAGACTCGTCCACATGTTCTTCATGCGGAGGACTTTTCTTCGGTCGTTTAGCCATTTACCGCAGCTCCTTCCTCCTTTGTCTCCTCCTTGACATCAGCGCGCTCCTTGAACGGAATGTAGACAAGCAGCTTTTGCTCGATCGCGGCTGGAGAGACCCCGGCTTGAATGGAGAGAAGCCCCTCTACCATAATTTTTTTGATTTCAATTTCCTGTTTGGACTTGCGTTTCAATTTATTGGCGAATGGATGCCAGAGTACATAACCGGTAAAAATCCCGAGCAGCGTCGCGACGAACGCGGCCGAAATGGAGAGGCCGAGCGCGTCAATATCGCTCAGGTTTCCGAGTGCCGAGATGAGACCTACTACCGCGCCCAATACCCCAAGCGTCGGTGCATAGGAACCTGCCTGTGTGAAAATCAGGGCGTTGGCATGATGTCGCTCTTCAATCGCATGGATCTCTTCATTCAGTACATCTCTCACGAAATCAGGCTCTCCGCCGTCGATGATCATCTTCATTCCATTGCGCAGGAATGGGTCCTCAATCTCATCCGAAGTGTTTTCCAGAGCAAGCAAGCCTTCGCGGCGGGCAATGGAAGCCCAGTTCATGAATTGACCAATCAGTTCACGTTTTTCAGGGAGTTTCCGCTCGGTAAACAGAATTTTGAACAAAGCAGGTACCCGCTTTACCTCTGACAAGGGAAACGCATTTAAAATTGCGGCGATAGTACCCACGATAATAATCATGAAGGCAGCACCGTTCAGCAGCGCTGCCGGGCTGGCGTGTTTCAAGATCATCCCGACAACTACGGCTACGACTCCTAGTACGACACCTATTACGGTCGATTTTTCCATTGTGACACTCCCTAACTTCCGTAATCAAATCTATCTATATATGGTTTCGGTAATTTGGTGTCGATTTGTGAGAGGAAGTTGCGTAAAAATCGGAACTCTTTTTGAACGTTTCCCGATCCATCCCTATTTCAGCCATTCCGTAAGCCCGATCATCACCAGCAAACCAATAATAAAGGAGAGGGTAGCCGCTCCGGCGTGACCATCGCCGTGACTCTCCGGAATCAATTCCTTGTAGACAATAAACAGCATGGCTCCTGCCGCGAAGGACAAGCCGTACGGCACCAATCCATCTACAACATTCGTCAAATAGTACCCGCTGATGGCTGACACGACCTCCACCGAACCCGTCATCGTCGCCAGAAAAAAAGCCTTGAGTCTGCTCACGCGCTGATTGATCAAAAAAAGCGCCACAAGGAACCCCTCAGGCGCGTTCTGAAGTCCGATCGCCAAGGCTATCAGTCCGCCAAGGCCGTTCTGGTCGCCGGAGTAGCTGACGCCGACGGACAAGCCTTCAGGAATATTGTGCAGGGTGATCGCCGAAAGAACCAATATCGCCTGGGTATCCATCGAGAGATTCAATTGCGAGTGCTCCAGGTCAATGTGCGGAATGACGCTTTCCAGAAGAGTCAGCACCAGCATGCCGGTCAGCACGCCCAAGCAGACGATCAGAAAGCTGTCTTTGCTCAGCGCTTGGGGAATCAGGCTGAATGTCGCAGCCGCCATCATGATCCCGGCCGTAAAGGCCAGCAGAATATCCCGCCAGCGATGCGTGACGGTCCGGAAAAAGAGAATCGGCAGTGCTCCCGCTCCGGTCGCCATCGCCGATAAAATGCTTCCCATCAATAGGTCTTCCATGCCAGTACCCCCGCTACCCGATCTGCCGTTCGTACTGCTGTCAAAGCAGCCCTTTTTGCTGGACTTCTTGTACAGCTCTGTCATTATCACTATCATAGTGCGTAAGATCAGAAAACATGCACAATTTGAACTCAACCAGCCATACGTGAATAAAGGGGAGAACCGGGATGGAGAAGTTTGATGTAATCGTGGTAGGAGCAGGATCTGTCGGGATGGCCGCCGGATACGAACTGGCGAAAAAAGGCGTTCGTACACTGCTGCTCGATGCTTTCGATCCTCCTCACACGATGGGCAGCCACCACGGCGACACGCGAATTATCCGGCACGCCTACGGGGAAGGCGTCCAGTATGTACCGCTTGCGCTGAGGGCGCAACAACTATGGGAGGAGCTTGCCGGACTGTCGGGGATGACGCTTTTTGCACGAACTGGCGTATTGGGGGCAGGACCGCTTGGAAGCCCGTTTTTAGCGGAAATGCAAGTGTCGGCCAAACAATTCTCCCTGCCGTTGGAGGTCATGAGTGCAGAGGAGATCAACGAACGCTGGAAAGGGATGAATCTGCCCGACAGCTTCTACGGTTGCTACGAGTCAAACGCCGGTGTCCTGTATTCCGAACGCTGCATCACGGCTTATCGTGAGCTGGCTACGCGTCAGGGGGCTGTCCTGCTGACTCATACGCGAGTAACAGACGTGCAGGTCGAACCAGACCACGTCACGGTCACTACGGATCAGGGAACTTATCGAGGCGAGAAACTGTTGTTGAGTGCGGGAGCGTGGAATCCGGCTTTGCTGCGGTCGTTGGGGCTCCAGCTTCCGCTTGTGCCTACTCGCAAGACCGTAGCCTGGTTTGCAGCAGATGAGCAGCTGTACAGCTCGGAGAAGTTTCCCGCTTTCGTCTTTGAGCTGGAGGATTCCACTTACTACGGCTTTCCCAGCGTCGATGGAACCGGAGTCAAAATCGGCCGTCACGACGGAGGACACCCGATTGATCCCGACCAGCTGGACCGCACCTTTGGCACGTATCCATCGGATGAGGGAGATGTCCGCTCCTTTCTCGAAGCCTACATGCCGCAAGCAGCAGGCCCTCTGCAGCAGGGTCGCGTCTGCATCTACACCCTGACTCCGGATGAGCATTTCCTGATCGACCGTCATCCCCAGCACGAACACGTCGTCATTACCGCCGGCTTCTCCGGGCACGGCTTTAAATTCGCCAGTGCGATCGGGGAAGCAGCCAGCCAGCTTCTGACCGACGGCAGGTCTGTGCACGATCTGTCCTTATTTACGCTGAATCGCCTGTGACATCCGTGTAAAAACGCCCCGCATCCCGTGTGGATTGCGAGGCGTTTTTCTTGTATCGCTCAGCCTTCCCAATAAAAGGAGCCAATCTCTGCCTTGATCCGCACTCCTGTCTCCAGAATATCGGGGAATCCGCCCCTGTGGTCGACATAGGAAATGCTCCCCCTCATATTGTCAAAGGGGGCCAGGTAAGCGAATCCCGGACGCGTCGCCTGCGACACCAAATAAGCAGAACGCATGGCGCCTGGCCTTCTGTTTTCATTCAAAAACGCGATCAGGGAAGGGGCTGTCCGAATGCCTGCCCCGTGACCATAGTACAAGCCTCCCCCCAGAAAGACGGCATTTTCCCCCTGCCAGTGCGGTTTGCTCGGATCGTAATCCGGATTGGCGAAGTAGAGGATGTCGCCAGGCAAGAATGTGTTTGTCGGAAGGGTCTGCAAGTCCAAATCTTGATCGTAACGCCAATCGTACAAAATCATGTCTGCGAACAATCGCTCAAAATCCGCCTCCCGGATCGACTTCAATACGGCATGGTACAAGATGATGACCATCGCAGTCGCACACTCAGTGGCGTAAAGCCTGCCATTTTGAAAGATATCAATAATCCCACGAGAAGGAGGGACACCCGGACGCAAGCGAAAGCCTCCCAGCTCGGTCTGCTCCCAGAACTCCGGGTTGCTTCGCGAATTCTCAAAGTCTGAAAAAGCAATTCCACTCATGTACAGTGCTCGTGCTGATTTGACCAGATGATCCCGCAGCTTCAGCTCGAAGCGCAAGACGTCCGCTGAAGCATATTCAAATACATCGCGGCTAGCGGCCATCCTATGGACAATTTCCTGCTGCACATCGTTCAATCCCCATTCCGCTTGCAGCATCAAGGGATTTACCTGTCGTCCAGCAATCCAGATCATAAGCTGCCTCCTTCGTCTTCGTTCCCATCATGAGTATCTATATGCGCATGCCTACCTCCAGGTGCATGATGTTCCCGAATCCAGCCACTTTGTATCTGGTAGTCCACGGGCTGTAGTGGAGGAGAGGAAAAAGGAGAGAACGCTCAGGCGGGGTGGGATCTTTACTGGGGGTCATCCCTGGCCGCCTCCCACTCCAAAGGCGAAACCGCGGCCAAAAGCAGCCGACTTCGAAGAAGTCATTCAAGGTTGGCCGCTGAATACGTGTTCCGCCTTTTCCGTTCCCGGCTTGGTCAAGATCCCAAATGCCTTCGCTTATCTCCCCTTTTTCCTCAGCCAGCTTTCCCTGGTTGTCCTGCTTTTTTAGTGAAAAATTAAAAAACCACCCGCACGAGGCGGATGGCATTGTTCTTACTTGGGATTGTTCAGATCGTAAGGAGTTTCTTGGTATACATAGTAGTTCAGCCAATTGGAGAACAACAAATTGGCATGGGAGCGCCAGGTGACGATCGGGGCTTTGGTTGGATCGTCCTTGGGGTAATAGTGTCGCGGCACCGCAATATCCAGTCCCTTGCCGACATCGCGCTGGTACTCATCCTGCAGGGTATGCGGATCGTATTCGGAATGGCCCGTCACGAAGATCTGGCGTCCATCCCGGCTCGCGACGATATATACGCCCGATTCCTCCGACTCGGAGAGAATCTCCAGCTCCGCTACCTTTTCGATGTCCTCTCTGCGGTTCTCGGTATGCCGCGAATGCGGAACATAGAAATACGAGTCAAAGCCACGGAACAATTTGATATTCTGCTGGTTGACCGTATGAGGAAATATCCCGAACATTTTTTCCGGCAGCGGATGCTTCGGAACCCCGTAATGATGATACAGCCCTGCTTGCGCTCCCCAGCAGATGTGCAGGGTGGAAGTGACATTTTCCATCTTCCAGTCGAGAATCGTCTGCAGTTCCTTCCAGTAGGTGACTTCCTCGAAATCAAGCTGCTCTACGGGCGCTCCTGTAATGATCATCCCGTCGAAGCGTTGGTGTCGAATATCTTCAAACGTATGATAGAACGAAGAAAGATGCTCCTCCGACGTATTTTTCGAGGTATGGCTCGACATGTGCAGCAGAACGATCTCGACCTGCAGCGGCGTATTCCCGAGCAATCGAAGCAGTTGGGTCTCCGTCGTTTCCTTGACAGGCATCAAATTTAGGATAACGATGCGCAAAGGTCGTATATCCTGGGTAAAGGCACGACTTTCCGGCATCACAAAAATGTTCTCGTTGGCTAACACTTCCGTAGCTGGCAATCCATCTGGCACTTTGATTGGCATGATGTAATATCCCCCTTTCCATCTGCTTTTCGAGCAGGGAAAAAATCGTAATTCCGAGAAATTCGACAACTATACTCAACTTCCTGCCAAAATATTCAATACTGGTATGAAAAAGACCTCTGCCGCCCAAAAGGGGACAAGAGGTCCTGCTTGCTATATTAGATCCAGCCGCGCGCCTCCATGGCTTGCGTAATCCGCAGCAAGGAGACCATATACGCACCTGTGCGCATATCTACTCCGTATTTCTCAGCCAGTGCGCGAACCGCCGCATAGGCTTCTACCATCGCCGTTTGCAGCTTCTCGTTTACTTCTGTTTCCGACCAGTAGTGGTGCATCAGGTTTTGCACCCACTCGAAGTAGGAGACGGTCACACCCCCGGCATTCGCCAAGATGTCCGGAATCACTACGACACCATTTTTGCGCAGGATAACATCCGCATCCGGTGTTGTCGGACCGTTGGCTGCCTCGGCAATCACCTTGGCGCGAACACGCTCGGCGTTTGCACCCGTGATGACATTTTCCAATGCCGCTGGAATCAAAATATCTACATCAAGCTCCAACAGTTCTGCGTTGGAGATCTTTTTGCCGTTTTCATAATCCTGGATCGAGCCGGTATCCTTCAATTGACCAACTTTATCCACGTCCAAACCGTTCGGATCGTAGATGCCTCCGCGCGAGTCGCTCACCGCCACGATGATAAAGCCAAGCTCAGCAAGCAGTTTGGCCGAGATGCGTCCGGCATTTCCGAAGCCTTGGATCGCGACTGTCGTCTCCTCCGGCTTGCGGCCCAATTCTTTCAACGCCTCCAGGATTGTAAATACACAGCCTTGAGCAGTGGCTTCGCTGCGTCCTTTGGAGCCGCCGATGATCAGCGGTTTCCCCGTAATGACGCCTGGCGAGTATGCGCCTTTCAAGCGGCTGAATGTATCCATCATCCAACCCATGATCTGTGGTGTTGTATAAACATCCGGTGCCGGAATATCCTTATCCGGACCGACGATATCCGCGATTGCCTCCATGAAGCCGCGGCTGATGCGCTCCAGCTCGCCTTTGCTGAAATCATGCGGATCACAGATGACTCCGCCTTTTCCACCGCCATAAGGCAGGCCGACTACGCCGCATTTAAAGGTCATCCACATGGAGAGTGCCTTTACTTCATCTAGTGTTACGTCTGGATGGAAACGAATTCCACCCTTCGTAGGACCAATCGCGTCATTATGTTGGGAACGATAGCCTTCGAATACGCGAACACTGCCATCATCCATTTTGACTGGGAAGCTGACACAGACTACCCGCTTGGGATGCTTCAATATTTCTACAGCAGTGCTGGGCAATCCCAGCAAGGATGCGGCCGCATCGATTTGTTTTTGTACGATCTCAAATGGATTCAGGTTTTCTTTTCCTACGATTTCTCTCTCTGTTGTTTGCATGTACTCTCCACCCTTCCTGACTCTCTCTTTTTTGTCTGTAAAATTTTACCACATCACCTTTGTACTGAACTAAAGAGACGATAGAAACGTCAATAATTATAGACGAGAAAAGAGAAGTCTACAATTAATAATTATTCATTTTTTCAAAAAATTAGCTTACTTTCAAGACCTAATTTAACATTTATTTATCTTTTCTCCAAAAAATCGCCTTTCGTTCAACGATTATATGGTTGACCGAAAGGCGAAGCTTCCTTATTTATACAAGTACGCTTTCATTAACTGGGTCTTGGTCGTCCACATCAGCTCGCTGATGTGCAGACGGTAGTGCTCAGGGTTGAGCATGCGCAGGTATTCGGGCCAGAACAAGCCCAATTGCTCGCGATGATAAGCGCGGATTTCCTCAAGGGTCGGCAGCTCATACACCAGCTCGCCGTCCACAAAGACGGGAGTCAACAGCGGCTCCGCCCGATAGTTCGTTACTTTTTTGTTCAGATAGGGGTGGCTTGGGTTGATCAGCTCGATCGGCTCGCCTTTGAGAACCTGCTGCTCTTCCGGGTAGCACAGATAGTCGGCGACAGCTTTTCCTGTAGCCGGATCGATCAGCCGATACATTTCCTTGATCCCCGGTGTGGTTACCTTTTCCGGATTCCCCGATATTTTGATCGTCGGCAAATAGCTCCCGTCTTCCCCTTCGCGCGCGACGAGCTTGTAGACGCCGCCCAGCGTCGGCTGGTCTGCCGCGGTGATCAGCTGCGTGCCGACCCCCCAGCTGTCGATTCTCGCTCCCTGTACCTTGAGGTTGAGAATCGTATGCTCATCCAGATCATTGGAAGCGACGATTTGCACGTCCTCCAGGCCCGCTTTATCCAGCATTTCGCGCGTCTTGATCGACAGATAGGCCAAATCCCCGCTGTCCAGCCGGACCGCTGCCAATTTTTTGCCCTGCTGCTGCAGCTTTTTGCCCAGCTTGATTGCATGAGGGACTCCGCTTTTCAAGGTATCATACGTATCCACCAGCAAGGTTACCTGTCCCGGCAAAGCCTCTGCAAAACGCTCGAAAGCATCCTCCTCGCTGTCATGGCTTTGAACCCACGAGTGAGCATGTGTCCCTTTTGTCGGAATGCCAAACATTTTTCCCGCCAGCATATTGGAGGTCGCATCAAAACCTGCCAAATAGGCGGCGCGAGTTCCCCAAAGCGCTGCATCTGCCTCCTGTGCCCGGCGCGTCCCGAATTCCATCAGCACGTCATTGCCTGCGATCTGCTTGATTCGCGATGCTTTCGTGGCGATCAGCGTCTGGTAATTCATATAGTTGAGCAGGGCCGTCTCCACCAATTGCGCTTCCAGCATGCGCCCTTCCACGCGGATCAGCGGTTCGTTCGGAAAAACCAGCGTCCCTTCCTTGACTGAATAGAGCGAGCCTGTGAAGCGGAATTGACGCAGCTCCTCCAAAAACGCAGGATCGTAATTCTCCTCCTGTTCGCTCAGATAAACCAGATCGCTCTCTTCAAAGCGCAGATTCTGGATATAAGCCACAATTCGCTCCAGACCAGCGTAGACGGCATATCCGTTGCCGAAGGGAAGTTTGCGAAAAAACGCCTCAAACACAGCCTTGCGATTATGCGTTCCATTGATCCAGTGCGCGTACATCATGTTGATTTGATATTTATCGGTGTGCAATACCACGCCTGATGATTGCATGTGAGTAAGCCTCCTGTAGCTTTCTTTCCATTATCATACCAGAACCTCCCACAGGTGTCTTTTTTGTCGGAAGAAATCATCGCAAAACCCTGATTCTCGACACCCACACTCCTGTGATATAGTAATGAAATCAATAAACGAGACGGGAGATTGCGAAATGATGGAGATGGATCGACAACTCATGTATATCTGTAAAGGCACCCCGAAGGACAACCTATATAACGGGGCCGTATTTCGATCTGGCATTTGGAAGACACAAGCCGATGAATTGCTTGTCCAAGAACAGCAAATCGAAGCGGATCAAGTGGCAAATCCCGCATATCACGGCGGTCCGGACCGCGTTGTCTGCCTGTATCCTTTTGAACATTATGCCCACTGGGAGAAAGTTTTTGGACAGCCGTTGCCGATTTCTGCTTTTGGCGAAAATATTAGTGCAAGCAATATGACGGAAGAACAGGTGTGCATCGGAGACATCTTTCAAATCGGGGACGCTGTCCTCCAGGTTTCACAGGGGCGTTATCCTTGCGCCACGATCAACAAGCGCAACAACAACAATCAATTGCTGAAAAAAGTAGTGGAGACCGGCAATACGGGGTATTTTTTCCGTGTGCTGCAACCTGGGACAATCGTTCCGTCCTCGACAATCACGCTTTTGTCTGCCCATCCTGCCAAAGTGACTGTCGCCTCCATCCACCACCTCTACTTTCATGAGAAAAATCCCCCTCGCTCCACCATCGAACGAATGCTGGGAGTGGCGGAACTGGCAGAACCATGGCGGAAGAAACTTCTCGATAAGCTGCAATCGTAAAGAAAGGATTTTGCGCATGCGAATTAACAAATACATCAGTGAATCTGGCATTTGTTCGAGACGTGAATCGGATAAATGGATCGAAGCCAAGCGGGTGACGATCAATGGCGTCATCGCTCAGCTGGGAAGCACTGTCTCCGAGGGCGATGATGTCCGTGTCGATGGAAAGCCCATCAGTACGAAAAAAAAGGCAGTTTACATCGCCTTGAACAAGCCTGTCGGAATCACCTGCACGACAGAGCTCCATGTAAAAGGAAACATCATCGATTTTGTCAATCATCCCGAGCGAATTTTCCCGATCGGCAGGCTGGACAAGGATTCCCAAGGCTTGATTCTGTTGACGAACGATGGCGATATTGTCAATAAAATCCTGCGTGCGGAAAATAACCATGATAAAGAGTACATCGTCACAGTGGACAAGCCGATTACCCCCGCTTTTTTGCAAGGAATGTCCAGCGGCGTGCGCATCCTCGGCACTATCACCAAGCCTTGCACCGTGACGAAGATTAGCGAACGCGTCTTCCGCATCATCCTGACCCAAGGGCTGAATAGACAGATCAGACGGATGTGTGCGGCCTTTGGCTATCAAGTTCGGAAATTGGAGCGCATTCGCATCATGAACATTCATTTGGACGGATTGAAGCTGGGACAATGGCGGGATCTCACAGCCAAGGAGTTAAACGAGCTGCAGAAAAACCTGAATTACCAGCCTCGAACGTTATCGCCCTCCACGTAGTACGCAAAAAAAGACAGGATGGAGCTTTTTCTCCTCCATCCTGTCTTTTTTTCTGTCAGATCAATCGTACTTTTCCCGGGAAATCGACACGGAGAAAGGGTACCTATTTACGTTTATTTGTATTAAAGTGAATATGGACAACGTCTACCTATCAAAATCAACCTGCGATCTAGGCAGAAAGGTGAGAGTTCATGAATCTTTGGGAGATTTTCGTGGCATTCGTGTTGGGACTTGTAGAAGGACTGACCGAATTTGCCCCCGTTTCATCTACAGGACACATGATTATTGTCGACGACACGCTGCTTCATTCCAGCGCATTGTTTTCTCCGCATGTAGCCAATACGTTCAAAGTCGTAATCCAGCTCGGCTCCATCATAGCCGCAGTCATCATTTTCAAAGATCGCTTCCTGAGCCTGCTAGGCTTAAAAAAGCTTCCCTCTGACAACGGCAATACCAGGGAAAAGCTTCGTCTGTCCCAGGTTCTGGTCGGTCTTATTCCCGCGGGTGTCTTGGGCGTATTGTTTAACGACTATATCGACGAATACCTCTTTTCCGTACATACCGTCTTGATCGGGCTTGTTGCCGGGGCCCTTTTGATGATCGCTGCGGACTGGTTTCGTCCCGCCAGGCCCAAAGTGGTCTCTGTCGACCAAATCACCCACAGACAAGCGCTGATAATCGGACTGTTTCAATGCATCGCCTTGTGGCCGGGCTTTTCCCGCTCCGGTTCTACCATTTCCGGCGGTGTGCTGCTGGGGCTGAATCACCGCGCCGCATCCGACTTTACGTTTATTATGGCTGTTCCGATCATGGCCGGCGCCAGCTTTTTGTCCCTGTTAAAAAACTGGCAATACATCACGATCGAAGCTTTGCCGTTTTTTGTCGTCGGCTTTATCAGCGCCTTTCTTTTCGCTTGGCTCGCGATCCGTTTCTTCCTGCGGCTGATCAATCGAATCAAGCTTGTGCCATTTGCCCTCTACCGGATTGTGCTCGCTGCCGTGATTTTTTTCTGGATTGTGTAAAAATCGGACAGCCCCCGACCAAAAAGTTTTGCTTGCAGCCTTCTTTTTCGGTATGATTACCGTTATTAGTAAACGTGTTCGGGGGGCTTGTCCTTGTTATCTTCTTCCTACCAAAAACGTCGGCTGACCTCGGTTCAGATCATCGTCTTTTTCTATGTCGGATTAATTCTTTTGTCCAGCGTTCTCTTGTACCTCCCCATCTTTCATAACCCTGGCGCCACCATATCCTTTATCGACGCCATGTTTACAGCGACCAGCGCTATTAGTGTGACGGGCCTTTCCGCCATCACCATCCACGAGATTTTCAACGACTGGGGCATTCTGTATCTGACGCTGCTCTTTCAGGTGGGCGGCATCGGGATTATGACACTGGGCACCTTTTTCTGGCTGCTGATGGGGCACAAGATCGGCCTGGAGCAACGGATCTGGATTGCGACAGACCACAATCGTTCGACTTTGGCTGGCCTGGTCAATCTGATGCGCAACATTCTCGTGCTTGCCCTGTTGATCGAATTGGTGGGAACCATCCTGTTGGGCACTCACTTTTTGCTCAGCGGATACTACAGCAATTGGTACTCCGCGTATTACCATGGCTTCTTCGCATCGGTCAGCTCCTTCACCAACGCGGGCTTTGATCTGCATGGCAACTCCATGCTCGACTTCTCGCATGACTACATCTACCAATCCATTGTCATGCTTTTGATCATTTGCGGCGCAATCGGCTTTCCGGTATTGATGGAGGTTTACAATTACTTTTCCTATCGACGGGCGAAGATGCGTTTTACCTTCTCCCTCTTTACCAAAGTCACGACGGTTACTTTCTTCTCACTCGTCGCTATCGGTGCCATCTTTCTTTACCTATTTGAGCGAACCAAGCTGTTTGCGGGCATGAGCTGGCATGAAACTTTATTCTATTCGCTCTTCCATTCCATCTCTTCGCGCAGCGGAGGTCTGTCTACGCTGGAGATTAGCCACCTCTCCTCTCCCGCTCTCCTGATGCTGGCCGGTCTGATGTTCATCGGGGCTTCTCCGAGCAGTGTCGGGGGCGGTATTCGGACGACGACCTTTTTCGTCATGGTCGCAGCGGTAATCAATCATATGCGCGGCTACAAGGATGTGAAGGTGTTCGGCAGGGAATTGGTAGAAGAGGATATTATGCGCTCGTTTCTCGTGTTCTTCGTCGCCATTTTTCTGGTCTTCACGTTCGTAATTCTGATGGTCTGGATGGAGGATATGCCCTTCCAGCACGTCTTGTTCGAGGTTTGCTCCGCCTTCGGGACGACAGGCTTGTCTACCGGCATCACCCCGGAGCTGAGCACTCCAGGCAAACTGATTCTCATCATTACCATGATGATCGGCCGGATCGGGATTATCAACGTCCTGCTCTTCCTCAAACGCAACGATCGGATGGTACGTTACCATCATCCCAAGGAACGCATCATCATCGGACAATAAGATGCTTTGGCTCCAGAAGCTCCTCTGTACGGGGAGCTTCTTTCATTTCACTTTCAAACATAATTTTGTTTGACTTTACTAAACTAAAAGAAATATCCTTACATGTATAGAAGAGAGATTTTACAGGGGGGAGAACACCATGAAAAAAGCATTCGCCTTACTTACTGGTCTAACTTTGCTCTTTGGGGTACTGACCGGATGTGCTTCTTCACAGAGCGCCACGCAATCGAATGAATCACCGCAAGCCGAACAAGCCAGCAACAATGGAGAGCCTATGGTTCTGCGCTGGAGCATCAACAGTGAACCGCCGTCCCTTGATCCCGGGATCGCCGTCGACGCTGACTCGTTCGATATGATTTACGCAGCCTTTGAGGGATTGACGAGTTACGATGTAAACGGAGAACTGGTCAATGCAACAGCTGAAAGCTTTACCAACTCGCCCGATTTCACGCAGTTTACGTTCAAAATCCGCAAAGATGCCAAATGGAGCAATGGCGATCCGCTCACGGCTCATGACTTCGTATACGCGATCAAACGCAACCTGGACCCTAAAACGGCCTCCGAGTACGCCTATCAGCTTTACTACATTAAAGGAGGAGAGGAATTCAATACGGGAAAGGGCAGTGCAGATGATGTCGGGGTAAAAGCCCTGGATGACTACACGCTGGAGTTCACACTGAAGTCTCCTACGCCGTTTTTCCGGGAGCTGACCTTCTTCCCGACCCTCTTCCCCCTGCATCAAAAAACAGTCGAATCCAACCCGAAATGGGCGGATGAGGCTGCGACAATCGTGGGAAACGGCCCGTTCATCATGAAAGAATGGGAGCATAAGCAAAAAATTGTTTTCGAGAAAAATGACAACTACTGGGATAAAGACAACGTCAAACTGGACCGCTTGGAAGTCGCCATGATCGATGACAACAACACCGCGTTTTCCATGTTTGAAAACGGCGACATCGACTGGGGCGGCTATCCAGCCTCCACCCTGCCGCCAGACGCCATCCCCTATCTGAAGAACGAAGGGAAACTGATGGTTGCCAGCAATCCAGGGACGCAGTCCGTCGTCTTCAATACGCAGAAACCGCCGTTCAACAACAAGAAAATCAGACAAGCATTCGCCTACGCCATTGATCGTCAGACGATCATCGACAACATCCTGCAGACTGGCGTGCCCGCTGCGTACGGATGGGTTCCCGATTCGATGGGCCTGAAACCAGAAGGCTATTTTAAGGAAGATCCAGCAAAAGCCAAACAACTGCTCGAAGAAGGAATGAAGGAGCTGGGATTGACCAGCTTCCCGAGCGTTACCTACACCTTTGATTCGACCGATATGAACAAAAAAGTGGCGGAAGCCCTGCAGGACCAATGGAAGCGCAACCTGGGCGTGGATGTGAAGCTGTACACGGCAGAATTGAAAGTGTACCGGGATATGCGTTCGCAAGGCAATTTCGACATGATCCGATTCCAATGGGGAGCGGACTTCAACGACCCGATCAACTTCCTGGAGATGTTCCGTGAGCAAAAGGGCGGCAACAACCACCCGGATTGGGAGAATCCGAAGTTCAAGGAATTGATCGACCAAAGCTATACCGAGCCAGACCTGGAAAAACGCAAGCAAATCCTGCTCGAGGCTGAAACCATCCTGATGGAGGAAATGCCCTTGGCGCCGATCAACTTCCGCGGCAATCCATATGTGAAAAATGACCATGTGAAAGATTTCATCATCTTCCCGCTCGGCGGCGCGTACTTCAAGTATGCTTCTGTGGTGAGATAGCTTGAAATAGTGGTCCACCAGCTGTAATGGAGGGGAGGAAAAAGGGAAAACGCTTCAGGCGGGTTGGGATCATTGCTGGGGGTCATTCCTGGCCGCTTCCACTCCAAAGGCGGAACCGCGGCCAAAAGCAGCCGCTTCGAAGAAGTGGTTCAGGGTTGGCTGCTGAGAGCGTGTTCCGCCTTTTCCGCTCCAGCTTGGTCAAGATCCCAAGTGCCTTCCGCTCTTTTCCCTTTTTCCTCGACCAGCTTTTCTTGGTCACCCTTATTTCCTAAAGGACAACCAAACCAAAAACAGGCTGCACCCACGATAGACTTCTGTCACGTGGATGCAGCCTGTTTTCATCCAAACCTTTCTCTCGTCACTTCAACTGTTTGGCGATCATATTCCACAGCCACGTCAACACAACGGCTCCGATCGCACCGGCAATCACATTGAATCCGGCCAGCATCCACAGCCAATCGCCCAGGATCAGATCTCCCAGCCAGCTTCCCAGCAAGGCGACGATCAAGGTCGCCAGCCATCCTGTTCCTCCCGCTTTTCCCGTCATCAGCATGTTCATGCCCCACCAGACAACCAGACCTACCAGTCCGCCAACGATCCAATACATACGATCATCCTTCCCTTCACGTATGATGATAGCGATTGCATAAATAAGATTGGAATCCTGTTTTGCTAGCATCATATGGTATAGCGGGAAAAACGTTCATGCCTGGCCGCCTAAAAATCCGAGCTGCAAAAAGGCGACGGTTCCCACAAGAATGGGATAATAACCGTCGCCTGATGCCTATTTTTCAACTAGCGCGTATACAGTTCGGGTCTTCTGTTCGCTACACTTGGCAGCTTCTGGCGTACTCGCTGGATGCGTTCAAGATCAATCTCCGCCACCAGGAGGGTCTCTTCTTCTCCTGCGCTCGCCACAACTACCCCCATCGGGTCCACGATCATGCTACGCCCTGCAAAAATATTGCCCACCTGGTCCGCTGCACAGACGAACATGGTGTTTTCGATTGCACGGGTACGAACCAGCGTCTCCCAATGATCCTCTTTCATCGCCCCTGCTACCCAGCCAGCCGGGACCAGCAGGACATCGGCGCCTTGCAAGGCAAATTGGCGGGCGATCTCTGGAAAACGCACCTCATAGCAGACGATCAGACCGATTTTTCCAAATTCTGTATCCACAACCTGATATGGCGACTCACCCGCCGCAATGAAATCAGACTCGATGTACGAAAACGCATCATAGAGATGTGTCTTGCGGTACGTGTGGATCAATTCTCCGGAACGGTTGAAAAAGACAGTCGTATTGTACGCGCGGTCCTGATCTCCCTCAATTGCCTCAAATACGCCGCAGATCACGTAGATGGCATGCTCGCGGGCAGCCTCACCCAGTGCCGAAACAAAAGGTCCATCCAATGGTTCTGCCACTTCTGACGGACGAACACCTGACTTCGGTGTAGCTGCGGCGCTGTACATCTCGGGAAACAGCACCATATCCGCTCCTGCTGCTTTCGCCTTGGCTACATGCACGAGCGCCTTTTGCAAATTCTGCTCTTTATCTAAAGTGGAAGTGAGCTGTGCGATCGCTACCTTCATTTCTTCTCCGCCTTTCTCCTCTTCATTCGCTTAACAGGTTTTCCTGTATGTAGTATACATGATTTTTGACGCCTCTGCCGGAAATAAGAATGAGCAAGCAGACAAAGAAAAAAAAGGCTATTTAAACCAGCCTTTTTCCTTGAATCGCATGATTGCTTCAATTCGGTTGCTTACATCGAGCTTGTCGAGGATGACGGAGATGTAATTTCGCACTGTGCCCGTCGTCAGGAACAGTTCGCTGGCGATCTCCTTGGTGTTTTTGCCGTCCGCCATCAGAAGAAGGACTTCTTTCTCCCGCTCTGTAAGCGGATTTTCCTGGCCGTAGGCTTCATCGATCAGCTCCGGTGCGTAGATGCGCCGTCCTGCCATGATGCTGCGAATCGAGCTGGCCAGCTCCTCGCTGGGGCTGTCCTTCAAGAGATAGCCGTGCGCGCCTGCCTTGAGGGCGCGATCAAAGTACCCCGGACGGGCAAAAGTGGTCAGGATCATCACTTTGCAGCCGGATCCGCGCAATTCTTCGGCGGCTTCCAATCCGCTTTTGACCGGCATTTCAATATCCATAATGCAAATATCGGGCTGGTGGAGCTGCACCAGCTTGACTGCATCCTCTCCATTGCTTGCCTTGCCGACCACCTGCATATCTTCCTCCAAATCGATCAGGGAAGCCAATGCGCCCAATAGCATACGCTGATCCTCTGCAATGACGATTCGTATCATCCTCCCACCTCCTTCTCCGGTTGTTTGAGAACGCTTGGCACCTTGATGACTAGAGTCGTACCCTCATCCGCTATTATCTCCATCGTACCATTTACGAACTCCAGCCGCTCCCGCATGCCACGCAGGCCATTCCCTTTTCCGTACACCGTCTCCTCTGTCAAGCCCACACCATTATCCTGTACCCTTACCGTCAGTTCTGTACGTGAGGGCTGGATCTCGATACAGCACTCCGTAGCCTGGCTGTGCTTGATGATATTGGTCACAGCTTCCTTCAGGCACATGCTGACGACATTCTCCACGATCAGGGAGATGTTCGTCCGATTGGTCTCGCCTTCCAGCTTAAACGAAATTTGCGCCGCATGGAAAATCTGTCTGATTCGGAGAATTTCATCCTCCAAGCGGGTTCCGCGCATTTCCGTCACCATCTCCCGCACCTCTTTCAAGGCAATTCGGGCGGTCTGCCGGATTTCACGCAGCTCTGTCTGAGCCTGCTGCGGGTTTTTGCTGATCAGCTTGGCAGCCAGATCGCTTTTCAGGCCGATCAGGGAAAGCTTCTGCCCAAGCGTATCATGCAGATCGCGCGCAATGCGCTGTCTTTCCTCCAGCTTGACCAGCTCCGAGATTCGCTTGTTCGCGTGCTCCAGCTGGCCTTCCAACTGCTCCCGCTTGTTCCGGTTGTACGTGGTGACGGGCAAAAGGATGACCGCAATGAGATTCACCAGGACAAATGGCAGCTGGGTGATAATATCCGAGTTTTTGGTGATGAACCCCATGTTGATCGATACGACAGAGCTGATCAGGTGGATCGTGTAGAGCGTAAAGAAGCCAACTTTGTTCTGGATATTGCCGATAAAAAAGGCGAGGAACAAAGCAAAGTATACATAGCCGAACAATAATGTCATCGTGATCGAAATAACGATCTGCAGACTCGTCCAAAAGTACATCTGCCATCCCTTGGATAAAAAAGAGAAAACGTAGCAGATGAAAAACCCCAGAATCATGCAGATCCCAAACACCACTTCATACGTGGAGGAAGAGCGAAAAATAAAGTAGAAAGGCAGGATCAGGAAGACAACCCACACATACGGACTTAGCCCAGTGCTTTTATGAAAGATCTGGTACCACTTTTGCATACGATTCCACCTTTACATGCCGATAAGGTAAGTGTATACGAATCGGACTGCTCGTGGGGGGTTATTTTCCTTCCATATACGCCTGACCTGTGCGAATGACTTCCTTCGCATGGTCGACACGGCGAGGATGACGCTTTCGCGAACGAAAACCGACAAACGTTTTGTTTTCTTCATCCCACAGGCGAAATTGCAGCGACTTCAAGCTTGTCTTCAGCGTAATCGTTGTAGCATGCTGGAGGGGCGGCGTGGACTCATGCGCTTTTTCCAAATGGTAGTTGGGAACCTTCGGGCTGAGATGGTGCACATGATGGAAGCCAATATTGCCTGTAATCCATTGCAGCGGCTTGGGCAGCTGATAGAATGAGCTTCCCTCTACTGCCGCCTTGACGTAGCTCCATTCCTCTTCATTCTCGAAATACGAATCCTCGAACTGATGCTGTACATAAAACAGCCAGATGCCGAACAATCCGGAGAGATAAAAAATCGGGCCTTGAATCAGCAGGAAGGTCTGCCACCCGACCGCCCAAACCATGACGGCATAAAAACCAACGATCAACAGGTTGGTCAAATACGTATTGAGGCGTTCTTTTCGTCTTGCCCCTTTGCGATTGAAGCGGTATTGCAGCAAAAATACATAGATCGGGCCAAGGCCAAACATGACGATAGGATTTCGATAGATCCGATAAGCAAGGCGGAGCCACAGCGGCGCTGCCTCGTATTCATTGACAGTCAGAATCCAGATGTCCCCCACGCCTCGCTTGTCGAGGTTGCTGCTGGTGGCATGATGGATTGAATGGGCATTTTTCCATTGCTCATAAGGAACATGCGTCAGCACACCCGTAATCGTGCCGAGAATATCATTAGCCAAGCGATTTTGGAAAAAGGATTGATGGCAGCAGTCATGAAAAATGATAAAAGTACGAATCAAAAAACCACTCGCGACAACGAGGATTGGCAGGGTGAGCCAGTAGGATACCGAAAGACTGAGATAGGCTGCGTACCAAAGCAGAATATAGGGCACCAGCGTGTTGATGATCTGTCTGATGCTCAGCTTAAGATTCGTCTGCTCAAAGGGAGCAACCTCTTTTTTCAAGTGAGCGATGTTCGATTGATGCATGACATGTCTCCTCTCGCTGACGCCTCTCGTATACACGCCAGTCGCAGTGTTCTGTCTTCATTGTAAAGAGTTAGACGTGTCAGCTGTAGTCATAAACGTCAAGTGAAGGATATGACATTTGTCATGTGGTATAGTAAATATATCCAATGACTTTAAAAATTCGCCATTTTTCGTACTATTTTGCGTTTAATCCCTATTTGTCGACACAATAGTTGCCGATACCCATTTTAGGGAAACTTTTTCATGTATGGCGATGGTATCGAGTCTATTATTACTACCAAGAAAGAAGGATTGACAAGAACATGGGTATGTACGATTCACTTATGCAGGTATCTCCGTTGTTTTCCGAAGTGTACAAAGATGATGACGTCATGGTCTGCATCACGGATCTGGAAAAGGTCACCTTTTACCATCCTGGTATAACATTGGACGTCGTCTACTTGGGTTGTCCCATTGTCAAAGGCGATGGTTTGTACGATGCGATCGAAGCCGATCAAGTCTTGCGCGTGTACGTTCCCAAAGAAGTCCGCGGCGTTCCCTTCCGTTGTGTGACCATGCCAATCAAAGACGAAAATGGAACAACCGTCGGTGCATTCGGCGTCGGCTGGTCTTTGGACCAACAGGAAAAAATCGCTTCCTCTGCAGAGCATCTCGCCGCATCTCTGGAACAAATTGCCGCATCGATTACCGATATCGCAGATAAAGCTCAGTCTATCTCCTCGACTCAGGAGTTCATCGTCGGATTGATGACCAATATGAAAGAATACGCGAAAAAAACATCGGAAATCAGCCGTCTGATCGATGAAATCTCCGATCAGTCCCACTTGTTGGGTCTGAATGCCGCGATTGAAGCAGCACGCGCTGGAGAACACGGTAGAGGCTTTGATGTCGTAGCCAACGAGATTCGCAAGCTTGCCAAGCACAGCCGCGACGCTGTAAAGAACATTGAGCAGAGCCTTCAGGAAATCAATAACGCCATCAATGATGTGTCCGAAAAAATAAACGAAAGTGCGCAAATGGTTCACTCCCAGGCTGCAGCGACCGAAGAAATCACAGCCAGTGTGCAAGAGCTTACCTCGTTGTCGCAAAATCTTCTGGATCTCTCCAAGTAAATGCCTGTAAAAAAACGTGCATCTGTCCTGTTAGCCTGGGGTATAGCCTCCCTTTGCGTAACAGTCAGATGCACGTTTCTTTTTCCCTTTTGCTACCCGTGGACCAGAAGCTCTTTTAACTGCTTGATCTGCTTCCGCTCTCCCGCCATGACCAGTGTCATTTCCGCCTGAAGCACATCGTTGGGCCCGGGATTGATCTTTTGTTTGCTTTTTTCGACCGTCGCCAGGATGGTTGCGCCGGTACGTTGACGCACCTGCAGCTCCGCGATGGTTTTGTTGATGCATTTGAAATGGGATTCGATCTTGTACCACTCGATGATCAGTTCATCCAGAGAGACTTCGATTGTCTCCAGCGCTTTCGGCTTGTAGGTCATCCCCCCGATAATCGCCGCCACCTGTCTGGCTTCTTCATCCTCGAGAGTCACCATCGAGATGCTCTCGTCTGGATCATCCTCGTTGAAATGATACAGCTCACGTCTCCCATCATCATGGATGACGATCACCATTTTATCTCCTGACCTTGTTTCCACCTGGAACTTCTTCCCAATTCCTGGCAAATCTGATTCGCGAATATAATCCATCTTGTCCATCCTCCGTTCCGTTACGCTTGGTTTTTCACTTTTTCTTGCGGCTTGCTCCATTTGAAGATCTTGTCAAAGCCTTTATAGATGTACTTCGACTCTTTTGCAAACAACGGCCCCAAGATGGCCAGTATCAGCACATACATGGCGGAAAAAGGCTTCAATATAGGCATCAGGCCGGCCGCGATCCCCAGGTTGGCCACGATGATCGTAAACTCACCGCGCGCCATGATCGTCAGACCGATATTGGTAGATGCCTTGTGGGAGAGACCAGCCTTACGTCCCGCTATCATACCAGAAATGACATTACCTAGGATAGTCAAAATTACGGCTCCCAAAGCCGGCCAGATTGCATTTCCTAAAGTCAAAGGATCGATTCCCAATCCGAAGCTGAAAAAGAAGACAGCGCCAAAGAAATCCCTGAAAGGAACCACCAGCTTTTCGATGCGTTTGCTATGATCCGTCTCTGACAGGGCGAGACCGAACAACAATGCGCCAATGGCTTCTGCCACATGCAGGGTTTCTGAAAAACCGGCTACGAAGAACAGCGCAGAGAATACCACGATGATAAAAATCTCATTGGAAGAGATGTTGAGAATTTTGTTTAACAACTTGGTTCCTTTTCGCGCAATGACGAAGAACAACAGCATATAACCGATCGAGATCGCTACGGAAAGGATCATGCCCCCTACAGAAGTAGCGCCTCCAAGCAGAAGCCCAGACATCACGGAGAGGAAAACAGCCAGGAAAATGTCGTCAAACAAAATCATTCCTAGAATCAATTCCGTCTCGGAGTTCCCGGTTCGCTTCAGATCAACGAGGACTTTGGCAACAATCGCCGTGGACGAGACGGAGACCATTCCAGCAATGATTAATGTTTCGTAGATAGGATATTGGAGGAAGAATCCGTAGGCAAGACCTAAGGAAAAATTGAGGATAACGTAGATGGTGCCGCCGAACACAATATTTCGGCCTGATTTGATCAGTTTGGGGACAGAAAATTCGAGCCCGAGGTAGAACAATAGGAAAAGAACCCCGATTCGCCCCATAAATTCAATGATTTCTTGACTTTCAATAAACGTAAAATCCAAGATCCCGATAGTCGGTGCATGCGGCCCTACCAGCATGCCCAGTACGATGAGGAAGGGAATGATGGAAAACTTCAGCTTGCTTGCCAGTAATGAAGCGATGGCAATTAGGATTAGTGCTGTCCCTACTTCAAAAATCATATGATCCATAGAATGCCCCCCATTCACTTGGTGCCTTTACTCAAAAATAAAGCGCCTCCAATCCATATTCAGGGGGAAAGCAATCATGCCACTTTCCCGTAAAACGCCCTGTGAAACACGAGTACAAAGCACTGATTCGTTTATACACAAAACATTTAGCATGCATATTAGTTTTAGTTTATATGAATGTTTCGATTGTTTCAAGTCAAGTGCATGCATTTTCAGGGATTGTTCTTTATTTGTCACCAAATGGATCGCTTTTCAAACAATCTTTTCAAAAAAAAATGCCCAGGCTATACATGGCCTGAGCGAGTTCCTATTCATTCTTCGCTATTCGCTACTCCACATCCGCTGCCGGCGAAGGCAGCAACTGCTGATAATGAGCTGCCATTTCCAGTGAGACCTCTACCATTTTCCTGATCAGGACTGTCGGCTCCACGATGCGAATGGCCCTTCCATAAGGGAGCAAAAAATACGGCACATAGCTTAGGAACGAATCAGCCCCCAGCTCGAAGACTGCCTCCCCCACCATCCTCTGTGCAAGGGTGTGACCAAACAGCCAATGCTTGCAAAGCTCGTCGAGGGCATGCTCATGTCCTTGTATTCGAACCGTCACCAGTGATTCGTCTTCCTTGGAGCCAGGAAGCAGGGATGAGAGCAAATACTCCTTGGCAGAAAAATCAGCAGGGCGCTCGAAGACTTCGTCAGTCCGCTTGACCGCGACAATCCGGTCAGCCCGAAAGCTGCGCAGCGCTTTTCGCAAATGGCAGAAGCCTACTGTGTACCAGCTTCCCTTCCAATATACGATTCCGTACGGGTCAAAGCGGCGGGTGACGGACTCCGTATCTCGTTCCTTCTTATATGTCAGATCTACGGAAACTCTTTGCGAAAGTGCTTCCTCCAACGTCTGCAGGAAAATAATCTGCTTGCTATCAGGAGGATGATGAATCACTGCCAACCCTTCCGCATGTTGATCCATGCGCTCCTGTTGGTCTTGGTTAGTATATTGTTTCAATTTTTTCATGGCCCGATTGAGGTCTTCAGTGAACGGGTAGCCCGTTTCCTTGGCAAATATCGAAGCATGCATGAGCGCCTTTTGTTCATCCTGATTGAACAGGAGCGGAGCCTTGGAGAAGTGATCCATAATCCGGTATCCGCCATGATGTCCTGCTTCCGCTATGATCGGAACGCCGCTGGCACACAACGAATCGATGCAGCGGTAGACCGTGCGGATATGAATTTCCAACTCGTCTGCCAACTGCTGCGCTGTCATTCTCCTCCCTGATCTGAGCAGCCAGAGAATAGACAGCATGTTGTCTGCCTTGGACATGTCCCTATCACCTCGTTTTCATCGCAAACTCGTTTTGCCCATTCTACCATACGGCCATTTTCTGGTATAGCAGCTCCTGTTAACCGAAAATGCTCGGGATCTCCTTCATGCCTGCCTGCCGCATCAACACTGTCATTTGACCACGATGATGGGCCTGGTGTGTGATCGTCAGACGGAGTGAATCTCCGTTTCTCCACTGTCCTCCGGCGATCTCCTTCACCTCCAGAAGACTGGCATCATCCCATTGTGTCATGACAGCGTGCAGCATCTCCCGGCTGATGGTGCGGTATTCTGCCGCAATCACAGCTGCACTCGTCGGTTGCTCAGCCTGCGGTGCAGGAAAGCTAAGCCCCATGCTGCTCATGTAGTTAATCGATTGGACCAGATGCCAGGCGATCTCTCCCAATGTCCAGTGTCCTTCTGCAACCCGCTGATTCAATGCTTCATCCGTCAAAGCCTCCAGCAGTTTGACGGTTATGGCTGACTCCTGCTCCCATTCTGCGGCAAAATCGGCTACTTTCGTAAACATCATCCATTCCTCCCTCAAATGAACTCGTACATTTCCCAGTATAAAAAACCTTCACTGACAGAATTAGTCAGTGAAGGTTTAGTTTTGAGGCATTTATTGGTTTGAGACGCTTGATGCACCTTTCAGCGCTGTCTGCATATGCACCAGCTCCTGCGCCAGGTTGCTGATTCTGCTTCGGACATCCTCGTCCACAATCTCATTTTGCTTGTTGAAGTGATCCGCGTGAGCGTAGACGAAGCCAGGTGCCACGTAGGCACGGAAATATCCCGCGATTGGCTTCAACTGATTTTCGATGACCAGATAATGCTGATAGGTGCCGCCATTGGCTACGAAACCCATCACCTTGTTGCGCATCGCCTGTGGAGGAATATGGTCGAACAAATTTTTCAAAGCGCCTGTCATCGAGCCTTGGAAAATCGGTGTACCAATCAGATAGAAATCCGCCGATGACACGAGATCGATTACCTTTTTGGTATCATCCGGGTAGGCGGCCGGATCTCTTCCGTCACACAATGACATCTGATAATCACGTAGGTCCAGCATCTCCACGTCGATCTCGGGAGCAAGCTTCTTTGCCTCATCCAGTACCTTTTGCACCAGGATACTTGTTTTGGCTCCGATGATCGTTCCTGATATCCCCAGTAATTTCACGTTGACAACCTCCTTTTCCCTGCCATGTATATGTGTTTGGCTTTTTGTTTTAGACTACGTCGTCAGTCCCAGCATTCGCGGCACCAAGAGGACGGCATCTGACCAGTACGTAATAATGAATAGGATGATAATCGCTACGATTAAGAACGGCATGGTCGCCTTGACCAGTCTCTCGAACTTCACCTCTGCGATGGAGGAGACGATAAACAGGCCGGTACCGACTGGCGGCGTCAGCAATCCAATCGTCAGGTTGATACAGATGATCACCCCAAAATGGATCGGGTCGATCTGGAATGCTGTCACCAGCGGCATCAAGACAGGTACCAGGATAATCAGGGCGGCGATCCCGTCCAAAATCATCCCGAGCAATAACAGAAGCAGGTTGACCAGCAGCAAGAAGACAAATGGATTATCCGAAATGGACAGCATCGTATTCGCGATCAACTGCGGAATTTGTTCAAACGCAATCATCCAGCCAAAGATATTGGCCATGGCAATCAGGAACGTAACAGTCGCCGTGCTGATTACCGTATTGATGAAAATTTGCGGCAGCTGCTTCAGATCGAGCTCCCGATACAGGAAGGCACCTACGATAAAAGCAATCACACAGGCAATTGCTGCCGATTCTGTCGCCGTAAAGGCGCCGCTCAAGATACCGAAAATGATTACGACCGGAACCAGCAGGGCCGGCAGCACGCTGACCGTGCTTTTGACCATCTCATTTGCCGTAGCACGATTGCTTTTGGGGAAGTTGTGCTTGTACCCCATATAGGCGATCAAACCAATAAACCCGATGCCATAAATGATTCCCGGGATGATCCCCGCCATGAAAAGGCCACCAATGGAGGAGCCGGATAACGTGCCGTAAATGATAAAAATCATGCTGGGTGGAATGATCGGCGCCACGATGGAGGAGGCAAGCGTCAGAGCTGATCCAAAGTCCTTCGTGTAGCCTTCCTTCTCCATCTCCGGAACCATGACCTTGCTCATCATCGCAGCTTGTGCATTGGCAGAGCCCAATATGGAAGCGAGGAACATGTTGGAGATGACCGTTACATACGCCAATCCTCCCCGCACATGTCCGACAAATACGCGGGCAAACTTGACCAGGCGCGTCGTGATGCCCCCTCCGTTCATGAGCTCACCCGCCAGCATGAACAGCGGAATCGCCAGCAGTCCGAAGTTTTCCAGACCGGAAAAAAGGCGCATCGGAGTAGAGGTAAGCAGCGTCGTATTCCCCATAAGGAAGAAATAACAGATCGTGATCATGCCCAAGACAAGCGAAATCGGAATCCCGATCACTAGAAAAAGAAGGAAGAGCAGGATTACAAGGACGGTCATTGAGCTTCCTCCTCTCTAAACATCTCGATCAGGTTGGACAAGACGTGAATGGTGGCAAAGGTAAGTCCGACCGGAACCGAGCTGAACGGAATCCACATCGGCAACAACAAGGCGCTCGATTTTTGAAAAGCCACACCGGGAGAAAACACCCATTGATAGCTGTAGTAAAGCATGAGTCCAAAAAACAGCAAAATCAAGATATGGCCAATGATCAGCAGGATCTTCTGTACTTTTGCAGGCAAGTAATCCAGCAGAATGGTAACAGCGGCCTGGGACTTGTACTTCAGTCCCAGGCTGCCTCCGATAAAGCTGACCCATATCAGCAGGTAGACAGATACTTCACCCGCCCACGAAAAGGGCGCATTAAGCAAATAGCGAAAGACGACTGCTAACGTAACGACGACGGCCATTGCCAACATCAGCACAATGCCTAGGAGCTTTTCAATTCTGGATATGCCATCGCTCAATGCTTTCATCATAATTTCCCCCTCGCTTGCTATTTGCGGAATGTATCAAGGAATTCTTTGATGAGAGGGTCTGTTGGACCATATTTTTCATCGAACTGCTTCATGTATGGTTCAAACAGCTTGGAATCGATTTCATAAATTTTCATGCCATTGTCACTCAGGGTCTTCTTGAACTCTTCTTCCTGTCCCGCTCTCGTCGTCGCAGAGAAATTTGCTGCCGCGTCGATTGCTTCGCGGATGATCTGCTTGTCCTCTTCCGGCATCTTGTCGAAGTTTGCCTTGCTCGCCATCGCTACAGCCGGCCACACCATGTGGTTGGTGACTGCGCCGTATTTGACGACCTCATAGTATTTGTTGGAAATGGTAGCATCCAGGTCCATGTCCATGCCGTCGATTACGCCTGTCTGTACAGCAGAGTATACTTCTGGCAGCGGCAAGCCTTCCGTAGCAGCCCCTGCAGACTTGTAGAAATCAGTTAGCGGCGGGCTCGGTGTAACGCGAAGCTTGAGACCGGCCATGTCTTCCGGTTTGAGAACTTCCTTGTCTTTAAACAGCATCACGCGCTGGCCCGCGAAGAAGTAGTCCAGGCCGATAAGCCCTTGTTCTTCGAGTGTGCCGAGGATTTTTTTGGAAACTTCCTCTTTGCGTGCTTTATTGGCCTCATCCAGGTCTTTAAAGGCATATGGAGCCAGCCAGGCTGCATAGGATGGCGCACGGGAACTCAGATACGCTGCGGTAATGAAACCGAAATCTACAGAACCCGAAGCGATCTGCTGTACCATGTCAGCTTCGGTACCCAATTGGCTGGACGGATAGATTTCCAGCTTCATGCGGCCGCCGGAACGTTGATCCAGCTCATCCCGGAACTTCTCGGCAGCAAGATGCCACATATGTGTCGGCGGCGTGATATGAGCCAGCTTAAAGTTGTAGGTTGGCTTGGCAGCGTCCGTTGAAGGCGCAGCATCACCAGGCTGTGAAGGCGCTGGCTGTGAAGACGTATTCGTTGCTCCCCCGCCACAGGCCGTCGTCATCAGCACCAGCAGAGAAACACTTATCAGGGAAGCACCCCATTTTTTGAACCTCTTCATTGTTTACCCCCAAATGTTTAAATTTTTGATGAAAAATGTCGGAAAAATGTAGGAATTCGGCGGTGCCATGAAATTGCCACTAATCCGATTTTACTGAAATATCAGAAGTGTCTATGTAAATTGCTTAACGTATTATCCTAGTTTTTTGGACAAAAAGTGCTACTCTTCAGCAGCGTTTGTAACCTGCTTAACCTTTTATCCGCTTTTTTTCCTACTGCACTCCCAATGTACTGTAAGTTTCTAAAATTTTTAATTATAATGAGATCATAGACAATTCCTATAATTCGCATTCTACCATGCTCCTGGAACAAAAAACATTGTTTGTGAAGGAGTTTGAAAGTGATGAGCCTGCTCGAGCAAGTAGTTCGCGTCGCTCCCCTCATGCATAAAATGGTTCTATGCTTCGAGGAGGATTTTACTCTGGGAGTGACCAATCGAGAGAAATTCCTGACTTATATCGCAGGACAATCCTTGCGTTTTGGCTTATCCGTCGACGATCCGATCCGTGAAGGAAGTCTCGCCAATTTCATTTTGAAAAACAAAAAACCAATCACCAAAGTGATGGACTCATCTGTGTACGGTGTCGCTTATGTCGCTGGGGCACTTCCAATCGAGGAAGATGGAGCCGTCTGTGGCGCCCTTGTCTTCGGGGTCAGCCTTGACCGTCAGAACAAGCTGGCTCAGATTGCCCAGCATCTATCCGATATCGTAGAGGAGGTCTCCGCGCAATCCCGCGCCATGCAGGAAGGCTCGGAATCCTTGTCCTCCCACAGTGAACGCCTGTATCAAACCATGCAGCTGATGCAAGATCGTCTGCATGCTACGTTTGCGGTGCTGAAATCCATCTCGCAGATCGCCAGACAGTCAGAAGTCCTGGGACTTAATGCCTCGATCGAAGCGGCACGCGCCGGAGAACATGGAAAAGGCTTTTCGATCGTAGCTGGAGAAATGCGCAGGCTAGCGCTGCATTCCAGTAATTTGGCAAAGGATATTTCCGACAAGCTTTCTTTTTTGCAAAATGAGATGGCCTCTTTGTCCAACATGGTCCTGGATTCCAAGAATCTCTCCAACCAGCAGGCACAGGGCATTGTCCAACTCGCTTCCTCGATTCATGAGGTTACGGAAGAGGCACTGCATTTGCAGCAAATGTCACAAATTCAAGGCAAGTAGTCTGCTGCACAATTGAATAACCTTTTTTGAGGCTTCAATCCAAATGGAAGGAGTGTTCTCTATGGTAATTCCTTTTGAAACAGACACGAAGTGGGAAGCATTCCTGAAGTACGGAACCAGACAATTTTGGAAACGAAAATCGGTCATCTACAAGCAAGGTACGATGGGAGAAGGATTTTACTATCTCCATAAGGGCTTGGTCAAGATTGTTTCCACTACCGTCAAGGGAAACGACCGCTTGCTCAACATTGTCGTTCCCGGTCAAATCATGGGGATTCAATCGATGGACCAGCAAACGCACTTCACTTCTGCCATTGCCGCCAAAAACTCGGTCGTCTACCACTTTTCCTGTTCTCAGTTTCAAGAGATGCTAAAAGTGCAGCCGGAGCTATTAACCCTATTAACACAAACTATCCACCAAAAGATGCGGACGCTCGTATCCGCGATAAATATGAAGGCGCTTACATCCGAAGAGCATATTGCCACTCTTTTGCTCAATATATGCGAGGAGTATAAAAACTACGAGGTTCCTCTCACCCAGCAGGATTTGGCTGACTGTGCGGGGCTGACTCGAATCACGGTCTATAAAATTTTGAGACAGTGGAAAGAGCAAGGCATGGTGGAATTCCAAAACCGGATGTTTACCATCAAGGATCCCGACCTGCTGCGTGCCACCGTCTACCCGGATACAGAAACGGTAATCCCGTCGATCTGCGCACGTTGATCCTTGGAAAAGGAGTGAATTCATGACGAATCTTCGCTACCAGTGGTCTCCTTACCTGATGTACGGACAGAAGATGGAGGTGAAGAAAAATGTAGTCGTGTATCGCCAGGGAGAGCAGGGAAAAGGCTTCTATTACCTGGATCGCGGCGGACTTAAAATCATCCTCCTTTCTGCCAATGGACATGAACGAACGATTGATTACGTGCCTGTCGGGATGCTGTCAGGCGAGCATGGGGCCTACAAGGGTTCCTACTTGACCTCTGCCATTACGACGAATCCCTCCATTTTATACTATTTTTCCGATGAAGCTTTGAACAATATCTGCATGGATCATCCCCAGGCAGCCGTGTTGTTCACCAATTCTCAAATCTTTAAAGTCCGCCTCTTGGCCGAGGTGATCGCTTTTCAGGACAGTCCGGTAGAGCAGCAAATGGCGCATTATCTGATCCGCCTGCACTCGATCCATCAAAATGAAAACGTCCCGATCGACCAAACATCCTTTGCCCGCTATATCGATGCCTCCCGCATCACGGTCAACAAAATCCTGCACAAGTGGAAGGAAATGGGGATCATCGAACTCTCCCACAGAGGGGCCATTCGCATTGTGGAACTGGATAAAATGAACGAGATTGCCACCCGGGAAGAGGAAAGCGTAGGCATCTCCTTATGGAAATAGGACTTACTCAGGGATCTGCCAGCGACAGCGGCAGGTCTCTTCCATTTGGCGGTCCTAGAATGAACCTTTCGAATCAAGAATTTCGATCTTGATTTTAGTATGGTGTTTGAATAAAACATCATTGGAAGGCTACAGTGAGGTGATCGGATCATGTCGAGAAGACAAGGAAAGAAGGCCGAGGAAACCAGACGAAATATCCTCTCCGCGGCGGAAGAGTTGTTTATGAGCCGCGGATACGACGCTGTGACCATGCGCGAAATTGCCAAGAAGGCGGGATGTTCGCATACCGCCATCTACATTTACTTCAGGGAAAAGGAAGTACTCCTTCTCGAACTCTCCCTCCCTCTACTAAAAGCCCTGAAAAAGCAGCTGGACGATATCATGGACCAAGAAGGGCATCCCCATGAAATACTGACCACTCTCTGTCTCGCGTTGATCCGCTTTGGTTTGACCTTTCGCAACACGTATCCCTTTCTCTTTACGGTCAAATCCTCCCCTGTCGAAGCGACTCAGCCCTTGCTGGAAATCAATCAAATCCGGTTAGAAATATTTGCGAAATTCAAGCTGGCCATTCAGCATTCTTTGCCATTCGTGGAGAAGGATGAGCAGCTTTTGACGAATGTGCATATTCTTTTCTATACCCTGCATGGCATTATCGTCACGCATTCCTTCCCTGGCGAAAGCCCACAAGAAAGAATCGATCAACTAACTCCCGTCTTTCGGGAAGCTTGTGAAGTGCTGATCAGCGGGTTTCGCAGCAGGTACCAGGCAGAATCGTTCATATCGACCTGGACAGGGATGACGGAACTCTGAATGGATTGACGAAAAAAAGAGGCGGGACCTCAATCAGGAAATTTGCTGATCGGGTCCGGCCTCTTTGCGTTTGACTACTTTTTATCCTGATGGCGATACACTTCTTTTCCTTCTACCAATGTGAGCAAGACTTGTGCATCCTTGATTTCTGTCACCGGGATGGAAAACAGGTTTTTGTCCAGGACGATGATGTCAGCCTTTTTACCCACTTCAATCGATCCAGTCAGATCATCCACGCGATTCGCGTACGCGCCGTCGATGGTGAAGCTGGCGATCATGTCAGCCAACGTGGCTCGTTCATCGGGATTGGCGATTTTGCTTGGATCGGTTTCTCCCTCTTCAATGCGGGTAATCCCTTGTTGGATGCCATGCAGCGGATTGAATTCCGGCGTCACGATGTAATCACTCGATGAAGCGATATGGACGCCTTGATTAATAAAGCTTTTCATCGGGTATTCTTGCTGCGCGCGCTCATGTCCCAGGTACGGAACCTCAATCTCATCGTAATAGCCCTCTTCCTGCATGAACCAGAACGGCTGTACAATACCGACTGCGCCCAGCTTTTTGAAACGGGCGATGTCCTCCGGATTCACCAATTGCAGGTGAACCAGCGAGTGGCGTGAATCATGGGCGCCATTCTGTTTTTCAGCATATTCCATACCGTCGAGCGCGATGCGGGTCGATGCATCCCCGATGGAGTGGACATGGAGCTGGAAGCCGGCTTTGTCTGCCTCAGCAGCGGTTTTTTTGTAAACCTCCGGATTCCAGATCAGTTCTCCATTGGTGTGCTTATGCTCATACGGTTTTTCCAGGTATGCCGTAGCACCCTCGACAACCCCGTCCATGAAGATTTTGACGGCATTGACCTGGAACAGAGGATTTTGATTCCGCTCTCTGATTTTGACAAACTCGGCGATCTGCTCAGGACCCTTGTCCGGATCGGCTGTAATCGCGTTGCGGTAGCGAATCGTCAGCTTGTTTTCTTTCGCCAGCTCTTCGTAAGCTTCCAAAACGTTCGGATAACGCAGCATGTCAGGGTCGCGCACTGTCGTCACGCCGCGTTCGACCGCTTTGAGCTGATACTCCTCGATGCCGCTCTTGTACTGCTCGACGGTGTAACCGCCGATTTTTGCCAGTACCAGATCCATTGCCTTTTCACGCAGAGTTCCCGATGGTTCCCCCGTCTTTGGATCGCGCTCGATAATGCCGCCTTCTGGATTGGGGGTATCTTTGGTGATGCCCGCCAGCTTCATGGCCGCAGAGTTCACCCAAAGAGAATGGCCGTCATCAGACGTCAATGCGAGGGGTACATCCGGAACCACCTTGTCCAGGTCTTCTTTTTTCGGACCGATGCCCGGCGCCACAGGATTGCTCCAGCCGCGTCCCTGCAGCGCCTTTTCGTGCGGATGCTCCTTCACAAACGCTTCAATGATGTGGAGGTATTCCTCGATGGAGCCTCCATCATACAGGTCGATGGAATAGATCAACCCGGTTGTTTTGCTTGCGTGCGTGTGGCTGTCGATAAAGCCGGGCAAGATCATTTTTCCTTGCAAATCCGTTACTTTTGTTTTGCTTCCTATGTACTTTTTCGCGCCCTCGTCGGTACCGACATAGACGATCTTGTCTCCGCGAATCGCTACCGCCTGGGCGACATTGCGGTTCCGGTCCACGGTGTACACGACGGCATTCGTGAATACCATATCTGCTGGCATCACTTGTTTGACGCTGGCTGCGATCCCTTGCGGCGCTTGTCCCGCAGCTTGACTTGTCCCCTGTGCAAATGCCGATACCGGGCTCATCAGCGCGGTCGCCAGAAGGACGCTGGTCCACTTTTTCAGTAACATCATGATCTCCACCTATCTGCGAACGATGAAATGAATAAGAGCTTGTCCATCTCTCCCCAACCTTGACGAGAAACAGACAAATCTGATTGTAGCATCGCAAGTCTGAAAACTCCATTATATTCTGTCAGATTTATGCGAAAAGAAAAGCGCAGGAGATTCGTCCTGCGCTTTTCCGATAAGAAGCTACACCTTGAACTGTACCACCAGATTTTGCAGCCGCTGTGATATATCCGTCATTGACGAAATGGAAGAAACCATCTGATTCATCACTTCTTGCGACTCTTCAGCATCTTGCTGCGCTTTGTGCGTCATATCCGAAGCGGCTTCTGCCACCTGAACAACAGTCCCGACGGATTGCAGGACTTCCTCTGTACCTGCGGACATCTGAACTGTCGCCGCCGCCACCTCCGACATTTGCCTGCCCACTGTCTCGATTGCCGAATGGATTTGCTGGAACGCATCACGGGCTTCCTCTGCCGCTTCCAGTCCGGCTTTTACATTTTCCGTTTCGGCGATCATGAATGCTGACACTTTGGTTGTTTCATTCTGGATTTGCTTGATCATAACCGCGATTTGTTCCGCTGCCTGATGGGATTCCTCCGCCAGTTTGCGAATCTCGTTGGCGACAACCGCAAATCCGCGTCCATGCTCCGATGCCCGGGCAGCTTCGATTCCAGCGTTCAGGGAGAGCAGATTCGTCTGCGCAGCAATTCCGCTGATCACATTGATAACCGTCCCGATCGCTTGTGAGCTCTGATTCAAATGCTTGATCATTTCCGACGCTTGCAGAACATTCGTTGTGACCGTTTCCATTTTTTCAATAGATTGATCGATCGTTTGTCTTCCGTTTTCTGCCATTTCCCGCGCCATGTTGGCAGAGGAAGTGACTTCCTGCGTGCTCGCGGAAATTTGCTGAATTCCCGACGACATTTGTGTCATCGAGGCGGAGGTCTCGGAAATGCTCTCTACCTGTGTTTCCGCGCCAGCCGCGATCTGCTTGACGGTCAACACGATATTTTCGCTTGCCTGACTGGATTTTTTGGCCTGCTCCGCCAGTGCGTTTGCCGTCTCAGATACGAGTTGGGAGTCATGCAATACTTCTTTGATGATGCCCTGGATGCTGTCGAGCATAGAGTTGAACTCATGGGATAGCTGACCAACCTCATCACGCGATTTCACCTGGAGGCGCTGTGTGAGATCACCGCCTGCATTGGCCATCTCGACCAGACGCCCTTTTACTTCATTGATTGGTCTGGCGATCATTCTGGTCAGTACGATGCTAAAAATCAGAGAAAGCAAGATCCCTGCCCCAATCAAAATGATTGTGAGGTTCCTCGATTGCTCAAAGCGGCTAAGAGACTGCAGATAAAGCTCCTGCGACCTCTTGTCCTGCGTCTCTACGAGCGAGGTAATCCGGTCTTCGATCGCTGCCTTCTGTGTTGCGCTGCTGTTCAGCTTCAGGATCAGACCCATCCGATCGTTGTTTTTCAGCAATTTCAGGGACTCATTGATGCTGTTTTGGTAAGCATTGGATAAGGTCTGCGCCCCCTCCAGCATGTCCCGCTCCTCCTCGGAAAGCGGCAATTGACCGTAATCGGACAGGCCTGTGTTCATCTTGGATTGATTGGCTACAACCGCTTGCTCCAGCTTGTCATAATCTTGATCAAGCGATGCTGCATTCATCAGCAATACTGTATTTTCAGACAGAGCCTTGTTTACGGACATCAGTTGAATGACTGGCAAAAATCGATCCTGGTACATGGCTTTCATATCTTCATTGATTCGGTTGAGTGAGACATAGCCGAGAAAGCCAATGCCCACCATAAACAGGCAAACTGCTGTAAAGACAATAATCAGCTTCTTTGAGATCGAGATGTGATAAAACCATTTCATCGTTAGATTCACCTTCTTGTATGTAAAATTAGTGCAACGTAGAAAAATCAGATAATTCCTGGTTTGAAAATACCTCCTCCTGTTCCCATTCCCCATTCCTCGACTTACTAAACCTGACCGAAGGAAATATTTGAAAAAGATAGCGCATCCCGGGATTACTCCCAGGCCGCTATCTTTTAGTTGGTCACACTCAACCGGATAATGTTCATTTTCACCTTGTACGTAAATTTGGCCTTCTTGAATAGCTTCCGCCAATCCTCTTTTTTCAAATTCTTGGCATGGGACAGCGACCGATACTTTTCTCCGAAGCCGATTGGATCTACATCCAATTTCTGAAGAAGTTTGACAACCTCCGCCATCTTTTTTTCCATATTCTTTTCTACTTCTCGCTCAATCGTGCGCATGACTTTCTTGCTCTCGAAATTTACCTTATACCTCATCTCCGCCAGACGCGCGCTCATTTCAATCTGGACGTCAAATGTCGGCGGATTCTTTGAGACCAGTTTGACTGTTTGATTGCTGCGAATGGTATCGAGAACAATGGGAGTCATTTTTCCTTTGTTTTTCTCGTACGGGTTGACTGATTTCAAATCCTTTGTCGAAATCGACAATTGAAACAAGCCCGTGCGAAATTGATCGCACATCAGCTTGATAAAAAAAGCCTTATCAGGTTTCACCCAGCCAACGAATTTGTCATCTTTTAGCAAGGCAACCCCTTTGATTTTAATGCTGTCCCCTTTTTTCTCGATATATGGAAGAAACGCATCGCTTCCCTCCCCATAATAATCGCGAATGAACTCGTGAAGGGTAGGTGAAGGAAGCTGCTCTCCCCGTACGTTTTTATAAATCGTATAGTACAGATACACACCTAAATTCCCTTGCGCCGGGTAAGCGGCGTTTACAAGATCATAGGCATTTCCAGAAACAATCGCGATGTAGGGGCGGATTCCCACTTCTACGAGATCGAGAGCTCCTGCAATCGGGTAGATTCCCTTTCTTGCAATATCCTCACTAAAAAGGACGATCCGCAATTGTCCCAGCCGAGGTCTACGATCCAGCTGCAGATCCAATGAATTCATAATCCCGTACAGCGACGATCCGGTCGCGGATACAATCTGATCCTTATGACTGACCATTGAACTGACAACAGGAGCCGTAATCGTCGCGCGGTAGAGATCATTTTCGATCAGATCAAATCCCATTCCTGTAATCAACGTGGTCTCGTCCAGCACATGAGTCGGCTCACAGCCGCTGATGAGAAGAACAGGCAGCATCGACAAAAGCAGCAGGAGTATTTCTCGTTTTGGAACACGTCGGCCTTTAACCTGTCTCATGAGACACCCCCTCCACCCCTCGCTTGCGCCGGGAATTCTTGATCACGACACAAAGATAGAGAAAAATCGGGTATATAAAGGAACAATAGAAGCTGACTTGCGAAGTAAATGAACTATAAGCGCTTGCCTGCTCCCGGGTGATGAGTGGCAGCGTGCCCAGGAAGACAACAAATAAGACGATCAGTGTGGACTTTAAATGGGACCATTGATGCATCCTCTTGAAGCCTCGAGCAACACTCCAGGTGAACAGCATCAGGTTCGGCATAATCACAAATAGCCAGATCGACACGATGATCATCTCGAAACGTTCAATAAAAGGCAAATGGATCATCTGCTGAATGGTCAGTGTAGCCCAGGTGGTTTTCTCCAACTGTAACCTACTGAAGAATGTCAGAGCCAAAACAATCAATATGAGGTAGATTACATTCGTAAGCAGTACACCATACTGTGAGAAAACACGTGATTTCTCCTTATTTTGGGCGTACGGGTAAAGCATGTAGAGGATTTCAAAGCCAGTCAGCGACAAGGACATGCGTCTCGCTCCTTCGAGCAGTTCCGGGATTGTGGAATTCGCAATCGGAAATAGGTAGGACCACCTGGAGTGCTCGAAAGGAAAATACAGAAAACTGATCAGCCCTATGGTGAGAAGGAAACTAATAAAGGTATACCCTGTGATAACCCTGATGCCCCCAAGGATCGTGTAGAGGGCCAGTCCCAAGATCGTAGCTGAGGCAATCCACGTAGCCATTTCGGTAAACATCCACGTCTGCAGGACTTCAATGTAATCCCGCAGGATCCTGACCGTTACCATTACGTAATACAGCATATAGCCATAATTCAGCAGACTGCCGATCCCCTTGCCAAATACATCTATGTTGATTCCAAATAAATCGGAGGATGGATACCTGCCAAGAGTTCTGCCGATTATCCACATGACGAAATGGGCAGCCAGCCCTCCGAGAATGACTGATATCCATGCGTCATATCCGGTTTCTTTTACAATGATTCGCTGAAAGCCTAATACGCCAACCCCGACCTGATTCGAATAGATCAAAAATAAGAAGAGATAGGCAGGAATTTGATTAGATGCCTTGGGATATACGTTGATTTGCACGAACTTCTCACCTACTCATCGATATCTTCCTGTTGCCTGCCTTTTTTGGGATCAAATCGCCTTTCGTCTAAAGGTCGGAAAATTTGGGGGCGCAAAGAAAAAAAGGAAATCGGCATCCGAATAATACTGTCTTTCATATCCGACAATCGCAGCGGATACAGCGGTTCGAGGTAAGGGCTGCCCAGACTGGTCAGCCGCAACAAATGTGACAGTAAAAAGCTCAAGCCGACGACAATCCCGAATCCACCCCATATCCCCGCCAGCAAAATGATGGGAAATCGCAGTACCCGAACGGCAGCGCCAAGTGAATAGCTGGGTGAACTAAACGATGACAGTGCCCCGAGTGCGACAATGATAATCAAGATATTGCTCGTAAAGCCCGCCTGTACGATGGCCTGTCCAATCACGATACCGCCCACGATACCGATGGTTTGCCCAATCTTCGTCGGAAGCCGGGCACCTGCCTCACGCAAAAGCTCAATTACGCCTTCCAGCAAAATCGCCTCCATCAGTGGTGGAAAGGGGACTCGCGAACGAGATTGAGCCAATGAAATCAACAAATCCACGGGTACCATCTCATAATGGAAGGTCAAAATCGCGACATAGACGGGGGTAAAGATCAGAGCCAACAGAATCGCGCCTGATCGGAGAATCCGCAAAAAACTGGAGATCATCCAGCGAAAATAGGAATCCTCCACCGCATGAAACAGCTGAGTAAACGTAGTCGGCCCCATTAACGCACTGGGGCTGCCATCTACCAGTACAGCTACCTGACCTTGTATCAACCCAGCTACTGTTCGGTCTGGCCTCTCGGAAAGAAGCAGTTGTGGAAACATGGAAAACTCGTTGTCTTTAATGTATTGCGCCAAGGTACTGGCATCGGGAATTCCAGGTATGATCAAATTCTGTATTCGTTGGCGCATCGTTTGAACATTGATTGGGTTCGTGATCCCTTCCATATAGAGAAGGGCGACATCCATTGGCGCAGTTTCCCCGACCTGAAGCCGCTCATACGATAATTTTGGAGACCTGATGTACTTCCGGATCAAAGAGAGATTGACTTCTAAAGTCTCTACAAACGAGTTTTTGGGACCCAAAATGTTCGTTTCATTTTCCGGTGAACTGATTTGCCGGTCTTGGGTGCCGTCTGAAGGGAAATACACTCCGTACTCTGCTTGATCCAGATGAATATAAATATCGCCTTGAAGCAGTCGGTCAATGACCTGGTTTTTGCTGTACAGGCGTTGATCTACGGTTACGCCGATTTTGCTCTCGATTTGCGGCAATGTGACAGTGGATAAATCCAGTTCCTGCAGTCGAGGCAACACGTGGTGATATACCGCTTTTTTGTCCGCCATGGTGCTTAGGTAATAGAGGCGGAGACGACCGCCTTCCCCGTCTACATGCTCCACCTCTAGGTCGCCCGTTCTGGATGCCCATTGTTGAAACGTCTGACCCATGCTGTCGTCATCTCCCGACGGTGAATAAATTCATGGGTTAAGTATGCCCCGCGAATTGGATGATTACCCTTTGTTTGGAATATGTCACGGGGACGAGTACAAAGAAAAAAAGCCTGCTGATGGCAGCCAGCAAGCTTGGTCATTTCGTTGGAACGATTCCTATTCCGTTATACCATCCGACTCAAAGTTTTTGCCTGATCATCCAACTTGCCAACAGCCTCGCCGATCCCTGCAAACTCTTCTACTACATGCTGTATTTGCTGTTGACTGTCAGCAATGACCTTTTGAGAGGTATTCATTCCTTCACTAACTCTTTCGACGTGCTGGGAAATCCCATCTATGGTAGCTTGAATTTCTTGTGTAGCTTGTTGTACTTTCTCCGCTAACTTTCGCACTTCAGTAGCTACGACATGAAAGCCTCGCCCATGTTCCCCGGCATGTACCGCTTCAATCGCTGCATTCAACGCAAGCAGATTCGTTTGCGAGGCAAACTGCCGAATTGTCTTCACAATTTGTTGAACGGCAATATTCTGCTGCTCCAAGTCATCAAGATACCCCAAATTTCTTTTATTATCTTCTGTCAAACGAAGAATTGCCGAAGATACCTGTTGATTGCGGTTTATGCCTTCCTCTGTTCGTGACAGCAGCTCTTCTGACATACTTTTTAGTTCGCTAGTTATTTGAGCTTTGGCAGATTCTCGCTCTGTTATGTCTGTCGCCACCTTGAGAACAGCAACGACTCGACCATTTTCCTCATGAATGGGCATATACGTCGCTTCCAGATTAAGCATTCTTCCATCCTTCGCCACACGTACGATTTTCTCCTGAAACATCTTCCCGTTTCTTAGATTATTCCACAATAACCGGTAATCAGAACTATTGGCGAATTCTGCTGTACAAAATTGCCGGTGGTGTACGCCGACTAACTCCTGTACACGGTAGCCCATCGCCTGAGCAAAATTTTCGTTTGCCCATAGCACTTCTCCATGGATATTAAATTCAATCATAGCAAAAGATTTTTCGAGTGCGGCAAGGATTGCTTTTTCATTGAGCACTTGCGTTGTCCGTAATACCAATCGAATGCCTCCCATTGTCCAAGACACTATCAAAAGGAAAATACGTTACGTCTTCCCGTCTTAGCGTATAAATTCACTCTGAATATTTTCTGAATTACGGGATTGTGTGGCCCTTCGATTACGGTAAAGATAGGGTAAAAAAAGCCTGCTGACTTTTGTCAGCAGGCTAGACCTCGTTACGAGAAAAGATTAGTGATTGCGGCCAATGCGCTTCCTACTATAGAGCCATGCTCCCAGCGCAATCAGGGCTGCCCCCAGCAATTGCAGCGGCAGATGACTTTCTTCCCCTGTCTTCGGCAAAACTTTTGCTTTGCCCGAAGCATCCTTGTCTGGATACAGACCTCCAGCAGGAACGTTCCCGTCTACTTCATAGAGAGGCTCGTCTGTCCCTGTCGCTCCCTTTCCTGGCCCTTGATTTCCTGGTCCTTCAGGAGCAGGAGTCGGGGCTGTCGGAGTAGGATCTAACGTATTCGGAGTCGTATCCGTTGGTTCGGTCGGTACTGGCTCTATTGGAATTGTTGGTTCTACTGGTTGAGTAGGTTGGGTCGGTACGCCTGGTTGTTCAGGTTTTTTACCAGAGCCACCCGATGAACCTGGACGATCCGGCTTTTCTCTATCCGGTTTGTCCTTGTCCGGCTTCTCAGGTTTTTCCGGATCCGGCTTTGGATCTACTGGTGGATCTACTGGTGGTTCTGGATCAACCGGTGGATCTACAGGCGGTTCTGGATCAACTGGCGGATCTACTGGCGGTTCTGGATCTACTGGCGGTTCCGGATCAGGATTTCCGCCACCTCCACCGCCGCCTCCGCCACCGCCGCCTCCGCCACCGCCGGAATAGCGGTTGTTCTCGACGGCAACAGTCGTGATTTCCCCTTTTACAATGGTAAATGGAGTGAGTCTATTCGTGATGACGTAACCTCCCGGTGCCCGCGTTTCCTCGAAGTAGTATTCACCTGGTCTGAGATCGTCCACATGCAGTTCACCGTTTTCATCTGTAGGCGCAAGTCCGCTCATGAACGGCTTTTTGTCCTTGTCCAAAATTCGGAACTGAGCACCTTTCAATTTGACATCCGGACGTCCGGTTTCGGTCTTCGTCAGGATGACTTCCCCTGGGATCAATTTGTTTGTGAACGTTTTTTGTACCTCTACACCATCGTCTACGATTTCGAATTCCAGTGGGTCCTCGCTCAACAGGTAGTCTGTTGGAGCTGTGACTTCCTTAATTTGGTATTTCCCTGCTTTTAAATCTGTAATAACCAACTCACCATCTGCATTCGTCGTCAGCTTGCTTTTTAGCACTTGACCTTTTTCATCTAGAAGGTCGAATTCAGCACCTGTCAATGGCTGCTGGTCATACTCGTCGACTTTTACGATTTTAACAGAGCCGACATTTGCTTCATTCGATTTCGTGCCAGTTGTCATTTCTGTCTGGTTTGCATCAATTGTGAACTTTACGGGAGTTGCATCCAGCTTGTACCCTCTTGGAGCAACAATTTCCACTAACTGATAGTCCCCAGCATCCAATTCTGGTAGGTAGAGCTTCCCGGCTGTGTTGGTCGGTTGCAAAGTCAGACCGACAACATCTTCATAAATGTCGGCTGTCCCGTTGACTTTCTTCTGGAGCTTGAATTCGGCTCCTGGAAGAAACTTCTCTGCATCCTGAGAATCAACTTTGGTCAGTTCAAAACTCCAGTTGCCTTTGTGATTCACAATTGTGAATGTAGGGTTGTCTTTGTTAAAATCGATAATCTCGCCGTTTCTGAATGCCTCGTCGATGACATAGCCAGATGGGGGAGTGATTTCTTTGAGCAGGTATTTTCTGAAGTTATACTTCTTCTCTGTTGTCGCTTCGCCACTCTCATCTACAATTACAATCTCTTCAAGAAGCATCGTCCCTGCTTGGTTATACAACCCGAATTTTGCCCCTGTCAGCGGGTTACCATCTTTGTCCACCTTTACAATTTTCAGATGGTCCTTCTCGGTAGACACACTTCCCCAAGCACCAGAGAATTTGACTTTGATGCCCTCTTTGCCATCCTCACCGATAACCTTGGAATCCTTATCATGGAATTCCGCTTTGTTAAAGATTTGCTCTCCAGAACCAGCATTGATGAACGACTCGTATTTCAATATATAGGCGTTCTCAATGTCCTTTTTCAATGTCAGCTCGAAGTTGTGTTCTCCAAGTATTTGAGGATGGAAGTAGTCATTCAGATCTACTTGGTCTCCAATGCTCACGTTTCCTTCCTTATCTACTGATGTCTTGTAGAGCTTGACGGAACCCGGGATAAGCATTTGATTATCGGACAATGTATCTTTCAGAGTAGTTCCCGCAGCGATCCAGGACTGATTGCGATTCAGATAGACGGTCCAGAAAGCAGTCTCGGAATCGGCACCAGTGCCTTGTCTGCCCTCTTTATAGATATACTCGCCACCATACTCAGGACGTACGGTAAACGAATCTTTAAATAAATCGGAACCTTCATCGCCACTTAAGACAGCCTCGTTTGAATACTCGGTTAACACTTCGAGATCCTTAAGACTCGTATCGTACACGATGCGATAGGCAGTGGTAATTTGTTGCAGGTTATTAACAAACTTTAATCGAAAACCGCTGTCCCCCTCGGTGTCTGTCACCCATTCAACCGCATAATCCTCTGCCGGTACTTCTGCACCCACATCTACGTCATCTGCACCACCATTTAGAATCAAGTTATAGACCTTTAAGGATCCTTGATCGATTTTCTGATCACCTTGATAGAAATCGGTGAGGACTGGATTCGTGATGGTTCGCAGATTATAGTTCACATCGATAGTCCAGGTGATACGCTTGGTTCTCGCGTCATAATCGCCCGTTTTTTCCCCGTTTTTCTTGGTGTAACGGTCTGAAGAAACGGTCCTTGAATCTTCTTTTGAGTATGAAGTCGTGCCCTCAAGCCATTCTACTTTTCCGTGATTCGTAATGTCGTTGCTATTGAAATAGTTGGTGTCAAACCTTGTTTTGTACTCGATTACGTAATGATCCTCGATCTCATTATCAAAGGTTATTTTAAACCCTTCACGATAATTCTGATCTGGCTCTAACGTGTACGCTGGAACCTTGTTTGATCCAGGTACAGTAATTTTCAAGCTTTCCTCGATCAACTCTAAACCCTGATTTGCATAGCTGTCTGTAACGACAACTTCGTTCATTTTTTGCTTATCGTAGTTTAGATACAGTCTCCACGTAATCGTTTTTTCATTGTAATTAATCTGTTTGTTATCGGCGCTCTTCCAAAAGATTACATGGTTAATACGTTCGGATTTCGATACTTTCCTGTCGCCGTACATCTCTACCTCATTCGTCACTGTGGCACTGTCGCGAACTCGTTCTTTCGGTTTTGTGACATAGACGATTTCATAGGCAGAATGAATATCCTGGTCAAAACGCAGTTCAAAACCATCTGCGGTTCCATCAACGGAATAAATACCTTCTACTTCGCTTCCGCGTGTAGCATTGCCGTTATCGTCGATTGACACTTCATACACTTTCAACGATTCCCCGACAAACTCATGGGCAAATTCCGCTTTGGTTGTTGTTATCGTATCCTTGATCCATGCGAGTTCCTTTTTGATATCTCGTAAATCGTAATTGTACTCAATGGACCAAGTGATGGTTTGGGAAGCAGAGTCGTATTTGGAATTTTTCGCGAGTGGCTGGCTGAACTTTGCCGTGACTGTAGCTGAAGCGCCATTCGTGTAGTTGTCACTCTGGATCTTCGCGTCGTTCTTGTACGAAGCTTTTCCCTCGATGATTTTTGTTTTGTACTTCACACGATAGGCATCTTGAATATCACCAAAGTCAAGTACTAGCTTGTTGTCTGTCGGTAACTGAGTAAATCCTGTAAACTCACCATCCTCAATCACGCTTCCGTCCAACTTGACCTTTAGCTTGTATACCTTGATAGAAGTTTCATCAAGTTCCAGTCCGGCTGGGATGGAATCTTCAAAGATAGCATTGGTAATATTTTTTTCGCCTTTGTTAAAATTGACGACCCAATCGATCTCGCTCGGATTGAAATCTTTGTCGGTGTCGCCTTGCTTGTCCATTTCCTCTGTGATGTTACTGTTGAAATGAACGCTGATCGTTTTCTTGGGAGTGGTAAACTCGATTTTTTGCTTTGTTCCATCATCAAGTTTTCTCTCGTCAAATGATCTCCAAACCCCGAACTTACCAGAAACCTTTGCTCCTTCAAAGTCCCCATTCAACGTTAAGATTACCTGGCCATCCGACGTTACCTCATACGATAACGTTACATCGTCGTCACGAACTGTTCCTTCGGCCTCAACCCATTGAAACGCATCTGGGAGAGAAAAAGTATAAGTTGCACCGTCGCGATATTCATGTCCTGCCGGCAGTTCCCAAGTATACTCGATACTTACTTCCGAACCTACATCTGGCCGGACGGTTTCAATATCGTTGCCATCCTCATCTTTAATGACAACATCCGTGATAAAATCGTCCTCTGTTATTTCATTTCCAACCTGATCTGATGATGGATTGGGAATTTGAACAGGGGGTGACTCTAGATCTGGCACTGGTGGCGCCCCAGAGTCCGTGCCTGGTTGTGGAACTGGCACTTCTGCACCCGGTTCTGTACCCGGTAATTCTGCACCCGGTTCTGTCCCAGGCTCTGTTCCTGGCTCTGTTCCTGGCTCTGTTCCTGGTTCTGTTCCTGGTTCTGTTCCAGGCTCTGTCCCAGGTTCTGTTCCAGGCTCTGTCCCCGGCTCTGTTCCAGGCTCTGTTCCAGGTTCCGTCCCTGGTTCTGTTCCAGGCTCTGTTCCAGGCTCTGTCCCTGGTTCTGTTCCAGGCTCTGTTCCAGGCTCTGTCCCCGGTTCTTCTCCCGGCTCTGTGTCCAACTCTGTCCCAACCCCTGACTCGTCTTGCTGTTGAGTGTCTTCCACGCTAACCCCTGCATCTTGTAATCCTTCATTCGCGCTGACAAATGTAGTTGGCATGAATAGATTCAACAGTAAAGCGAATACGAGATAGACAGACAGGACTCTCCTTCTCTCCCACATTCTAATAATGTTCACCTCGCATTTTTAGATGACAAGGCAGTACGTCATGGAGATTTACCTCAAGATGTAATAGGGTACACCCTTGTCCCCAATTTTGTTCCAACAGATAGCTTACAAATACAAACTGAATATTTTCTGAATCACAGAGAATGAAAAAACCGCCCCCTCTCTTTCCAGAGATGGAGCGGCTGTTTGGCCTGCTGACGCTTTAGAATTGTTTTTCTGTAATATACTCGCTTTTATTTTTGATCATGGTCGGTTTTTTCGTGCCCTTCGACATGATCGAATCATATGTCGTATCGATGGTGACCCATTCATTGGTATCTTTGAAATAAATCTCGTTCCAGGCATGATACTGCTGAATATCATTCTTTTTTCCCATGACCAGCTTGGTCGGGATGCCCTCGCTGCGGAGCATGGCCGCAAACAGAGCCGCATAATCATAACAGATGCCTTGTCCAACTTGCAGAGTCGCATCTACCGAAGGGATATATTCGCTAGTGACGACCTTTGCTTTCTCATAGTCGTACTGAACGTTTTGAATGATATAGTTGTAAATCGCAGCGACTTTTTCCCTGTCGGTCTTCATATCCTTGGTCAATTCGCGGGCTTTTGCAATCGCCTGCGTATGCTCATTCCAGTAGATCATCTGGATTGGCTGTAGATAGACAGCTTCCTGGCTGGATGCGGTCAGGACTACCTCTCTGTTTTCAACCATACGATACTTATTCCCCATGACATTTTCCAAAACAGAGATCGTATACGTACCATCTCCCAATTGCAAGGGAAAGCGATTATTCGCCTCGATACTGTAATAAAAATGTTGGTTCCCTTTGGTGATCTTCACCTTTTCGCTGCCTCTCGCTGGGTCCTTCTGTATGGAGACGACACCATGGCTCAACTCGCTTACATCGATGCGAGAAGCAGATGGATTCGCCCAAGCAGTGACGGGAACAGTCAAACAGAAAACACTTAATAAAGCCAACGTCAATCGGCTTTTGAACATATGTAACTCCCCTTTCGGAAGCTGGCTGCCATCTTCATAAAGAAGGAAGGCCCTCTAGCTTTGCGTCTCTAATTTTCATTAGATTTGCCATTATCGTTTGAAAGTTATTATTTTTGAGAACAGAATACCATACATTTTCAAAAAGGGAAACCATTCGGTAAATTTCCACTAAAAATTTCCTTGCTCGCTGACAATCTTTCCTTTCACAATCAAGCGATGCGTAGGGTTTTCAATCGGGTGGCAAGTGACCAACGTAATCTCCTTGTCGCTGCCATTTCCCTCCAGCACCCACACTTCTTCCGGTTTTACAATCAATTTCTCTGTCACCGTATAGTTGTATACGCGCTCGCCGTCATCGACCTCGATCTTGTCCCCGGTCTGGATCTCGTCAAGCCGATTGAAATTTCTGCCGTACGTACGGTTTCGATGGCCCGCGATGGCATAATTGCCGATCTCTCCGGCTTTTCCTGTGTGCTCAATACTAGCCACTGTCGTTTTCATATTTTTGTCTGTGGCGCCATGGAGGATCGGCAATACGAGGTCGATCTTGTCAATCATCAGGATCCCTTCCATATTGGGATAGCTTTTGAAATCAGGGAGCTCCTTTTTCTCCGTTTCCGATGCAGCGGCAACGGTCTCCTGATTGGCAGCTTCTGCTGGTTGAACGGCTGCCACAGGCTCTTCCTCCGCGGGGAGAACATCATCGTCTCCGTTATGTATGCTTTGCAGGCTTTGCTGCCACTCTTGGACGAGTTTTTGCTGCTGATAATCATAGTACTCCTCCGCGAGCGTAGGGTAGCTAAGAACGACGATTCCCGTGAACATCAGCAGCATGGCTATGATCTTTCTTGTCATCTGGCATCCCTACCTTGTTTCCAATGTTGATACCACTGCTCCAATTCCTTGCTTGGCGCAACATCGAATTCTTCCTTTAATTTTTCCGTGAGAATCTGATATTGCTTCGTGACCTCCCTCGGATGATTCGTCATCGCGTACAGCTTCATCAAACCAAAATAGCCGTCCTCCATGCCGGGCAATTTTTCCCGAATCTGTTGGTACAGCAAGATCGCCTCCGTAAATTGTTCCGTCGACTGATACCATTCCGCTATTTCACTGGCATGACTCAACCAAATCATCTGCAGGCGCTCCTGCTCGTATTCCGCCCATAGATAAGAATGCTCTTCCAAAAAACCGCCCGGGTACTTGGCCATGATCGACAAATGTGTCCTCAGTGTATGGGAATCAATAGGAGGAGCATCGCGAACGGCATTTTCCCACTCCTCGACATCCAGCTTGATGTCTCCCCAGACCAAGCGGTACCGTTCATCCTTGTATTTGATCTCCAGATCCAGGCCAAGGTTCTTGATGATTTTGCGAATCTGATAGATGGCCGTATGCAATTGTGTGGTTGAACGAACGGTATCATATTCCGGCCAGAGCAAATCAATCAGGGTTTGCTTGCTCACGGTTTTATTCCGATTCATCACCAGATAGGCAAACAGCTCTTGGGCTTTCAGCGTCTTCCAGGGAAAAAACTGCACCTCTCCCTGCTGATCGATGTAGTGCAGATTTTGCAAGCAACAGATCATCTCCTGGTTGGTCGCGCTGTCGCCTACCGGAGCCGACACCATTGTTTTTGCGACCCGCTGCATAGTCATAGTCAATCTGCGTACGTGAACAGGTTTTAATAAATAGTCCAGCGCATTCATTTCAAACGCTTTGACCGCATACTCCTGATACGCCGTGACGAAGATAATGTGCAGATGCGGTTGGAGCATCATCAATTTTTCAGCCAGTTCAAACCCGTTGATTTCAGGCATTTCGATATCCAGGAAAGCCAGATGAAATGTTTCGTTGCGGGCTGCTTCTATCGCTGCCTGCGGGTCCTGAAACGTGCGAATCTCCTCAAACTGAATGTCTATCTCGATGGGTTCTGTCAACAAATTTTCCAATTTTTTCAAAGCAAGACGCTCATCATCCACGATGATCGCTTTCACATCTATCTCCCCTCGGTCCATCCGTTCTCTCTTTACTATTTATTCTACCAAGAGCTGGGTCTTCTGTCCAAATTCTGAAGTCCCAATATTTGGACTGCCATTGAGTTTGACAGCGTCCAGAGGCAATTGTATACTTGAAAATGTTTTAGTGGGTAAATAATATACTATATATATTATTCGCAGGCGAAATAGGAGCGAAGACAATGCCAGATCAACAACATCTCTTGAGTTTTGAAGAACTGTATCTTCAATTGCAAAGAAAAATTGCAAACGAATGGCACAAGCGCCTGGATCCGCTCATATCCGGATCCCAATCCTTTATCCTCAAGTTTCTCGAAAACAAGGGACCGCAAAAGGTATCTGCCCTTGCGGAGTTTTTGGACATCACTCCGGGGGCTGTGACCAGTCTTGCTGATAAATTAATGGCTTGCGGATATGTCGACAGGAAGCGTGACACGACTGACCGGCGCGTGGTCTATCTGGAGATAACGGATCAGGGACGTGAAATGCTGGCGCGTTATAAAGCGGAGCTCAAGCGCACGGTAGAGGAATTCTTTGTGGGGTTGTCGGAAGAGGACCTCGATCACCTGATCCGGATCTACCAGCAGGTACTGCGAAACATCGAACAAAGAAGAGAGGAGAACATCTAGATGACACAGCTTACAGAAAAAAAGAAAATCACGATCATGATCGCGATTATCACCTCGATGTTTTTTTCCTCCATCAACCAGACCATCATCGGGGTCGCCATGCCGCGCATCATCGCCAAACTGGGCGGGATGGATTACTATTCGTGGGCAATTACGATCTACTTATTGACTTCAACCGTCGCATCCGTATTGGTCGGGAAGCTTTCCGACATATATGGCCGCAAACCATTTATCCTGACGGGGATCGGTTTGTTTAGTCTTGGTGCCTTGCTATCCGGTTTTTCCACGGATATTTTTCAATTAATCACGTATCGCGCGATCCAAGGCGCAGGTGCCGGGATCATCATGTCCACTGCCTTCACAGCGATGGGCGATCTGTACGAGCCTCGGGAACGGGCAAAATGGACCGGGGTCATGAGCGCCGTCTTCGGGGTTTCCAGCGTAGCCGGTCCTTTATTGGGCGGCTATATCGTCGACCACCTGGACTGGCATTGGGTCTTCTGGATCTTCCTGCCGATCGGCTTGCTTGCCTTCGCCTTGATTCTGCTCAATTTCCCGCAGGTTGAAAAACGCAAGGGGGAATCCGTCGACTATTTTGGTTCCCTCTTTTTGACGACTACCATCGTGCCGATGCTTCTTGCCTTTTCCTGGGCAGGAGACGGAGCGGGCAAGTACGCCTGGAGCTCATGGCAAATCATCGGTCTATTGTCTGTAAGCGTTGTGTCTTTGCTCATTTTTGTCTTGGTTGAAATGAAGGTCAAAACTCCGGTATTGCCGCTTGGCCTGTTTAAAAACAGCATTTTCACGGTATCCAATCTGGTAGGTTTCTTCCTTAACGCCGGGATGATGGGAGCGATCATTTACGTACCGTTCTTTGTCCAAGGGGTGAAAGGAATCTCCCCGACGATGGCAGGTTATGTAGCGATGCCGATGTCCATCGCGATGCTCGCCACCTCGGCGCTGTCCGGCCAACTCATCACCAAGACAGGCAAATACAAGAAGATGGCGATTGGCGGCTTGCTGCTGATGACATTCGGCATGGTCATGATGTACTTCATGGTTCCAAGCACCCCGATCTATGTGCTCGTCGCGTACATGATCATCCTGGGTCTGGGCATGGGGATCGCGATGCCGGTCTTCTCCTTGACCGTCCAAAACGCAGTGGCACCGCAGCAATTGGGCGTGGCGACAGCAACCTCCCAGCTCTTCCGCAACCTGGGCGGTACGATCGGTATCGCTGTCATGGGGAGCGTCATGAGCTCTGCTATGGCGAAAAAAATGACCGATCTGTCCGGGACATTGGGCCAAGGCGCTGCGTCTGCTCCAGCTGATCCGGCCTTAGCAGAAAAGCTGGCCCTTTTTTCAAACCCGCAAAATCTGTTGGATCAGCCGAAGATCGAAGCTGCGCTTCAAAGCTTGCCACCGCAAGCACAAGGCTTGTTTGCACAAATGCTCGATCAGATTCGGGAAGCAATGAGCTATGCGATTACTACGACGTTTTTAACAGGTGCGATCGTCGCTGCATTTGCCGTTGTATTCGCCCTGTTCCTAAAAGAGATTCCTTTGCGTTCCGGCAAGGACAAGGGGCAGAGAATGGAAATGACGGAGGAGCATGCTGAGCGGATCAAAGCACAAAAAGCACAGGGATAAATAGAAAAAAGGGGGGCTGATGACAGCCTCCCTTTTTGTTTGAACAACACCGCTAGACCTTGAACAGGCTCGCGGCCTTTTGCAATTCTGTCGCCATCTCTTGCAGCGATTGACTTGCTGTATTGACTTCCTCCATCTCCGCCAGCTGCTCCTGGGAAGAAGCTGCGGAGGCTTGCGCATATTGGGAAGCGTCTCGTGCGATTCTCTCCAATTGTTTCATGGAGGCGCTTATCTCTTCTGTGCTTGCTGACATTTGTTCAGTCGAAGCAGAAATCTCATACACCTGTTCATTCACTCGCTGAACCATCTGGCTAATGGTCGTAAACACTTCATCTGTGTGTTGGACAAAGACCTTGCCCTTCTCGACTGTTTCTTTGCCGCCTTCGATGGTTTGGACCGCACGCTCTGTCTCTTCCTGAATCAGGGCGATAATTTTCGAGATTTGATCTGCCGAATTCTTGGATTCCTCTGCCAGCTTCCTTACCTCATCTGCTACAACGGCGAATCCTCTGCCATGTTCCCCCGCACGCGAGGCCTCGATAGCAGCATTCAGCGCCAGCAGATTGGTTTGGCCGGTAATTTCCGAGATCACCTCGACAATGCGTCCAATCTCTTGGGAACGCTTGTTCAACTGGTGAATGACTGCTGCGGATTCTTCCGTAGTCTGATAAATGGTTTGGAATTGGTCCAGCGTCTGTGCGATGACCTGCTGTCCCTTTTCCGCCTGGTTCAGCGTATCCGTAGAAAATTGGGAAAGCGTTGCTGAAGATTCGGCAATACGCTGAACGCCGATCGTTACCTCTTCCATTGCATTGGACACTTCTTCCATTCCTTTTTGCTGCGCTTCTGCTCCGGTGGAGATCTCCGAGACGGAGGCAGCTACCTGGTTCGTAGCCTGTACGGTTTGCTGGGCACTTTTTGAGAGCTCCTCCGAGCTTGATGAGATCTGGGCTACACTCGTTTTTACACTGGCAATCAACGTATTCAATCCAGTGATCGTGTCGTTGAAATCTCTCATAACCAGTCCAATCTCATCTTTTGACCGGTAATCAGCCTGGACAGTGAGATCCCCATTTTTCACCAGAACCATCATCTCTTGCATTTGTCTGATCGGTTTCGTAATCATTCGGACAATCGCTATTCCACATGCCAACAAGAGGATGACTGCAGCAGCGATACACACAAGGACAATCAGAATGGCTTGATTTGCTTTGGCTTCATTGTCTTTATAAATGTTTTGCGCACTTTGGGTAATGTACTCTTTCAATTGGTTGAGATGCCCCATCAATTCCTCTTTCAGCGCCGTTCCCGTTTTGGAATAGATCGAATACGCCTCCGTATTCCGATTTTCTTTCGCCAGTTCGATGATATAGTTCTGCGTATCCCGGTATTCGATCAGGACTTCGTTGTATTTGGCGAGAGCCTCTACTTCCTCGGGATAGAGGTTCATGCCTTGCAATTCGGCTAGAAGTTGGTTTGCTGATTCCCTTGTATCATAAATGCTGGCAAGCAGTTCTTTGTTTTTCTGCTCATTCATCGTCAGATTCAGTTCCAGGACATATCCTTCAATAGCCCGATGATGGCTTTCCAGTTCATGAATGGTGTTCATGGGGACGACCCCTTCATTAATCACCGTTGCGCTTGCTTGCTTAAGGGCCAAAATATTCAAAAAGCCTGTGACTCCAACAAATAAAAGAGCTATTGTCGAAATCGCAACCATTACTATGATTTTGGTCCTGATTTTCATGTTGCGAAACCAAGCTGATAGCATGTTTTCTCCCCTGCCTCATCTGTTTGGATTTTATGTATGTTTTTACCTTGGAAAATAGTTCGAGGTAAATATTATAGTAAAGTGCAACAACTTCCAAGAATTATTTTTAAAGCAAGGAATACTCAAAAACTAGCGTTTATTTCCCTTGAAGGTCGGGTATATAAAATTAGATCCAAGTACCCATTTTTCCACTTGCACACGAATAACATCTTGAGTGAAGGTGACTTTCCATGTCGAACAAGGTACCCCAACGATTGCAGCTCGAAATCTACAAAACGCTCTTCGAAAACAACCCGGACGCAGGTTATGCCATTGATTCCGAGGGCTACTTTTTCTTTACAAATGAATCAACTCTCCAATTAACCGGTTATACAAGAGCGGAATTGCATCAGATGAATTTTCTTCCCTTCATTAAAGAGGAAGACAGGGATCGGGTTGTCCAGCATTTCGTCAGTGCCTTGAATGGAAATGTGGAGAAATTTGTAACAACCATTACGCCAAAAAATGGGGAAGACGTGGATCTTTATGTAACTGCAGTACCAATTATTTTGAACGGTTCTACCAAAGGAATTGTGGGAATTGCGAAAAATTTGAGCGATTTGCATGCGACACAAAATGAACTCATCCAATCCCGCAACCAACTGCAGCATATTTTCGACAGTATTGACGTTTGTCTATGGTCGATGGATATGCAAACCAATTCCCTGCTGCATATATCGCCTGCCTGTCAAAAAATTTACGGCTATACCCAACAAGAATTTGCAGAAGACCCCTCTCTCTGGAGAAGAGTCATTCATCCTCTGGACAGAAAACAGGTGGAGGCTCGACAACCACTTCTTTTGGAAGGAAAAGCGTTGAAGCATGATTATCGCATCGTGGACAAGAACGGGAAATGCAAATGGATTTCCGACTATACCATTCCGATCTTGGATGAATTCAATCAACTCGTCCGTTTGGATGGAGTTTGCAATGACATTACCCAGCAAAAAGTCTATGAAGAGCAGCTTCATTTCATGGCTTACCATGATACCTTGACAGGCTTGCCCAATCGCCGGTTACTTACCGATCGGCTCCAGCAAGCATTAACCAAGGCCGCAGCAAACAAAACAAAGGTCGCCCTGCTCTTTCTTGACCTGGACCGCTTTACGTGCATCAATGATTCTCTTGGCCATAACGTGGGCGATGAGCTTTTGCAAATCGTTTCCAATCGATTGACTAGCCGCCAGCTTGAATGGGGTACTATCTCTCGTCAGGGAGGCGATGAATTCGCCATTGTATTGGAGGATTTTACAAGGATAGAAACTGTTTTGTCTGCTGTCGAAAAAGCCCTCTGGATGATATCGAGCCCGATCTGGCTCAATGGTCAGGAGTATGTCATCACGACGAGTATTGGGATCAGCATGTACCCGGATCACGGCCACGATCCTGATGCCTTGTTAAAACGGGCTGACCAGGCTATGTATTTTGCAAAAGGGAGAGGGGGAAATCAGTATCAGATCTATCGGCCCGGAATGGCCAAAGATCTGTCGAGAAAGGTATTGATCGAGCAGAGCCTCCATAAAGCACTTGGAAACAATGAGTTTTTTCTGGTTTATCAACCGATTATTCATGCCCCGACAGGGATAATCGTGGGATTTGAAGCATTGATTCGCTGGCATCATCCGCTATTGGGAATGATCTCCCCATCCGAATTTATCCCTTTGGCAGAAGAGGCGGGACTGATCCATTCGATCGGCATCTGGATCCTCAAGACTGCTTGCCTGCAAAGCAAAAGTTGGCAAAAGGAGGGGCTCGCCTCCACATACGTCTCTATTAATGCCTCAGCGCGCCAATTTGATAACGACGATTTTGTGAAAACAATAGAGCAAATCCTTGATGAGACGGGACTTCCTCCGCATTGTCTCCGGATCGAAATCACGGAAAGCACTGCCATGACGAATGTGATGGAAATGATCAGCAAACTGACTGAATTGAGTCGTTTGGGGGTAAACATCTCGATCGATGATTTCGGTACGGGCTATTCCTCGCTCAGCTATTTGAAGAAATTTCCAATCAATACATTGAAAGTAGACCAATCCTTTGTACGCGACATCAGCAAGGACAAAAATCAGGAAGCAATCATTCAGGCCATTGTGGCTCTGGCCGACAGCTTGGGGATTCATGTGGTTGCGGAGGGTGTAGAGGCAGTGGAGCAGTATCTGTTTTTGCAAAAAATGGGCTGCCAAGATATGCAGGGCTATTTCTTCAGCAAGCCTGTTCCGCCTGAACAGGTGGAAGATCTGTTAAGGAGCGGTTGCTCGTTTCTTTTGGATATCGTGTGATGTTCGTTCTTGCCTTGCCGAAAAGAAATAGACCGCTCCCTGACGAAGGATACGGTCTATTTCGCATTTCCCATAAGGCACTGAGCCCGGCACTAGGCAAGGCGGCTGTTACGCCCCAAAGCGCTGCCGATACCCACATCTTCTGCACAGCTCCTCGACAGCTACCCTGCGGGAAAAGCCTTCGACGAGTTGATTCGCCCGCTCACCGTTCACGATGTCAGAAAACGATGCCTGATTGATATTTCCGAGGTTGATTACGCCTTCCCCGTCCAGACAGCATGGCACTACTGTCCCGTCCACAAGAATCGCCGCCTGGCTGCGAAGCGCATAGCAAAAGCCTTTGCCCTCGTCCTCAGGAGCCGTCAAACTGGGCCACTGAAATTCATGGTCCTGATTCAAATAGACGCGCTCCGCGATCTTCACCCCCCCGCCTGGCACAACCTTTTCTTCGATCTTGTAATCCAGACCAAATTCCTTCTCTACAATCTCCAGTGTCTGGCGGTTCCTTTTCTTTTGAATATTGGTTTGATTGTCCTGCGTCAAATTCCACAGTCGGAAGGAAAAGAGGACGCGATGCTCTTGCGCCTCCCGAACAAAGGAGAGGATGTCCCGCAAATATCCTTCCCGGTCGGTCGAACCCACATGTCCGTCAAAGCTGTGCAACGAGAAGTTCATTTGTCTGAGCGCAGGCTTTCCGAGCAATTTATGCCGATTTTTTGCGATCAGCGTACCATTTGTCGTGATATTGACCTTGAACCCTTTCTCGTGGCTCACATCGAGCAGCTCATCAATCTTCGGGTGGAGCAGCGGCTCTCCTTTGACATGCAAATAAATATATTTGGTATGCGGTTTGATCTCATCCAGTCTTTTCGCAAAATCATCTACGGAAATGAAATTGGCCTTGCGCTCCGTCGGCGGGCAAAAGGTACAGGCGAGATTGCAGATGCTGGTAATTTCGATATATACTTTTTTAAAGATTTTCAAGATTCTCCCCGTCCTCTATGGTTGTATGATGCTTCCTCCATCATACCCCACATCGGGAAGATATGCTGCCGCAAAAATCTCGCCAAAAAACCCCCCGACTGACTTGAGCGTATGCCTCAAGCCTTGACGGGAGGTTTTTGCTATTTAACGAAGCAGCTTAATAAACTCGCGCATGAAACCAGGAAGATCCGGCCATGCATGCCCTGACACCAGATTGCCGTCCACATGCAGCGTCTCCGTCTGATAGATCGCTCCGCAAGCCTCCACATCAGGCCTGCATGCCTGGTAAGCAGTCATTTCTCTGCCGGCCAGGTGCTCCCGGACAATTGTCAATACCTGCGAGCCGTGGCAAATCGCGGCTACCGGTTTGTTCGCCTCGAAGAAATGGGCCACAATCGGCTTCAGGTGCTCATTCAGCCGGATATGCTCTGGGGCGCGTCCACCCGGGATAATCAGGGCGTCGAATCCCTCTGGATTGATCTCTGCAAAGGAGACATGGGCAGGTAGCTGATAGGCAGGCTTTTCGGTATACGTTTCGCTGTGAGCTTCAAAATCGTGGCAAACCGTGTGCAGTGTTTTCACCGTAGGCGCAGCAATGACCGCCTCAAACCCTTCTTCCAAACAACGGTAGTACGGATAAAATACCTCCAGGGCCTCCACAGCATCTCCTGTTACGATCAAGACTTTTTTACTCATCAGACAGCCTCCTCATGACTTGTTTTCGGAAAGCAACCTTCCCATTTTCCAATTCTTTGAAAGGTCGTCTGATTCCTGCTCGGCTTGCACGAAAATCATGGCAGGCATGTGGCCCACTTCAGGCAATATCGATGTTGCTTCTTGGACTTTGCGTTGCGGGTCCTATCGTCTCGGGGGTCCGCTGCAAAATAACCGCAGCACCCAGGATGAGCACCCCGGCAACGATTTGGATCATGGAGAGCATTTGACCCAAGATCGCCGCGGCCAGTACAGAACCGGAAATCGGCTCAAAAATCGCCAAAATGGAAGCTCTGGACGCGCCGATCATGCGGATGCCTGTCAAAAGCATCATGGTCGGAATCGCTGCTCCCCCAATGCCGGCAAACAACAGCATGGGCCAGATGGAAGCCGCTTGGAAAGGCTGCATGAGGGCTTCACTCTCTCCCATCGCAATCCCAATGAGAGCAAAAGCGACAGCGCCCGCCGTTAAAAAAATCGTGGTGGCGTACGACGAGGGAATGCTTGGATAGCCACCCCGACCAACCAGAAAATAGATCGACATGCCAATAGCAGCGCCAAGTGCGAGCAAAATTCCGATCGTATCGAATCGAACGGCCCCTTCTTGAGACATTTGACCGGAAATAGCCATCGTGCTTCCACCCAATGCGAGCAGCAAGGCGATCAGCTTTGGCATATTAAACGATTCGCGTCTTGTCGAAATACTGATCAACGTCACTAATGCAGGGTAGATATAGAACAATAACAGGGCCAGCGAAACAGTTAAGTGAACAAACGCATAGAAGATGGCCAGGCTGTACGACATAAAGGCGACAGCCGCGATCGTCAGATTCCTCCACTGCCATCCTGGAATCTGCGACAGTGAAATACGTTCTGTACGTGAAGGGCGTCCAACACCAAACAAGAGGAGAACTACCATGGCAAGAGCACCGATTGTTTCACGCCAAGTGGCAAATGCAACTGGACTCATCCCGGCTTCATAAGCGAGATTCGTCAGGACCCCCAAGCTTGAAAAAAGAGCGGATGCAAAGAGAACAATTCCGATACCCATAAGCTGGGATTTGCCTGGATTTGAAGCGATTTGATACTCTTTCCTTTGATCATTCCCCACAGTTCTTCGCCCCTTTTTGCAAAAATTAACAGAATAGTCCGAACTATTCACTTGAAAAGGTACCCCTGCTGACGCAAATCGTTTTTTATACCTGCAAATGCTCTGCGGCTCCTGTCACATGTCTGGCTGCGGTACTCATCATCAGGTCGATGTTTTCAGAATCTATTGCCTTTCTGATGATCTCCGAGCGCAAATGCAATAATTCTTGTGGCCAGTTCGATGCTGCCGATCCATAGATCCGCGACCAGATCTGCGTGTTTTCCACGGTCGGCCTCATGATGCGCTCCCAATTTTGCAGGGCTGCGTCTATATCATAGCGTTCCAGTTGTTTGGCTAATTCAAGTGCACTGGTTAGGCTTACACCAGCCCCTTGCCCTAAATTCGGTTCCATCCCATGTGCTGCATCTCCAATGATTGCTGCTCGGTTTACGGACCAGGTGCTCGCGTAGATATAAGCAAAGTGGCGGTCTAGTCGCGAAGAATCAATCCGTTCGATAACCGATTCCAGGTGAGGAAACGAAGACAGCCACGCTTCTTTGTTGATCGGGTCGGATAGTCCCTCCGCGTCTGAGGAAGGAGCTGTTAAATAGATATACCGGAGGTCGTCGGTAGCAGGCGCAATGCCGATACGGCGGTAACCAGACCAATGCTCCGCAGCTATCCCTGTTTCGTCCGCTTCCACTCGGGGAATCAGGGCTCGCAATGCCCCATTGCTCATTTTCTCAACGGTATGTGCCATGTTCAGGGATGTTCGTATGGACGAATTGACTCCGTCAGCTCCCACCACCAGATCAGCCCGCAGCGTGTGTCCATTTTCCAGAGTAATTGCACCTGATGGATCGGCAGACACCGCACATGCGCTTGTTTCAATCTGTACCCCCGCTTTCTCCGCAGCCCGAAGCAAAGCCCCATATACTTGTTTTCGCGGAACGACACAAAAACGGTTTTGATTTGAAAACTTTGTAGTATGGATCAGTTGCTTCTGCTCATCTACCATCTTTAATTCCGAAATGAACTCGATCTGTTTCGAGGCTTCCTCATATACGCCTGTCTCTTCCAGTACCTTCAGTCCGTTTTCCCACGTATAGAGACCAGCACCAATTTCCCTCAGCTCAGCCGATCTTTCCAATACCTGAACCTTCCATCCGCGTTGGGCAAGTGCCGTTCCCAATGTCAGACCCGATAATCCGGCACCCGCAATTACGATTTGTTTAGTCCCCACTTGATCTCATCCTCCCGTTCTGAGCTGAATTCGATAGTTACCCTAGAAAAAATGCCCCCATCATTCCGGTTGATCAAGCATTGAATGTATGGGGGCGTGCATGTGCTCATTACCGAAGCTGGGAGACAAAATCATGGATGTGATTCGCTACGGCTTCCGGAGACTCAAGCGTAGGGAAATGCGTTTGCGCTTTGATAAATTTATAATCAAACCAGGAATTCTTCTCTTTAAAGCTTTGCTGCATCTCTTCGTAGCCTGGCCCCGGAGCTTGCGAGTAGATGTGTACGATCGGACGTTTTTCCTTCAGCGCAGACATCCTCTGAAGCGGCGAACCCCATTTTTCGTACGCCTGCTCGATCACGCGGCACGATCTTTCCCACATGTCATAACCAAAGCTGGCCATTTCTTTGTTCAAGTGATCAATGACCGCTCGATTGCTGCTGACGCCCAGCCAGTGGTCAAACAAGCTTTGCCGGCCCGATACCCATTTCTCAGGATTTTGGATATCCCGCAAATCCCGCAGCAGCTCTTCCCCGGCTTCCCCCATAATCCAGTCGATCACTACCGTTTGGGGCGCTCTTGCGGTGCCAAGCCGATCGGTAATCTCGATATTCGCCCACCCGCCATGCGAGGTAGATACGGGAATCACTTTCTCGATGTCGAGCGCATTCAACACTCCGATGACGTCCTCAGCCTGTTCCTTGACACCGAAGTCGCCAGGCAACTGCTGTGGGTACGAATGGCCGCGCCAGTTCAAACGCAGGACCTTATGCCGCTGCGCCAACGGCGGTACGATATAGTCGAACAGCCTGTGATCTTGACACCAGCCGGTGAGCAACAGCAACACCGGGCCATCGCCTTCACCGTGGATGTCGTAGGTAAACTCGTGACCATTGATGACAATCGAGCTGAGTTGGCTATTTTCTTGCTTATTCATGGAATCATCCCCATTTCTCATGTATTTGTTCAAATGAGCTGACACACGCAACACCCTCCTATCAACAGATCCCCCCTTTTTTGGAACATGCAAAAAAGGGCAAACCACAACTTATAAAACTAATCGAAATTAGTTTTGATAAGCCATGGTCTGCCCTTGATTGAACGAGTCAAGAGGCACTTCCACTGCTCTTGCAGAAACAAAGGTTCCTCACCTTTGCTTTCGGATAATATTGAATTTTCTGTTATTAATCATTATACGGACCTCATCCAAAAAATCAACCCTATTTCGTTACATTTGCAATACTTTTCTTTCAAAGACCAGTACGCCGATCGCCGAGTCATTCTCGAGATCCCATGACTCATAATTTTGCAGAACCTTCGCCCCTACGGTCTTCTCAAAAAATTTCATGTACTCTTCATTGGTGCTTTCCACAAAGAGTTGTCTGGACTTTAATACCACACTCTTCCCTTCAGGGGTTTTTAAAATGTATTTTTCCATCGGGGTGAGAATCCCTTTTATAAAAAATATCAACACGTTATCGACGATTTTGATTTCCGTATCTCTTGGTCCTCTTCCTAACGTATCCTTGATATAGGCACCGATAAAATTGGATACTTCTCTTTCAATGGAGCTGCGAGTCCTGTTCATGTCCACTCTCCCCACCTTACCGTTATGGTATGCAACAAGCTTTGCGAATCCTCACTTCAGATCTTCACCTCCTCTATGAAAAAGTATACCGGAAGTTGTCCAAACGAAAAGCTCCCAGTTTGCTGAGAGCTTTTCGTTCTTCCACAAAACCCTATAGAAATCCATGCCGTTTTGCATAATTCCCCCAATGCGGCCTTCTTCCATCTACATCACAAAAATCATATTCATCGGAAAGAGACCAGCTTGACAGCGCCTGCCCTGTTTTTTGCAGCATGTGAGGGTCTGCCGCCAACGCCGCGATCGCTCTGCCAATAAAAAACGGCGTCTCGGACTCTCCGAAATGCTCCGCGTGCTGCACATCGCTTTTTACAGCGTCCTGCCAATTCTCCTCCTTCACCCCAAAGTAATCCAGCATTTCCTCAGAGCGCAAAAAGCCTGGCGTCACAGAAACAGCCGCAACCTGATGCGGACGCAGCTCTTCTGCCATCGCAGCCGCCATGTGGATCGGCGCTATTTTGGCCAGACTGTAGTAGAGATTACCCCGATACCTGTAATCCGTACCGTCCGTCACTTCGATGATGAGACCTGATTTGCGGGCAATCATCAAGGGGGCGCCGTAATAGTTCGTTATCAAATGCGTTTTCAGTACGCGCTCCTGCATGAGCAGCCCATCTGGCAAGGAATGTTCCCAAAAAGGCGTATCCCACTTGGTCAGCTTCTCCCCGCCCCAGATGTCGTTTACTAAAATATCGAGGACCCCATTCTGTTCTGCCTTGATCCGCTCAAACAGCATCCTTACTTGTTCCGCGTCGGTATGATCTACCTGCACGGAAATTCCGATGCCGCCCCGGGCGCACACCATCTCTGCCGTTTCTTCGATGGTCTCGGACCGATTCAGATCAGACGGATTGCCGCGCACGCTTCGCCCCGTGCAGTAAACCGTTGCGCCTGCCTCCCCAAGCATGACGGCAATTCCTCTGCCCGCGCCCCGCGTAGCTCCCGCGACCACTGCTACCTTTCCCTCCAAAGGCTTTTTCATCGCTTGCAACTCCTCCTTCAATGATGATCCTCTTTATTGTAAAGGGGGATAGATGACACCCTTTGTCATATTTGTGTGGTACTATTTTTACAAGTAGACTTCGCTGGAGGTGCAGACCGCTGAGAGCCGACCGCATGCTTTCGATTTTATTGCTTTTGCAAAATGAGGGAAAAAAGACCACAAAAGAATTGGCGGAAAGACTGGAGGTATCGGAAAGGACGATTCTGCGCGACATGGAGGCATTGAGCATGTCCGGAGTACCCGTCTATTCCGAACGCGGAAGCGGCGGAGGCTGGCTTCTCGCAGACGGCTATCGAACGAGTTTGACGGGGATCAAGGTGGAGGAATTTCTCTCCCTGATCGTGTCGGCGCATCCTGGGTTATTGGCGGATCTGGGCATCAAGAAGCATTTTGATGCCACTTATCAGAAATTGCTCGCTTCTTCCCCCGCTTCGATCAAGAACAACATCGAGCTGATCCAGAAAAAGTTCCATATTGACGGCGCCGGCTGGCATCAAGCAAAAGAAAGCTATCCATACTTGTCCACTGTTCAAGAAGCGGTATGGGCGAACCTCAAGCTATGCATCCACTATAAACGCGACCAAGAAACCGTGGTCCGAACTGTCTGTCCCCTTGGGCTGGTGGCAAAACGCTCGGTATGGTACTTCGTTGCCGATTGCGATGGAGCGCTTCGGACCTATCGCGTCTCGCGGATCGCCTACGCAGAGGTGCTGCAGGAATCATTTCCCTACCCGCAGGAATTTCATTTGGCGAACTACTGGGAGGCATCAACAGCCGAATTCAAGCAAAGGCTCCCTCGCTTTCCGGCCAAACTGAAAGTCAGCGAGCAGCTACTTGGACGCTTGGAGCAGGAGAATTACATCACCGTATTGGAAAAAGCACCTGGAGAAAACGGATGGTTGGAAGCGACCATCCAATTTGCGACGCTGGAGCATGCTTGTGAAATGATTCTCGGCTTTGGATCGTTGGCACAGGTCTTGTCCCCGGAGGAGCTTCGCATCAAGGTGCTCGCTGAAATACACGCGATGCTTGCGGGATACGAGAATCACCCGCCGCTCTCTTCGGGGACGTAACCTGCGAGATGCTTAGACAGACACGTTAATTTGCGCCATCTTTTGCTTTCAATATCCCTAAATAGGCTTTCCAAGGCCCAACGTCCGTACTGTATCGCTTCGCCATGACCCGAACGATTTGAGCAATATGCGTGAGATCATGAACCACCCACGTAGAGATCAATTCTCTTGCCTTTACCGAGCCGAATTCAGGATGCAAGCCCGTAGACTCAAGATGCCGTTCTGGATCAATCAGCTCTTTTAGCCTGGTTATACTCTCTGTTCGGATCTTGTTCAATTCATGCAGCTTCTCTTCGATGGAGCTCTCATGCTTTTTCTGCAAGTGTGAATAGCGGTCAAAAGGGGGAAAGGGTTTCGTATCGCCTTCTTGGAGAATCCATGTCAATCTGGGAATCCAATTCTGCCTTTCTCCCTCTATGAGGTGCTCAATCACTTCTGAGACAGTCCAGGTTCCTTCGCCTTCCCTGTAATGCAACCATTCGTCCGAAATGCCGGATAAAAAATGCTCCAGCGTCTTCGGTGTGCGCTCCAGAACCTCAATGGCTTCTTTCATCGTGAAGTTCATGTACCCGCTCCTCTCTGGGGCTGTCCCCATTTCCCAATTCTTTGAAAGCCTTCTGATTCCTGCATGTTTCGATCCATGCAAAGACTGCGGCGACAGTTCCGTCCTATTCGGGCAATCACCACTTGGCCGCCCAGGCTTCGATCTCCACCTTTAAAGTAGAGACCGCTAATGCCGGGACATAAGCCATGGTCATGGCAGGGGGAGTCCCGCCGTGAAACTCCTGCCACACTTGATTGAAATAGTGCCAATCCATCCCCTCCGTCGCCCAGATGTTGATTTTGATGATTTGATCTACGGATACCGATTCTTCAGCCAAAATATGCTTGATATTTTGCAATGCGTTGTATAGCTGCTGATTCAGCTCGACCGGCATTTCTCCATTTTCATCATTTCCGACCTGCCCGGAAAGCACGAGCAAACCAGCTCCATTTGGTACCGTGGTCAGATGCGTATAGGAGCCGATTGGAGGAGCAATGCTGCCCGGATTTTTCCGCTGAACCTTTTTCGTGGCAGCCTTTCCTGTCCAGTCGTCCTTAATCATCGCCAACGTCTGATGATCTTCCCAATGTCCGTTGATCTTCACGTTTTTTCGGGCAATGCCTTCCTTCGTAAAGCCGGCTTTCAACAGCACTTTCATCGAGCCCGTATTATGCGGCATGACTCCCGCCTCGATCCGGTGGAGCTCCAATTCCGTAAACGCATAGCCGACGACCAGATTCACTGCCTCGGTCATGTACCCTTTGCCATTGAAGTCCTTATCCAAAAAGTACCCAATCCAGCAGCTTTGCAGATTGTAACGGACTACCTCGGATAGGATTACCTCGCCAATCAATTGCCCCGTACTGCGTAAAAAGATGAAAAAGAGGTATCCCCTGTCTTCCTGCTGCAGCTTCAAAGCGTCTTGGATACGATCCAGCTGCCCTTCGTAGGTATAGAAGGCTTCGTCTCTTCGTCCTGTGAACTGCTGAAAAAAGTCCCTGTTTTTCACTTCCAGAGCCAAAAGGGATTGAGCATCCGACTCCTCCGCCAGTTTGACGACAATGTTTTCACCAGTGATCTGCATCTGTATCTCTCCTTTTTTAGGTATAAAAAAACACCACAGGAAAGCAAACCTGTGGCGCACCTTGAAAAGAAGAAACCACAGGCGAGCGACCTGTGGTGATTTTTCCACGGTATATCCTTTACTGCCCGCTAACGAAAGGATAAAAGTCGCTGACATCCAATTTTGGACATACTTCTCCCGTCGTTAGCAAAAACAAAGAAAACAGCCGTTGAGTATCCAACTCCAGCAGACAACGATTTCAAGGATGCTTTTTTCATCTGGATACCCTCCTTTGGCATTTTTCTCCGTCTAAATAGAGCGTACAATTTTTCGAAAAGGCAGTCAATAGTCCACATGACTGCCCTTCCTGTCCCCGATCCCTTGGGTACCAATGAAAGTTGGTACTTTTTGTTTTTTCTATGTTCACTTTTACTATACTTATAATCTTTTGTTCGAGGTGAATCACATGATCAGGGTTAAACCTCTTCTCATCTACTATTTCATCCTTTCGCTCGTCTTTTTCAGCGGCAGGCTGTACATTATGAATACCTATCATATGACAGAAGGTCCAGTCCCCCAAGAAGCGTTTCAGAAATTATTCAACTGGGTCAGCCTGTTCGCTTATTTTTATATCGTACCGCTGTTACTCGCGGGATTGCTCGGGTTTATCCGCTTTTTCAGACGGAAAGGACTTTCTTGGTTTCTCAGCATCCTATTAAGCGTGATGTACATCTTATTCGCAGCAGTGATTGGATACGTCTTACTGTTCGTCTTTGTGCTCATGTTCTATGGTTTTGCTCCATGAGTAGAGGGTTCAATCATTGCCCTAGCAAAGTATACATTCTTGGATGCAACATAACCGTCCGTACGCCCTTGAAAATAGCGGCTTTGGATCTCAGCGGGGCTGAGGTTCTCCATGAGGCGCAATCCCAAATGAGAAAGTTGTGTTGCCAGCTCCGAAGGGTCGAAATACGTTTTTATCGGTTCCCCGATCTTTTGTAAATTTTCTCGCGTCTCTTGGGAATGTGAAGCATTTTCGTCTGGTCCAAAATAATCGAAAAGAACCGTGCTACCCGCAGGGGCTACCTCGGTGATGGAACGTAGCGTCTCGAACACCTCGTCTTGTGTCAGATACATAGTGACACCGAGCCAGCTAAAAAAGCTTTTCGCCTGAGGATCGAAGCGGTATCCCATGAGTGCTTTTGACAAGCTTTCTTTCGAGAAGTCCATCGGAACGAAAGAAAGATTTGCAGGTATCTCCCATCCCAACTCAGCCAGACGATCACATTTAAAGGCTTGTGTAGCCGGGTGGTCGATCTCCAACACCCGAAGCTTCTCCAGCAATTCCGGTCGTCGAAAGGCAAAGGTGTCCATCCCGGCTCCGAGTATCACATACTGCTTCACCCCTTGCTGGCAAGCCAATTCAAGATGATCTTCCGCATATCTTGAACGGCTAATTACTTGAGGCAGCCCCATGGATTGCAAGAACAATCGCAAGGAATTCCCTTGGTCAGTATTCGGCTGCAACTGAAGTGCACCAGTCAAACCCTGCTCAATGAGTGTACGTCTTTCTTGCGGGATCATGTCATAGGCCAGAAAGTCATCAAAGATTTTTGGGGTATCATTCCTGGAGTGATAGGCCCGGATATAAGCCGTCATGATTGAGGTTAGACTAACCTGGTTTTCCTTCAAGCGCGCAGCCTCCTTTTTCGAACGTTTTGTTCTAAAAGGTAGTATACCAGCCGCGCAATAATAATAAATATAAAATATTTAATCATAACTATTTTTAATCAAGAGTCTATTTCCCTATTCTTTTTCGTATTTTACTATCGGAAAAGCTATTTCCCCCTGCTAAAGGTCGATATCAACTCTTTCAACTCCTCTGCCATGTTAGCAAGGGATCTGGCCGATGCGGAGATCTCTTCCATGGAAGCGAGCTGTTCTTCCGTAGATGCCGCTACTTCTTCTGACGTTGCGGCATTTTCTTTCGCAAAGAGGGCAAGCTGATCCGCTGCGGCTGAAACCTCTTGGACCTCGTCGGACATCTGATGGGCCGTCACTGAAATCGCCTCGATTTGGGGAGAGATTTCCCTCATGCTCGTTACAATCGTCTGGAATTTCTCGATTGCCTCCTCCGACACGTTGATGCCGTTTTGGACCTCGTCGGTAACCTGTTCCATGATTTGTACCGTGTATCATGTTGAATCCCTTTCAGGATTTCAAAAATTTGCTTCGCCGATGTTTGGGATTGTTCGGCTAGCTTCCCTATTTTAATTCCCGAATTGGTTTCATGATTGCTTTGGTCACAAAGTAAATGACCACAGCTCCAGCCAGGAGTGCTCCAAGCAAAACAAACAAGGTTGCGTGAAGGATCTTGGAGGCAGCATCATCTACCTCAGATGAAAACATTACGCCAACAATCTTCCAACCGGTCAATTCATTGGAGGCAAAGGTCATTTCCTTGCTTTCACCATTCAGTTCATAGGGAAAATGACCAACCTCCACTTGATAGATCAAATCGATGATGCTCTCTGTAGCCTTTGAACCGCTCTCCGCAGTCGGGTGAACAATGTAGTTCCTGTCTTTATCAAGAAGAGCAGCGTACCCCTTTTTCCCGATTTTGACTTGTTCCGTAAGTTTTTGAATATCACTTATGTATAAATCTGCAGCCACCACTCCGGAACCATCCTTTAGTTTCTTGGCGACGGTAAGAATCACTTTTTTCGTAGCCTGATCCACATAAGGGGTGGTAATCACGACATCCCCGTTGCGTTCATCCGCGTCTTTATACCAGTTCCGTTGCCGCGGATCAAAATCTATTTTTCTAGGGGTAGTACCAGCGAAGCTGACACCACCCGCAAAGTGAATGTAATTAAATAGGAAATTTATTGATAACCTCGTTGTACTCTTGTTGGGCATCTGTGATTGCAAGCTTAGAATAGACTTCCAACGACTTGCGGCTTTCGTGGCCGGAGTACGGTTGTATGAGCGCGTCATCGATGCCCTGCTTTTTGAGCCAAGTCAACAGGAAATGTCGTAGCTTGTGCGGCGACAGATTTTGCACAAGGCAGGCTTCCTCCGAATATTTGGCCAGAATCTTTCGTATCCCCCGATCCGTATATTTTTTCTTCCAAGATGATTCGAACAGGTAAACCCCCTGCTTCTTTTTCATCGAATCGGCGTGCATAGCCAGCATTTCTTTGAACGATTGAGGGAAGGGGACAATGCGATCTTTGCTGCCTTTGCCTTTGTTAATCCGGATTTGGCAGTAGTGGAAATCAACATCGGACAACTTGATATTGATCAGCTCGCTTACTCGAACGCCGGTATATAGAAGCGTCTTGACGATCATCATATCTTGAAAGTTCTTCGCTTTCCAAACCACGTCGTAGTAGCGTTTAAGCTCCTCTTCTGTAGGTACATAAGGAAGCTTCTTTGCTACTTTTGGAACCTCAATCTCCAGTTCCGCTCTAAGATGCTGGAACAAGCTTTTGAGATAGGTATAATCTGGCCTTTCTCCACGAAGATATTTGGACAGTTCCTTCGCTTTACGTTTCGGCGATTTCATCTCTCACTCACGCGATAACACCTTCTTCCAACGGAAGGCGTTCGTTCATGTTCAGTCTGAATGTACCATAAGGGTTTACATGCGTGTATATCAGCGGGGTAAGCGCCCGTAAGTCTTCCGGAGTCATCATATCGTACCATTTACGGTCGGATAGGACGCTTTGCAACATAATGGTATTAATGTACACCAGACAGTTTTGCAGAAGGTGAAGTGATAATACGGCCATCTCTTGATCCTCTAACCGGTTGGTGGAAATTTCTCCGTCTTTGCCGTAAAAAATAAAGCTGTTGGCCGAATTCCAGTTTTCCACAACATTCAAACCTTCATTGATCTCGCGACGCAGCTCTTCAGAGTGAAGGTAGTCGCACAGGAATATCGTCTTGACCGCTTTGCCGAGTTCCCCCAATGCTTGATAGGTCGGATGCTTTAGGTTATTAAGGGTAAATCGTTTCAGGATTGCTTCCGTTTCGGCGGTTCCAAGGCGCAGGGCCGTTGCGTACTTCATCATTTGATCGTACTGCTGCCGAATCAGTTCCCAATTGATTGGACGGGTCAGTACCGGTTGTAAATTAGGATAGGCATCCGTCATGCCTGGCTCGGGCCTGTACAACTTTTGCGAATGAATCGCCTTGAGTCGAGGCATGAGCTGATAACCCAAAAGATAACAAAATGCAAACGCAACCTCGCTCTGGCCGTGCGAGTCCACATAATTCTTCTCGACTTTCATTTCGGTACAGTGACGAAGCAATCCTTCCATCATGGCTGCAACTTCGGAGGAGGAGCACGATTTGAGCTGCGAGTAGATGCATGTCGAGTTCTTCTCAACGTGCCAATAAATCATAACGCCACGGCCGCGGTAACGAATATGCCATTCCGTCATAAGGTTTTGATCCCATGCGCCAAACTTTTTCGAATCCGAGGCACAGGATGTCGTGGCATCGCCCCAAATCTCTTGCATCCAAACACGGAAAATCGCGTTCACCACTTCGGATATCGCGTTTCGAAGATTGTCCTTATGAATGAATTTCCTCCGGACGTACAACAAATCCTTGTAGCTTTCTCCATGCTCACCGGCACTCACACGTTTTAGGCCGGTGTTCGTTCCGAGGCCATATAGGGATAGGATAAGTCTTTTTTGCAGCGTATCCCGTCCTAACGCTTCACGAACAGCAACGGTCTTGAATTTTTCCGTAAATCCAACTCGAAGATCGGCTTCTTTCAAAATATCCAATAGGCTCGTCATCGGCCAACGCCGAAGCATCTCTGCTTTTATACGTGATAAATTGACCGGTTCTGCTTGTGGTTCTAACGGAGACAAGCTGATCCATCCATTCCCTTTCTCCGTGATCCGAACCTTGGGGTTCTTCTGGAGTCCGGTATCGAGTTTTTCCAATCCTTCTTTCATGGCTTGCTATCAACGTTGCAATGAATGCTTCCGCGTCCAACGGCTGCTTTAGAGCTTTGTAATTTTCTTCTCGCCGATCTTCGAAGTCTGTTGGCAAGTCATCGTCCGGATTACGGTACCGCTTCGCTCCGACCACCCATATCTCCTTGCAACGAAGCTTTTCCCGTAAAGCTTGCAGCACGCTTATCTCATAATTCATCCGATTAATCCGCTCTTGTCCTTTCTCGTCCTTCTCAACAATGATTTCTTTATTAACAGTACGGATCACACCATCTACCGGAATTTCTTCGGACATTGGCAAATAATGATGACCAGTATCCGAATATTTCTTGACCAGCTCCAACGCACGAATCACCGGACGATGTACTTCATTGTTTGATCGAAATTCCAGGATGCCTAATATTTCGGGAACCATACGGCGGTAGTGACTCCCATAGGAAGCCCGAATAATGGTATGAATTTTCTCTCGGTAGGCCGGTCCGGTGTGTTTGAATTCTTTTATCAAATCCCGTAATGTTTGTTCATTAACAACCGGGAAAATGACATCACGAATTACTCCATCTGGATTATTGATTGCGGACTGCGCCATGTTGAATAAAATTCCATACTTATTGCTTACCTTGCGTAAGTCATTCAGAATTTCCTTTTCGACTTTACGTTCTGCTCTTACTCCTATCCGATGGACGATCTGAATAAGCAGCTCGATCAAATTGTCCGTTATTTCCATACTTCTTAGCCGGAAGAAGGCGGCCAACAGTGTATAACGGATCGGATCAGGATGCCGGCGAAGTTCCCTGAGATCCTCTGTTGGGTCCGCTGTTGGTACTTGGTCAATACTTTAAGAGGGATATCACGAAACAGATCATCCGGAAGTTCCAGATTTCGAATCGTTCGTAGCTTGCTTACTTCTCTTAACACACTTTCAACACCTGGTTTGCCTGGATCGGACTTCAGCTCTTGAAAAGAAAGAAGTCCCCCGTCGCTGCTTGAACCGCCCTGTTCTTCATCCAGAAATGCGATGCGCTCTACAAGTGAATCCAATTTAGACAAAGACGACGTGGGCATCTTGCCCAGTGTGGCTTGGAAAAATTGCTCTTCATATGTACAGATTGCCGCTCTAATAAGTCGCTCGATGCGATCGGGCGTAGGCGGTACAACTTTTATCTCCCGAAATCGCCGGTATACAATCTCAACCAAATGTTCGAAGTCGTGATCCTGGAATAACACATTTTTGCATGGCCAATCGATTACCTCTTCAGCATCTTGGATGGTATCCTCACGAAAGGGGGTAGTACCAGCGTAGCTGTCACCAAGGGCAAAGTAGATGTAAATTAAATGGGAAATTTATTGATAACCTCGTTATATTCCTGCTGGGCATCGGTGATTGCAAGCTTCGAATAGATTTCCAATGACTTCCGGCTTTCATGACCGGAATACGGCTGTATGAGTGCGTCATCGATGCCCTGTTTATTGAGCCAGGTCAACAGAAAATGACGCAGCTTGTGTGGCGACAGGTTTTGAGCAAGTTTAGCTTCCTCCAAATATTTGGCCAAAATCTTCCGTATTCCCCGATCCGTGTACATTTTCTTCCACGATGATTCAAATAAATAGACCGCATGTTTTTTCTTCAAAGTATTCGAGTAAATGACTGAACAATCCTGCCCCGTTTATTCAGTGATGCACGCTGAAACTCAAAAAAAACGATGGATCGGTTCCATCGTTCGCGATCTCATAACCCGGAAGGACAAGCAAGTATATCCATTTGCTCTCGATTTTGACTCCGTTCGTCCTGGATCAATTGACATAACGTTCTCGCCAATATACGTCCAGCCGTTCTTGGCGCGACCAATCCCGGTAAACTTGGTGCCAACAAGGCCTTGATTCCACGTTTTTCGGCAAAACGAAAATCGGTTCCACCTGGTTTGGAAGCCAAATCAATAATAATAGCGTGATGCGGAATACGGGTCAACACACGAGAAGTAAGGATTTGCTCCGGAACCGTGTTAAAAATAATATCCACATTTACGCCTTCATCGTACAAATCTTTCGTATAAAACGGCTCAATCCCCATCTCCCATGCACGTGCAAACTGCTCCGGTTTCTGCACCCCCGCTTTGACGTGTGCACCCAGGCGCTGAAGCATTCCGGCTAACGTAAGACCGATTCTCCCCAAACCCAGCACCATACAACGCGAACCATGTATGGTAATGTCCGTATGTTGAATGGCCATCAATAAGGCGCCTTCAGCAGTGGGAATGGAATTGTATATGGCAACATCGTCCCTGCTGAATAATTCAATCAGATCTATTCCTAGTTCCACGCAAAGGTTCCTCAAGTAAGACTTGGCTATGCCAGTACAGACTTTTGCGTGTTTCGGCAAGGAAGACATATATTCCTTGTTCAGCAATAACGTTTCAGATGAAAATGAAGACTCTACTCTGCCATGGTCGTCTGTACCGACAACCGGTAATATCAATACATCAGCATTGCGAAGCACCTCCCTCGTAAGCTTGGAATGCTGAACTTCAAGAAGTTGTTCGTGCAAATCTTCATAACCGATTACCACAACATTTGCATCCAGGTCTGTGAATGACCGAATGATTTCAAGATGTCGGGCATCGCCTCCAAGGAAAACAATATGCAGACCCGTTAACAAAAAATCCCCCTACTTTCCTTAAGTATGGATTTAAAATTAACTAACCTCGTTTACCATCTTTAAAAGCGCATCTGCTCCTTTCATCCCAGGGCAAATTCCGCGTAATTCCGTCTCTGTGGTCTCCATATCGAGTGGGGCATCCAGCAATTGCTCTATTGCTCGTACCCCGGTTGCGCGTCCTGCCACAATGCGGCGATCGTTTAATTTCTCATTTAACAAACGAATATCAAGCGCTCCGCACATGATATATCCGTGATCGGTTGTGATGGCCAGAAGTGTTGTTTTGGGCAGGGCGACCTCGATACTTATAACCTGATGACCTTCAACTTCAATCGGTTTCATCATGATCATCTATGATGCAGCTCCTTTTTTTCTACACTATATGCCGGGCGTGATATTTGCACCATAGACTGTTGCCCAAATCCGATATTACTTGTATTCGTTGGAAGCCTTCTCCCCTTTCGCCATATACATGTGTAAATTGGACTTCGATTCAATTCCATGTAATTTTTGAGATTTAGATTTATAACAAAGGAGATAACAAACGCGCTGCTTGATCAAGCATGCGCTCGGAAGAGGTACGATGCATATGATCTTCCAAACGATATGGAGTAGCCTCGGCGAGATCCCGTTCGAATTGTTCCGTAAGCTCCCGGGCCACATCAGAATGATACATCACTGCACACACTTCGTAGTTTAAACGGTAACTACGGAGATCGTAGTTGGAAGAACCCACTTCGGCAATCTCGCCATCGATAATCATGACTTTGGCGTGCAATACCCCTTTGTTGTACTGAAACACATTGATCCCTGCTTCCACGAGTTCGCCATAATACGTACGGCTTGCAGCTCCTGCAACTTTAGGAATCACTTGGCGCGGCACCAGTAATCTCACTCGAACGCCACGCGCCGCGGCTGTTTTGATGGCCATCATGATATCCGCATCGGGTATAAAATAAGGGTTGGTCACGTCGATGGTTCGGGTCGCCTGCGTCAGGCAGATGAAATGCATTTCCCGAATGACCGGAGTAGGCAGCCCGGGATTGCCTTCGAATATCTGTATATAGACGTTATGCGAATCCTTGGATGGGGAAGCTTTTCCCATGTGGGTGCCTTCCATCGTTCCCAGCTCCGATCCCCATTCCCATCCGTATCCTCGTTCTGTTTTGCCGGATGGAAATGGATGAATGGCTTTATCGTCAGAAAGTTGAGCGGATTCAGGGAGAAATTTTGCCTTTCTCGTTAAATGGAGCATGTCCGGTGACGCCATTTTCCAGTGAGCCTCAAAAACGGCTTTCACATCATCCGCTGTTTCGCCGGTTAACCGCATATGAGTGTCGCGCCAAAAATCGACATCCGGCTTCATTCCGGTATACTCGTCCCCAACGTTGATTCCTCCCATGAAGGCTTCCTTTCCGTCGACGATGACGATCTTGCAATGATCCCGGTATGTCAAGTTGGATAGTACCCAGGGGAATCGCAAGGGAAAGATGGTCCTGCATTCAATGCCTGCTTCCATCATCCGGCGAACCGCATGTTTGGGAAACGACCGGCTTCCCCAGCCATCCCTTATAAAACGAATGTTCACACCGGATAAAGCCCGGTCAATCAGCACATCTGTGATACGTTTACCGATATGGTCATTCCGGTATATGTAATATTCCAGATCGATTGTCTTTTGTGCGGCCTGAATTGATTGAAGGAGTTTTCCGTAGGTTTCCATCCCGTTCGTGAGGATTTGGACGTAACCGGTTCGAAGGCCACTGACAGACAAAGGTTGCAAAGCCCGAGCGATAACAAAAGCGGAGTCACCACATGCTGGAGGCAACGCTATCGGGTTATTGTGCGAAGAAACGAGCTTGTCCCGCCGCATTTGCACAGGATTCGTTACGAACAGGTAACAAACGAATCCGATAATCGGTAATACAAGTCCGACTGATATCCAAGTCAACGCTTTGGCGGGGCGGCGCACCTCCCGAACCGCAATAATGATCAACAGTGCCGTATTTACTAGCCATAATCCTGCTATCCATGCCAAGAAAATCAGCCTCCCAATCCAGTCATCTACGAGGGAATAAAGGGGCAGCCATACCGAGAAGAGATCGGCATGGCCTTTTTTAGAAACCTTTATACTGCGGTTCTTCCTGTTCAATTTGTTGTAACCGTGGAGTGACCTGGTCAATAATGTTTTGTGTCTGTTGCGCTGCATTTGTGAACGTGGTTTTGGCCTGCTGGTTTTGTGTATTTAACGCAAACTGTTCAAAGCTGGCCTGTGCGCTTTTTAATGAAGCTACAGCTGTTTTCACTTGAGAAGCTACCGTCATGTTGAATCACCTCCTGAAATGGCATCCATATGTAATATGTCAACCCGTCAGAAAAATAATGAATGGTAAAATTTGATGATTGGCTATTGTCAGGGGTTAGAGTCT
>Ga0182742_1000120_pt1 | contig 149482 bp, 124 predicted proteins | sample eDN5th37CBELigMG_FD_128880 | JGI IMG/M metagenome (GOLD analysis project Ga0182742, IMG submission 128880) | Enriched Miracle-Growth compost microbial communities from Emeryville, California, USA - eDNA 5th pass 37_C BE-Lig MG (version 2)... ... | reverse complement strand
CCACGACGTCGCGGTGAAGGAGGTGACGTTCATGACCGCGCCGAGCGTCGGCTGCAAGCCGATTGACGCGGCGCCCGCCGGAGGTGCGTGGGCGGCGTGAAACCCTGCGCGGGGCTGGCAGCCGAGGCTGGCTCGAATGCTGCCGCTTCTTCTGCCAGCGCGTCGCCTCGGCAACGCGCCCGATCGCCCCGTTTGCCTCGCCGAGGGTGCCCGCGCCTTGCGAGGTCACCGGCGCGGCGGCCGTGCGCAGCGCACCCGCCAAGCGCGACGGCCGCCGCTCGGAAGGTGCGCCGCCTGGCTCCCGTCGTGTGAACCGGCCGGACCCGCGCCCGCCGGCCGCCCCGGAGGCGCCTGCGCCGTGGGGCAGCCCGGCGTGGACGCGGCGGCCCCTCCGGAACGCCCGCGCGAGAGTGGCGCGCCGCACGGACATGGCCGCATGACGGGCGTTCCATACACCCGCGCGCGGCGAGGGTGCAAAAGCGGGAGCGGCGATCTACTGTGCGCGCCATCCGGAGGTCTGCACCGATGCGTACGTTCGAAGGAAATCTGGTCGCGCTCGCCACGCCCTTCCGCGGCGGCAAGCTGGACGAGGCCGCCTACCGCGCCCTCTGCGAGCGCCTCCTCGACGACGGCGTGGATGGCCTGGTGCCCTGCGGCACCACCGGCGAGGCGCCGACCCTCGAGGCGGCGGAGCAGCAGACCTGCGTGCGCATCGCGGTGGAGGTGGCGAAGGCGAAAGGCGCCTTCGTGGTGGCGGGGGCCGGCACCAACTCCACCGCCTCGACCATCCGCAACGTGGCGGCGGTGCGCGAGGCGGGGGCGGACGGCGCGCTGGTGGTGACGCCGTACTACAGCCGTCCCACCCAGGCGGGCCTGGTGGCCCACTACCGCGAGGTGGCGAAGGCCAACCCCGGCTTCCCCCTCGTCGCCTACGTGGTCCCCGGCCGCACCGGCGTCGATCTCCTGCCCGACACCTACCCGGCGCTGGCGGAGATCGAGGAGGTGGTCGCGGTCAAGGAGGCCACCGCCTCGATGCAGCGGGTGATCGACATCCGGGAGCGCGTGGGCGATCGCTTCTCGCTCCTTTCCGGCGACGACTTCACCGTGCTGCCCTTCATCGCCTGCGGCGGCCGGGGCGTGATCAGCGTCACCTCCAACGTCGCGCCGCGCCACATGGCCGACCTGATCGCCGCGGCGCGGAAGGGCGACAACGCGAAGGCCGCCCAGATCCAGGTGGCGATCAACGCGCTCAACGCTGCGCTCTTCGCCGAGCCCAACCCGGTGCCGGTCAAGGCGGCGCTCCACCTCCTCGGCCACTTCGCCGACGAGATGCGCCTGCCCCTCACCCCCGCCACCGAGGCGACCCGCGCCCGGCTCGCCGACGCGCTCCGCCGCCTCGGCCTGCTCAGGTAGCAGCGACCTGCTTCTCGAAGACGTGCGCGGTCTTCCCGCGCACGTAGCCGAGCCGCTCGTAGAAGCGGCGGGCGCGCTCGCGCCGGACGTTGGAGCGGACGTGGATCGTCCGCAGCCCCCGGCCCGCGGCCCACCGCTCCGCCCCCTCCACCAGCGCCGCGCCGATCCCGCGGCCCCGCGCCGCCTCCTCCACCACCAGGGCGCAGATCTCCGCGTACGGATCCCGCTCGAGCGTCCGGCGCTCCTGCACCTGGATCCAGCCGAGCATCCTCCCCGCAGCGTCGAACGCGCCGAACAATCCGTCCGCCTCGCTCCCGAGAAGCCCCGCCAGGCGCCGCTCCATCTGGACGTCGGTGGTGGGATAGCCAAGCTGTCCGGCGAGAGCGGCAGCGGCAGGAGCGTCGTCGATCCGCAGGGTGCGCAGGTCCATGCCCCGATCCATAGCAAGCCGCGCGGGATCCGCGCCTTCGTTCATGGGCACCGCAGCGCCCGCACGGGCTGGGCGGCGGGAATCCGCGCTCGAACGGCTGAACGGTTTCTCGGAGCACGGCAGGCGTCTCGTCGACGATCTCATGGACGACGCCCGCAAACGTCATGTTCCGCGCGCAGGCGAAGCGCGTGGAACGATCACGCCCTACGCGGAATGCCTGGACTTCGAGAGATGAAGCGCGCTGATCTCGAGCGAGCGCCGCTGCTGAGCCAGACGGATCGAATGGACCGACTGCATACAAAGGTTGCGGGCGTGGAGGGTGCCGCCCTGGTCCGGAGGACGAGATCTCGGGAAGAGGAACGAAGTACCCGCACCGCACTCGAGCGTCTTCAGAATTGGTTCTTCGCGCAACGCGATGGCGATTGGGAGCACGGCAACGGCGTGAGGATCGAGGCGCCGGACAATCCGGGTTGGATCGTGCGGGTGGATCTGCGTGACACGGGTTGGGAGAGCGTCACCCTTCCAAGGCGAATCGTCGAGCGGAGTCCATCGGACTGGATCCAGACCGAGCTGACCGATGGCCAGTTCGTGGGTGCAGGGGACCCTTGAACCTCTCGGAGGTGATCGCTGCGTTCCCGGCTATCGTGGGGGGGTGAGCTGGCGGCACCGCGGTCGTGTCTCCGATATGCTCGAGATGGGTGCCCCCGTGCATGCAAGATGGTGGCGCCGGCGGATATCGGTTCGGGCTCCATGGCTCTCGTTCGTCGTGCCGCGCGAGAGCGACCGCAGGCGCTGCCGAGTCGCTGCCCGCGATGCTCGGCGGGAGTCCGAACGCTGCGCTTCGTGCCCGATCGGCACCCGTCGCGTCCGAGCCCTCCGCCGGCGGTGGGCGAGTGTCCTACATGGTGTGTTGGTGCTTCTTGCTCCAGGCGCTCGTGCGCGGTATGGCGAGCGGTGCGGCGCACGACCGTGGATAGCGGCCGCTCCCACGCGCCAAGCGAGGGATCGCGCGTACGAATCAACGCGACCGATTGGTTTTCTCCTCCAGTGAATCGATTCCCGGGTGCAAGATGGCATTCTGTAACGTTCGACTGGTTCTCGCGCCCATGCTGGTGACGCTTCTCCTCGGCTGCGCCGCCTGCTCGCCCGGCGGCGCTGATGCTCCGTCGCCGGGGGCGGGGGGCAGCGGCGCTACGCCTGGCGGCGGCTCGGGTGGCGGTGCTGGCGACGGCGCAGGTGGCAGCGGGGGGCTGGGCGGAAGCGGCGGCGATGCCGGGAGCGGCGGCAATGCGGGAAGCGGTGGCGATGCGGGAAGCGGTGGCGATGCGGGAAGCGGCGGCAATGCCGGAAGCGGCGGCGAGCCCTGTGCGCCGCCGCTCGTTCGGTGTGGCGTCGACTGTGTCGATCCGGCGATCGACGAGGCCCACTGCGGCGGATGCCATCGCAGCTGCGCCGCTGGCGCGGTGTGCATCGACGGCACGTGCGAGGGGGCCGGGGACTGCAGGGATACCGGCTGCACCGGCTTCACCTACTGCGATCTCGCCACCGGCCGCTGCGAGAGCGGCTGCGCTTTCGACGATCAATGCGGCGCGAACGAGCGTTGCGAGCTCTCGACCCACCGCTGCGTGTGCCAGGCGGATCACCACCGCTGTGGCGGGAGCTGCGTCTCCGACTTCGATACGGCAACCTGCGGCGCCGCTTGCACGCCGTGTCCGACCGATCCCAACGGCGTGACCGTTTGCGATGGCGCGACGTGCAGCATCGAATGCCTGCCGGGCACCATTTCCTGCGACGGCAGTTGTGCTCCCTGCCCCGTCAACGTCCACCCGGACGGCATCGCCTGCGAGGAAGGCGCGTGCCTCGCCCACGCATGCCTGGATGGCTACCGGCCGTGTGCGGCCGGCTGCTGCGAATGGACCGTCGACATCGCCGTGGCCGGTGCGCCTTTTCACGCGGCGAACCTGGCTCTCGACGCAAACGGGAATCCCCACCTCTGCTACATCGACTCCAGCTCCCTCTACTGGGTGCGCCGCGGCCCGACGGGCCAGTGGACCGCGGAGCGGATCAGCACCGACGCTCTCTCCACCTTCGACTGTTCCATCGCCATCGATGCGGCCGGTACCGTGCACGTCACCTGGCGCGACGACGATCAACGCATCGGCCGGTACGCACGGCGCACCACCAGCTGGAACATCGAGACGATCCCCGCTGAGCTGATGGAGGCCGTCGTGTCCATCGGGCCCGATGACGCACCGGTGATCGTCTTCCGCACGCCCGACTCGCTCGAATTGCGGACGCGCACGGCGACCGGATGGATCCAGTACCAGCTCGAGAGTGGGTTCTCGCTCGTGCCCCGCACCGTCGCTTTCGACGCGGCCGGGCGCCTCCGCATCGCCTACATGGGCGGCAACTCCATCCGGCTCGGTACCTGGAACGGCACGAGCTTCTCCTCGGAGACGGTCGGTCCTGCGAACGGTTTCGGCCGGATCTCGATCGCCATCTCGCCCACGGACGAGATCGCGATCGCTGGCGACGGCGTGGTCTACACCAGGAGCGGGGGGAGCTGGGGGGCGGAGACGGTCGGCGGTACCTCGCCGGCGATCGCGTGGGATACGAGCAGCGGCGATCTGATCTACGCCGCGGTCGGCCAGCAGGGGCCCTTCGTGGCCACCCGCAGGAGCGGCTGGCTGCGCAGCTGGCTGGGGCGCCAGGGATACGACACCAACCTCACCATCGACGAGCAGGGCAACCCCCATCTCTTCTTCGGCGGGAACGAAGGCATCCTCCATGCGCATTGAACGACCCTGCAGGCATGCGGCGCTGGCGTTCCTGCTGATCCTGCTCACCACCGCCTGCGGCGCCGACGCGGGCGGCCCGAACGGCGCAGGTGGCGATGCAGGCAGCGGCGCCACGGGCGGCAGCGGCGGAGCGGGCGGCAGCGGCGCCACGGGCGGCAGCGGCGGCGCGGGTGGCAGCGGCGCCACGGGTGGCAGCGGCGGCGCGGGTGGCACGGGTGGCGTGGGTGGCACGGGTGGCTCAGACGCGGGATGTGGGCGTCTCGTCCTCCAGCAGGACGGCCACGTCGCGATCGATCTCGAGGATCCCGTGCGGCTCACCGGCACCGTCACCCTGCGTGACGGCCCGCCCCCCGCCGGCGACCGTGGTGCCCTGCTCTTCGTGGGCAGTCGCGCCACCGCTCGGGCGCCCATCGCGACGGAGGGCGCCGCCACGTACCGGGTCGCGCTCCCCGCGGACGAGTACACCATCTCCTACGAACCGCCCGGCGGCAGCTGCAATCCGGCAGGCATGCCATGCAACGGCGGCCCGCTCCTCGGACCGATCGCGATCCGCAGCGACGGCGTCCGCGACATCGATGTCCCCGCCGTTCGTCTCTCCGGCACGATCACCGCCGCTGGAGCGCCGATCGCCGATTCGGCGCAGGATCGCGGCGCGCTGCTCTTCGAGCCCGACGAGGGAGGAGCCGCCAGCGTTTCGCTCGGCGCCACCGGCGCCGCATCCTACGAAGTGGCGCTCCTGCCCGGGCACTACCGCGTGCGCTGGGTCCCGCCCGCCGCGCTCTGCGCCACGACCCCCGATGGCCCGCTTCCCTGCAGCGCGGGCACGCTGGCCACGTCGCTCGAGCTCCGGGCGAATGGCGTGCGCGACTTCGACCTGCCCGTGGTGCGGGTCAGCGGATCGATCCTGCTCGACGGAAGCCAGATGCCCGACGCCACCGCGTCGCGCGGCCAGCTCGCCTTCACCCATGCGTCGGGCAATGCGCTCACCGCAAGGCTCGGAGCGACCGGCGCCGCCACCTACGCCATCTCGCTCTTCGCCGGCACCTACGCGATCGAGTGGCGTCCGGGCGAGAGCCTCTGTGGGACCAGCATGGACCAGCCCGTCCCCTGCAACGCCGGGCGCATCGCTGACGAGCGGTTGCTCGAGCGGGACGGCGCGCTCGATGTGGACCTGCATCGCGTGCGGATCAGCGGCTCGCTCCGCGTCGACGGCAGACCGATGGCCGCAGCCGGCGGACGGCGCGGTCGGCTCCGGTTCACGACCAGCGGCGGGTCGAGCGAAGCCTCGCTGGAGATCCCCGGAACCGGGCCCGCGACCTACGCCGCCTCGCTCCTCCGCGGCGCCTATGACGTCGACTGGCTCGCCGACGCCCTGGCCTGCAGCGGCGACGTACCCGCCGACTTCGCCTGCGGCGGCTGGCGCGCCCACCGCGGCGTCCGGCTCGAGGCCGACGGATCTCTCGACGTGGACGTGCCTGCCCACCGTCTGGCGATCGAGGTGACGCTCGAGGGTGGCCCCTTGCCCGCGGAGCACGCCGGCGCCGCGATCGCGCTGGTGGCCGACGACGTCCTGCCCATCGTGCGCAAGGTCGAGCCGTCGTTCGAGCTGCCGATCCCTTCCGGCACCTGGCGTGCCCGCTACCATGCGACTCCCGCAGCCTGCACCGCGGATCCCGACCAGCCGCTCCCGTGCGTGACCGGTTTCGTCGCCGATCCCATCGATGTCCGCAGCGACGGCGCGCTCGGAGTCGACATCCCCCGCCGCGCGCTCTCCCTGCTGCTCACCGCAGGCGGTGGCGCGCTGCCGGAGGGCGCCGGCGTGCTCGTTCTCTCGCTCGCGGATGGCGACGCGATCCGCGTCCCCGTACAGGGTGGCGCCGAGCGCTCGTTGGAGCTCTCGCTGCTGCCGGGCGCCTACGAGGTCGCGTGGTTCCCCGATCCCGCGACGTGCGCGTCTGCGCCGGACTCGCCGCTCTGCATCGCGCAGACCTTCTGCTTCTGAAAGTGGCCGAGGTTGACCTCGCGCCGGCGTCTGGGGTGCTCGGTTGGCGCACCGACCCGGAAATCTGGTCGCCTCTGCCGCAACGAGACGACCGGGACGACCACTGCACGCTGTGGCAGGCGGAACCGGGGCGGGTTTCCAAAGGCTCGCCTGGGCGCCGTGTGGCCCGGGATGCGCCCGCGCGGAAATCCGCCAGGGGCATGGGGCCACTGCCTCGATGCCGGTCTTCGGCCTCCGCGCGAGGGAGGCGCTGCTTCGTACCTGCGCCTCGTCCATGCGGGAATCAGCGAGGTCCGTCGAGCGGATCCTCGACCTGCAATCCGCAAAGACCATCGCCGCGGTCGAGCGGTTCGCGCGGGTGATGGGCCGGTATTCTCCCTGCCCAACGAGCAGGACCAGGCCGTCCCGAATCTACGGCTGGGGCCGCTCATGCCAGCGGCAGATGCACCGGAGCCCTGACGGCCGGCGCTCCCGCCGCCCGCGCGGCGGGGCGCGCGTCCCCCTTTTCCCGACCCGGCGAGTGTGCGAATAGGACTCCCCTCCGAAATCGAGCAGGGGAGCCATGGCACGCATCGTCGTCACCGGAATCGCCGGCCGCATGGGCCGCGAGATCGCCCACGCGATCCACGAGAGCGCCGAGGCCCGCTTCGTCGCCGGCACGGTGCGCAAGGGGGGCAACGCGGTCGAGCTCGCCGAGAAGCTCGATCTGCCCGTCGACGACAGCCTCGAAGCGGCGCTGGACCGGGGCGCGGACGCGGTGATCGACTTCACCACGCCGGAGGCGACGCTGGCCCACGCCCGCATCTGCGCGGCGCGGGGCACGGCGCTGGTGGTGGGCACCACCGGCCTCGCGCCGGAGCAGAAGGCGGAGCTCGCCGCCCACGCCCAGAAGATCCCCCTGGTCTTCGCCCCGAACATGTCGGTGGGGGTGAACCTCCTCTTCAACCTCGCCGCCCTCGCGGCCCGCACCCTGGGGGACGCCTATGACGTGGAGATCGTCGAGGCGCACCACAAGCACAAGAAGGACGCCCCCTCGGGCACGGCGCTCCGCCTCGCGGAGGTGGTGGCGGAGGCCCTCGGCCGCGACCTCGACCAGGTGGCGAACTACGGCCGCCACGGCAACATCGGCGCCCGCCCCGCCACGGAGATCGGCATCCAGACGGTGCGCGGCGGCGACGTGGTGGGCGAGCACACCCTCTACTTCCTTGGCGAGGGGGAGCGGATCGAGCTCACCCACCGCGCCTCGAGCCGCGGCGCCTTCGCCCGGGGCGCGGTGCGCGCCGCGATCTGGGCGGCAGGCCGCGCCCCGGGCCTCTACGACATGCAGGACGTCCTCGGCTTCGCGCAGATGGAGCAGAAGGAGCACCCGTGACCCGCATCATCCGCATCGAGCACGACGGCGCCGCCCGATTCGGCCGCCTGCGCGGCGAGTCGGTGGAGCTCCTCTCCGACGCCCCGTGGCGCGGCGGCACGCCCACCGGCAGCTGCACGCCCCTCCAGGCGGTGCGCCTCCTCGCCCCCTGCGCGCCGTCGAAGATCGTCTGCGTCGGCCGCAACTACGCCGCCCACGCCGCGGAGCTGGGCAACGCCGTCCCCGCGGAGCCGCTCATCTTCCTCAAGCCGCCCTCCGCGGTGATCGGGCCGGGCGAGCCGATCGTCCTCCCGCCCGTCTCGGAGAACGTGCAGCACGAGGCGGAGCTGGCGGTGGTGATCGGCAGGCGCTGCCGCAACCTCGCCCCCGCCGACGTGCCGGCCCACGTCTTCGGCTACACCTGCCTGAACGACGTCACCGCCCGCGACATCCAGCGCGCCGAGACGCAGTTCACCCGCGCCAAGGGCTTCGACACCTTCTGCCCGATCGGCCCGTGGATCGTGGAGGGGATGCCCACCGGCGACCGCGCGGTGCGCTGCAGGGTCAACGGCGAGGTGCGCCAGGACGGCAGGACCGCCCAGATGATCCACGACGTCGCCTCGCTGGTCGCCTTCATGTCGAGCGTGATGACCCTTGAGCCCGGCGACGTGATCAGCACCGGCACGCCCGCCGGCGTGGGGCGCATCGTCGCCGGCGACACCGTGGAGATCGAGATCGAGGGGGTGGGCGTCTTGTCCAACCCCGTCGTGAGCTGACGCCCGACCGAGGGCGTCGACGGAACAACCCGCGCCAAACGAGCGCGTGCCCGGTCCCGCCGCGAAGGGCGGGGCGGGGTGGAGCAGATACGGAGCAGCACTTGGAGATCCGCCTCGCCGAACGAATCGTCACCCTGCCGCCCTACCTCTTCGCCGAGATCGACCGCCTCAAGGCCGAGGCGCGGCGCAAGGGGATCGACCTCATCTCCTTCGGCATCGGCGATCCCGATCTCCCCACGCCCGCGCACATCGTCGAGGCGGGCCAGGCGGCGATGGCCGATCCCGCCAACCACCGCTACCCGGACTACGAGGGAATGCCCGCGTTCCGCGCCGCGGTCTGCAGGTGGTACGAGCGCCGCTTCGGCGTCGCCGGCCTCGACCCCGACACCGAGTGCGTCTCGCTCATCGGCTCGAAGGAGGGCATCGCCCACATCGCGCTGGCGCTCCTCGATCCGGGCGACATCGCCCTGTGCCCCGACCCCGGCTACCCGGTCTACTCGATCGGCACGCGCTTCGCCGGCGGCGTCCCCTACTACCTGCCGCTCGAGGCGAAGAACGGCTTCCTCCCCGACCTCGAGAGCATCCCCGCCGACGTGCTGAAGAAGGCGAAGGTGCTCTGGCTCAACTACCCGAACAACCCCACCGGCGCGGTCGCCGACCTCGACTTCTGGAAGCGGGTGGTGGAGTTCGCGAAGAAGCACGAGATCATCGTGCTCAGCGACAACGCCTACTCCGAGGTGACCTTCGACGGCTACGTGCCGCCGAGCTTCCTCCAGGCGCCCGGCGCCCTCGAGGTGGGCGCCGAGTTCCACTCCCTCTCCAAGACCTACAACATGACCGGCTGGCGCGCCGGCGCGCTGGTGGGCAACCGCACCCTCGTCCAGGCCCTCGGCAAGGTGAAGACCAACGTCGACTCGGGCATCTTCCAGGCGGTGCAGGTGGCGGGCATCGCCGCCCTGGAGGGCGACCAGTCCTGCGTGGCGAAGAACAACGAGATCTACGCCCGCCGCCGCGCGGTGCTGGTGGAGGGGCTGCGCTCCATGGGCTGGGAGGTGGAGCCGATGAAGGCGACCTTCTACCTGTGGGTGAAGACCCCCGGCGGCAGGAAGAGCATGGACGTGGTGGCGCGCCTCATCGACGAGGCGGGCGTGGTCGCCACCCCCGGCGTCGGCTTCGGCCTCGGCGGTCACGGCGAGGGCTACGTCCGCTTCGCGATCACCACCTCCGAGGAGCGGACGCGGGAGGCGGTGGAGCGGATGCGGAAGATCGCCTGGTGAAGGGCGCGCTCGCCTACGTGGCGCTGGGCGCCAACCTCGGGGACCGTCTCGCCACCCTGCGCGAGGCGGTCCGCCGCATCGACGCGACCACCGGCCTCGCCGTCCTCCGTGCCTCCTCGGTGTGGGAGACCGCGGCAGTGGGGCCGCCCCAGCCCGACTACCTCAACGCGGTGATCGAGATCGACGCGTGCAAGTCGCCGCGCGCCCACCTCGAGCGGCTCCAGCAGGTGGAGCGGGACCTCGGCAGGGTCCGCCTGCCCGGCGCGCGCTGGGGCCCGCGAACGATCGATCTCGACCTCCTCTGGCAGGGCGGGCTCCGCCTCCACGGCGCCGCCCTCGAGCTTCCCCATCCCCGCATCGCCGAGCGCGCCTTCGTGCTGGCGCCCCTCGCCGAGCTGGCGCCGTCGCTCCTCCTCGGCGGCAGGTCCGTCGAGGCGTGGCTCGCCGACCGCCCCGCGGAGGAGCGCGCCTCGGTGCGCCGGGTCGCGCCGCTTCTCCCCTGACGGAAGCGCCCTCGCCTCCGGTGGCGCGACGCTTCCCTCTCATGTTTTCCGGCTGCCCACCTGCCATGCGAGCGGGCAGGCCGTGCCGCCCCCCTGTGCAGGAACGGCGCTTGCTCTCCCTGCACCCGTCGCGCGGCGGAGGAGCGCCGCGTCGGCCAAAGGGGGTTTGCGACATGCGGACGTGGTTGCTCGGTGGGCTGGCGGCCCTCGGCGCCGCAGGCGTGGTGGCCTGCGGCGGTAGCGAGGCAGAGGTGGAGGAGGAGCTGGGGACGATCGTCGCCGGCCACAAGAACGACGACAACAAGAACCAGTGCAGCGCGGACGAGAGGGAGCGGTTCTGCGAGCGGATCGAGGCGGACAAGAACATCACCCAGGTGTTCATCGATCTGCCCCGGTGCTTCGACGAGCGCGACGTGGAGAAGGTGGTCGTCTTCGACAGGGACAACCGGCAGGTGCGCGTCTACTCGGGCAGAGAGCTCAAGGAGGTCGGCGGCCCGTGCGGGGAGATCGAGCGCGACTTCTGGTTCCCGCTCCAGGGCAACCAGAACGAGGCGAAGGTCTGCGTCTTCTTCGAGGAGGACGTGAAGAAGATCCCGAAGGACGTGGCGATCAGCTTCAAGGCGGGCGGTACCTGCTACGAGGACGACGAGGTCGATGGCGACGATTGCAAGCGGTGCGACGGCAAGAAGGACGATCACGACGGCAAGGGTCGCGACCGGCACTTCAAGCCGAAGCTGCTGAAGGATCGGAGCTACGACGGCTGGAAGGACAAGGACCTCTACCGCCGCGACTGATCGGGCCCGCGTCATCCCTCCCTGCGCAAGGCACGCACGCGAACCTCCCGGGCCGCCGGGAGGTTCGCCGTACCGCGCGGCCCGCCCATGGGCTTTCCCCGCCACCTGCCAGGCACCATCCTCCGGGCGAACCCACGACCTGGGGGCAAGGATGCTCTGCCGCACCGCCTCGGCCCTGCTGGCCCTCCTTCTGGTCCTGGTCGCCGCCTGTTCCCGCGACGGGGCGCAGGGGCCGCCGAAACGCGAGCCGATCTGTTCCACCTGCGGACCGGACCTGGTGGTGGACGAGGCGACCCTCGCCGCGGTGCTCGAGCTGGCAGAGCGCGACTTCGAGCCGGGCGCCTGCGAGGTGGGCGCCGGCTGCGTGGGAAGCGCGGGCGGGCGCCGGCTCCTCCTCTTCGGGGCGGCGGTGCGCAACCAGGGCGATCGCCCCGCGGTCCCCGATCCGGAGGATCACCTGGCGCCCCGGTGTGGAGAGGCACCCGTCCTCGCCGGCTTTCTCGCCTGGCGCATCCTCGACGAGGAGGGCGTGCCGGTGCGGGAGGGGGCCGCCGACCTCGCCTGCCTCGCAGACGGAAGCCCCGGCGACGAGAGCGCCCCCGCCGCCTCGCTCTTCTCCTGCGAGGGCGAGCAGGGGCTGCAGCCGGGGTGGATCGCCGATCCCACCGCGCCGGGCGCCTGCACCTTCGCCGACGTGAGCGATCTCCTCCCGGGCGACTACCTCTTCGAGCTCACCGTCAACCCGAGCGGCGTGATCGCCGAGACCCGGCTCGACAACAACGTCGGCAGCGCGCCCTTCCGGATCGAGCCGCCGGTCTGCGAGGGGCTGGTGTGCGGCGCCGACTGCTGCCCGCCTGGCGTGCGGTGCGAGGAGGGGCGGTGCGCGCTCCCCGACCTGATCATCGACGTGGAGGCACTCCACCAGTCGATCCGCGTGGACGAAGCCAACTTCGCCGCGGACGACTGCGCGGTGGAGGAGGCGTGCGTCGGCGGCACCGGCCTGCGCCGGCTGCTGCGCTTCACCCTCGCCACCCCCAACGTGGGCGGCGCCGACCTCTTCGTGGGCGATCCCAGCCAGAGCAGCGAGGCGCAGTGGTCCGCCTGCCACGAGCACTACCACATGGTCGAGTTCGCCAGTTACCGGCTCCTCCGCAAGGACGGGACCGTCGCCGCGGTGGGGCACAAGCAGGCCTTCTGCCTGATGGACACCCAGCCCGCCGGCGACTGGGGGCCGACGCAGGCGCAGTACGACTGCAACTACCAGGGGATCAGCCGGGGCTGGAGCGACTCCTACGGCAGCGGCCTCGACTGCCAGTGGGTGGATGTCACCGGCGTCCCCGAGGGGGACTACCTCCTCGACGTGCAGATCAACGGCGCCCGCCGCTACCCCGAGCTCGACTACGACAACAACTCGGTGCAGATCCCCGTCTACCTGCCTGCCGATCCCTCGCAGTGCGTCCCCCGCGACGAGGTCTGCGGCGATGGGCGCGACCAGGACTGCGACGGCGAGCCCGACGACGGCTGCCCGCCGCTGGCGGAGAACGACACCTGCGCCACAGGCTGGCACCTGGACGGCAGCGGCACCTGGACCGGCTTCATCGGCGAGGCGACCGCCCGCGACGCCGGGGGCTCGTGCGGCGGCGCCGGGGGAACGCTCCACTTCTCGCTGCAGGTGCTCGCGGAGGAGATCGTCTACCTCTCCACCCACGGCTCCGCGATCGACACCGTGCTGCGGGTGGAGCGGGGGCGCTGCGGGGAGGCGAGCGAGGTCGCCTGCAGCGACGCCACCTGCGGCGGCGACGCCGGCCAGTTCGCCGGCGTGCTCACCGCCGGCACCTACGACGTGATCGTGCAGGCGAAGGAGGCGGGGGCGAGCGGCGAGGTGAAGCTCACCGTGCAGCGCTCCGGCTGCAGCGGCGCCCGGCCGATCGCGGGGCCGGGCAGCTACGCGGGAAACACCGCGGGGGCGGGGGCGGACACGATGACGAGCTGCGGCCTCGGCGGCGGGCCGGACGAGCTCTGGTTCTTCGCCACCTGCCCGGGCGAGACGCAGGTGGAGATCTCCACCTGCGGGGCGAGCGCCGCCTTCGACACCGTCCTCGAGCTGCGCCAGGGGAGCTGCAGGGGCCTGCCCGCGGCGTGCAACGACGATCAGCTCGGCGGGAGCTGCGCCACCGCCGGCGGCTCCACCCTGCGCAAGCGGCTGGAGGGGGAGGGGCTCTGGTTCCTGGTGGTCGACGGCTACCTGGCGAGCGACGGCGGCAGCTACACCCTGGACGTCACAGGACTTTGACGGCGAGGAGGTCCTGCACGTCGAGGAGGCCGACCGGGCGGTTCTTCCCGTCCACCACCGGCACCTGGTCCACCCGCGCCTGGCGGAGCACCTCCGCCGCCTCGAGCACCAGCATCTCCGGATCGACCGTCCGCGGGTTCCTCCCCATCAGCTCGCCGATCGGCGTCTCCGGGGCGAAGCTGCCCCGCTCGAAGAGGCGGCGCAGGTCGCCGTCGGTGAAGATGCCCGCGAGCTTGCCCTTCTTGTCCACCACCAGGGTGGCGCCGGGACGGCCCGGCGTCTGGGTCATCACCGCCACCGCCCGGGAGAGCGGCTCGTCGATCCGGACCACGGGGTTGGCCTCGCCCGCGCGCATCACCTCGCGCACCCGCATCACCTTCGCGCCCAGCGAGCCGCCCGGGTGGATCAGGGCGTAGTCGTCGTTGCCGAAGGAGCGGTTGTTGAGGACCGTCATAGCCAGCGCGTCGCCGAGGACGAGGAGGACCGTGGACGAGGCGGTGGGGGCGAGCCCGAGGGGGCAGGCCTCCTCCACGTTGCCGATCTCCAGCACCACGTCCGCCTGCTCGGCGAGGGGCGAGGTGGCGTCGCCGGTCATGGCGATCACCCTGGCGCCGATCCGCGCCACCGGCCCGAGGAGGCGGACGATCTCCTCGGTGCGGCCGGAGTTGGAGAGGGCGAGGACCACGTCGTCGCGGGTGACGCGTCCCAGGTCGCCGTGGAGCGCTTCGGCGGGGTGGAGGTAGAGGGAGGGCGTGCCGGTGGAGGCGAAGGTGGCGGAGATCTTCTGGGCCACGAAGCCCGGCTTGCCGAGGCCGGTCACCACCAGCCGCCCCTTGCAGGCGAGGATCAGCTCCACCGCCCGGGCGAAGGAGGGGCCGATGTGCTGGAGCAGGCCGTTGACCGCGCGGAGCTCCGCCTCCACCACCTTGCGCCCCCAGGCGACCTGGTCGGCCCTGCTGGGGCCGCCGAGGGCGACCGCCTTGTTGGGGCGGACGGCGAGCTCGCCGAGGGGGTCGATCGCGCCGCCGGCCGCCTGCCTGCCTGCGGGCGCATTCTTGCGGATGGTGGCGGACTTCCGGGGGGTTCTGCTGGTCGCGCGGGTGGCCATGGCGGCTACCTACCACCGGGGACGGGCTGTCGTCGAGTCGACGTTCCCCCGTCCCTCGCCCCTGTGGTATGGCGACCGCGCCCAACGCCCCCGCGGGCCAGCGGCCCACGGCAAGGAGAGCCCATGCAGTTCTTCATCGACACCGCCGACCTGAACGAGATCAAGAAGGCGCACGCCATGGGCGTGCTCGACGGCGTGACCACCAACCCGTCGCTCATCGCGAAGACGGGCCGGCCCTTCCACGACGTCATCCGCGAGATCTGCGAGATCGTCGACGGGCCCATCTCCGCCGAGGTCGTCTCCACCGACTACGAGGGCATCGTCCGCGAGGGCCGCGAGCTCGCGAAGATGCACAAGAACATCGTGGTCAAGGTCCCGCTCATCGTGGAGGGTCTCAAGGCGGTCAAGACCTTCACCGAGGAGGGGATCAAGACCAACGTCACCCTCTGCTTCTCGCCCACGCAGGCGCTCCTCGCCGCCAAGGCGGGCGCCACCTACGTCTCGCCCTTCGTGGGCCGCCTCGACGACATCTCGTTCGAGGGGATGGAGCTGATCCAGCAGGTCCTCGAGATTTACGAGAACTACGGCTTCGCCACCCAGGTGCTCGTCGCCTCGGTGCGCAACCCGATCCACGTGCTCAACGCCGCCCGCCTCGGCGCCCACGTGGCCACCTGCCCGCTCTCCGTGATCGAGCAGCTCGCCAGGCACCCGCTCACCGACATCGGCCTGGCGAAGTTCCTCGCCGACTGGGAGAAGGTGCCCAAGGCGAAGTAAGCCCCGTCGCAGCGGAACGAACGGAGGCCGTGCCGGAGGATGGCGCGGCCTTCGTCGCTTTCAGGCGCCGGCGGACGCCTCCGCGGGCGCCTCGTCGCGGGTGTCGCGCCGCCGCGCCAGGGGGAGCACCACGCGGAAGGTGGAGCCCTGCCCCGGCTCGCTCTCCACCTCGATCTCGCCCCCGTGGGCCCGCACGAGGCGCCGCGCCACCGAGAGCCCCAGCCCCACGCCGGGGATCGAGCCGCGCCCGCCGCCGCTGCGGCGGAAGGGCTCGAAGATCGACCTCCACTCCTCCCGCGGGATCCCCAGCCCCCTGTCCTCCACCTCGAAGACCGCTGCGCCGCCCTCCTGCCGCAGGCGCACGTCGATCGGGCCTCCCTCCGGCGAGTACTTGATCGCGTTGGAGACCAGGTTGGTGAGGACCTGCGCGATCCGCGTCGGATCGTGCTCCACCAGCACCGGCACGTCGGGGAGCTCGAGGCGGATCTCGTGGCGCTCCGAGGCGTCGCGGAACATGGCCACCGTGTCGCCGATCACCTCGCGCAGGTCGGCGAGCTGCAGAGCGAGCTCGAAGCGGCCGGCCTCGATCCGGCTCACGTCGAGGAGATCCTCCACCTGCCGGTTCATCCGGTCCACCTGGCGGAGGATCACCTCCGCCCGCGCCTTCTGCTTCTCGTCCTGCGCCTGCCGCGCCGCGAGCTGCACCGCCGTGCGCAGGCTGGCCAGCGGGTTCTTGAGATCGTGGGCCACCGCTGCGAGGAAGGTGAGCTGCTGCTCGCGCTGGGCGGCGATGCGATCGATCAGCTCGTTGATCCCCATCGCGATCTCCCGCACCTCCAGCGGCGCCTCCACCGGGATGCGGGCGGGGGAATCGAGGGGGTGCTCCTCCAGCGAGCGTCGCAGCCGCTGCACCGGCTCGTAGATGGCGCGCGAGGTGTAGCGGAAGGCGAGGCCGAGGCTGGCCACCATCGCCAGGATGGAACCGATGGTGATGAGCAGGACGATGCGCGACCATGCGGTGGTGCGCGCCGCCGCCTCCTGCGCCCGCCGCTCGTACTGCTCCGCCATCTCGCCCGAGAGCGCGGCGGCGGCGTCGAGATCGGAGAGCCGCACCGCGCGCTCGCCGGGCGGCGCGTGGAGCACGTGCTCGCGGATCATCTCCACCTGCTCGGTGAGCGCCGCCACCATCTCGCGCTCGTGCGCGCCGGTGGCGGAGCGCTGGATGGTCCGCAGATCCTCCACCAGCCGCGCTTCGTCCCGCTGCCACTCGGCCCGCCACCGCTCCTCGCCCGTCTCGCCGTAGAGCTGGTGGGCGCGTGTCGAGCGCAGCAGGTTGATCTCCACCTCCTCGACCGCCTTGAGGCTGGTGATCGCGTCGGCGGAACGCTGCGAGAGCGAGTAGAGCCAGTAGGCGGTGACCGAGGTGGTCAGGGCGAGGACGAGCCCGATCGCCGAGAGGACGCCGCCCACCAGGAGGAACGAGCGGCGGATGCTCTGCTGGCCGCGACGCCACCACATGATCCCTACGCGAGCACCTCCCGGTGCTGCCGGAGCGAGCGCAGGCGGAAGCCGAGGGCCAGCAGGGTGATCCCGAAGAGGATGGCGTAGAGGCCGATCAACCAGACCACCGCCAGCGCGCCCGCCGCCGGGTTGGCGAAGACGAGGATGCCGAAGAGGATGGAGAGGGCGCCGGAGAGGCCGAGCCAGAACTCGCCGCGGATCACCTTGCGGAGCTGGACCGCCGCCACGATCTGGAGGACGCCGACGATCACCGCCCAGGCGCCGATGAGGAAGACCAGCGCCACCGCGGTGAGCCCGGGCATCACCCAGGCGATCACGCCGGCGAGGATGCCGGTCACGCCGACGAGCGCCAGCGCGCCCCAGCGCTCGTGGCCTTTGGCGGCACGCACCGCCGAGATCAGGGAGAAGATGCCGTCGACGAAGGCCCAGGCGCCCCAGACGACCACGAGGAAGACCAGGCTGATCGCCGGCTGGGCGAGGAGGAGGATGCCAAAGAGCACGGCGAGCGCGCCGCGCAGCGCCACGGCCCACCAGTTGCGTAGCAGCGTTTCCATGTGACCACTCCTTCTTCCCCGAACGGTGGATGGCGGCGGCCCGCCCAACAAGCGACGGGCGGGGGCCCGCGGTGCTGGCGGGCTGCCTCACGCCTGCCTGCGGCGGAGCGTGCGCACCGCGCGCGAATTCTCCGCCCGCTCGCGGATCGCGAAGGCGGCGGGGAAGAGGAGGAGGATCCCGACGACCGCCACGAGGACGACCATGAGCAGCACCTTGCCGCCACCGAGGCTTCCGGCGGCCACCACCGTCGCCGCGGCGATGTTGCGCTGGGCGCTGGCGAGGGCGATGGCGCTGCGGGTCTCGGCCTTCCGCCCGCCGATCGTGTAGCCGAGGGCGAAGGCGCCCGCCTCGAAGAGGATCGCGGCGGCGATCGCGCCCTCGCCCAGCAGCGAGGCGAACGCCGCCAGGTTGGCGATGAGCGTCCCGGCGAGCAGGGTGACGAGCGCCACGGTCGCCGCCTTCGAGAGGAGGGGCACCGCCTTCGCCGCGAGGCGCGGGAGGAGCGGGCGCACCGCCAGGCCGACCGCCAGCGGGAGGAGCATCGTGAGCACGAGCGGGCGCGCGATCACCGCCGGGTCCACGTCGGCGCCGGGGAGGACGAGCGGCACCACGAGCGCAAGGAACAGGACCGTGGCGGGGAGGAGCAGGAGGAGCAGCGCGCCGGCGAAGGCCACGTCGCCCCGCGCCGCCATCGTCAGCTTGATCAGGAAGGGCGCGCCCGCCGCGCAGGCGACGAGGAAGAGGCCGATCGCGTAGGGGCGGTCGAGGGAGAAGAGCCGGAAGAGCAGGAAGCCGAGCAGCGGGACGAGGAGGAAGTTGGTGAGAAGGACCCGCGCCACCCGCCCGGGATGGCGCAGCGGACCGACCACGTCCGCCACCGTGTGGCCGAGCCCGACGGAGAGCATGCTCGCCGCGGCGTAGACGAACACCGACAGCCGCACGAGCTGCTGCAGGAAGCCCTCCATCGACACCTCCGGCCCGATCCGAAGGTGTGCACGTGCGCCCCGGCGGGCGCGGCCCGCTAGTCGAAGTGCAGGTGCTCCTCGACGAGCTCGGCGGTGGTGCGCTCCGCCGCCTCGCCCAGCTCCAGCCGCACCACCTCGATCCGCCCGGTGAAGGCGAAGGGAAGCCGCGACCTGTAGCCCGGCCACACGGGGGAGCGGCTGTCGCGCCCCACGTCGATGCACTCGCCGAAGCCGAAGCGGCCGCGGATCTGCTGCTCGATCCTGCCCGCCGCCACCCGCCTGCCGTTGCAGTACAGCCGCACCGTCGCCGGCCCGCCCCGCGTCGCCGGATCGTCGCACTGGAACTCGAGCCGGATCGCCACCCGCCCGCGGGGCAGGGGCGCATCCGCGATCACGTCGTACCGCTCGATGTCGCAGAAGTTGTAGTGGTAGCGCAGCCTGTCCTCGAAGACGAAGAGCGACCAGCCCGCGCCGTCGCCGCCCGCCGCGAAGAGGACGCCCTCCGCCCCCTCGTCCGGAACGATCGCCGTGACCTGCAGCACGTGATCGACGTTGGTGAGGCGGGGGGCGGCGCCCTCCGGCAGGTGGGTGAGCGTGGGCGGGAAGACGAGCTCCCTGCGGCCGGTGAACCAGCCCGGCCGCAGCGTGGTGTCGAGCCGCTCCACGAAGCGATCGTCCAGCGGGAGCACGTCGTGCTTCGCTGCCTCGATCAGGAAGAGCTCCTGGAGCTCCCGCAGCTTCTCCGGATGGCGCGCCGCCAGATCCTCCGACTGGGAGAAGTCGCCGGCGACGTCGTAGAGCTCCCAGCGATCCTCCGAGAAGTCGGCGGTCCCGGCGGTCTGCCACGGCAGGCGGCCGTGCCTGCAGCAGGCCATCCAGCCGTCCTTGTAGATGGCGCGGTTTCCCAGCACCTCGAAGTACTGGACCCGGTGGGGGCTGGGCGCCTCCGCGCCGAGGCGATCGAAGGTGTAGGCCATGCTCACCCCCTCGATCGGCTTCTGGGCGACGCCGTCGATCACCGCCGGCGGCTCGATCCCCGTCACCTCGAGGATGGTGGGCACCACGTCGATCACGTGGTGGAACTGGAAGCGCTTCGCCCCCTTGTCGGCGATCCACGCGGGCCAGGAGAGGATCATCCCGTTGCGCGTGCCGCCGAAGTGGGAGGCCACCTGCTTCATCCACTGGAAGGGCGTGTCGCCCGCCCACGCCCAGCCCACCGCGTAGTGGGGCGTGGTGCCGGGCAGGCCGATCTCGTCGATGCGGGCGAGGAGCTTCTCGAGCGGGTACTCCAGCCCGCTCATGGTGGCCACCTCGTTGAGCGTGCCGTGGATCCCGCCCTCCGCGCTCGAGCCGTTGTCGCCGAGGATGTAGAGGAAGAGCGTGTTCTCGAACTCGCCCATCTCCTCCAGGGCGTCCACCAGCCTGCCCACCTCGTGGTCGGCGTGCTCGTGGAAGTCGGCGAAGTTTTCCATCTGCCTGGCGAAGAGCCGCTGCTCCTCGGAACCGAAGTCGTCCCACGCCGGAATCTCCGGCGGGCGCGGGGTGAGCTTCGTCTCCGGCGGGATGACGCCCATCTCGATCTGCCGCTTCCAGACGATCTCCCGGTAGCGATCCCAGCCCATGTCGAAGCGCCCGGCGTTGCGCCCGCGCCAGTGGAGCGGGGGCTGGTGGGGGCCGTGGGCGGCCACCGGGGCGAAGTGGACGAAGAAGGGGCGGTCCGGGGCGATCGCCTTCTGGTTCCGCATCCAGGCGATGCAGTCGTCGGCGAGGTCGGTGGTGAGGTGGTAGCCCTCCTCCGGCCTCTTCGGCGGATCGACCGGCGTGTTGCCGCGGATCAGCGCCGGGTAGAAGTTGTCGGTCTCGCCGCCGAGGAAGCCGTAGAAGTAGTCGAAGCCCCGCTGCAGCGGCCAGTTGTCGAAGGGGCCCGCGGGCCCGGTGGCGTTGTCGGGCACGTTGTGGTTCTTGCCCCACCAGCCGGTGGCGTAGCCGTTCGGCTTGAGGATCTCGGCGATGAAGGCGGTGCTGCGCGGGATGACCCCCGCGTAGCCCGGATAGCCCGTGGCCATCTCCGCGACGATCCCCTGCGAGACGCTGTGGGCGTTGCGGCCGGTGAGGAGCGCCGCGCGGGTGGGCGCGCAGATCGCCGTGGTGTGGAACTGGCAGTACTGCAGCCCCACGGCGCAGAGGCGCTCGGCGGTGGGGGTGCGCACCAGCCCGCCGTAGGCGCTCGCGACGCCGTAGCCCGCGTCGTCGAAGAGGACGATGACGATGTTGGGGGCGCCCGGCGGCGCCTTCGGCATCCGGGGTGGATCGGGCCTCGAGTCCCGCCAGGTGGTTCCGATCCGCGCGTTGGAAAAGCGGTGGTCCGGCCTGGGATAGACCTCGTGGCGCACACGCTTCGGGAAGCCGCTCTCGCCCATTCCTCGCCTCGTTTCCGGGGGCCAAGGTCGGCAAGGGGGGCGCGGAATGGCAGTCCCCCGATGGTCGGGCGCCGTTTCGGGGCGGATCCGAACCGGGGCGCGGTGCAGGGGAGCTGATTATCGCTACGCGGCAGAGGCGGAGCGAGGGCGCCACAGGTGGAGCGGGAGATCATCCTCCATTCGAAGATCTGGGAGCTGGCGGTCACCGGCCTCGGCGTGCTGGTCATCGCCGCGGTGACCTGGGTCGTCGCGACCTGGCTCGCGAAGGCGGGGCGGGGCAAGACACGCTTCGGGCTGCGCGGCCTGGAACGGCTGGTCGCGCCGATCACGCTCCTCGTCGCGCTGGCCGCCACCCGGCTGGTGCTGGCGCGCACCACCGCCGATCCGCTGGTCGCCACCACCGCGGTCGATCTCCTTGGCATCGTCGCCACCGTCTGGCTCGCGTCGCGCTTCCTCGACGTGGTCTGGAAGACCGGCACCAGCAGCGCGCGCCTGCGGGCCCAGCCGGGCGCGCGGTCGGCGCTCCTCGCCATGCGCCACCTGGGGAAGCTGGCGCTCGTCGTGGGCCTGATCGCCGTCCTCTCCGTGCGCCTCGGCGTCTCGGAGCAGTTCTACCTCGCCCTCGGCGCCGTCGGCGCGGCGCTCGCCTTCGCCGCCCGCGCCCCGATCTCCAACGCCCTCGCCTTCGTGGAGGTCCTGATCAGCCCGCCGTTCTACCTCGGCGACACCGTTCGCATCGGCGACTTCCGCGGGGGCGAGGACGCCGTGGGCGTGGTGGTGGAGATCTCCCCCTTCGGCCTGATCCTCCGCACGCGGCAACGGACCGAGGTGATCATCCCCCACCTCCTCCTCGACTCGCTCCGGGTGGAGAACCTCTCCTCCGCCGACAGGCGCCGCCTCCTGCTGGTGGTGCCGATCGGCGAGGAGATGAGCGCGGAGGCGCTCCGCGACGCCTGCGACGCCATCGACGCCGATCTGCAGGTGAGCCGCTTCGTCTCCGAGTACCGGCGGCCCCACGTCTGGCTGTCCGGCTGGGCGGAGGGGCTCGAGCTCAAGGCCTCGGTCTGGCTGCGCCGCGGCACCGACCGGCGGAACGCCCAGCGGGAGCTGGTGATCCTGATCCGCAAGCGGCTCGAGGAGCACGCGCGCCGCGACCGGGGCGAACGCTGACCCTGCCTCGGCGCACCGGCCCTTCCGCCGGGTCGTGCCCTTGGGCGCCCGGGGTGAACGTGCCGCCGGGGCCAGACCATGGCGCGGGGATCGGCCATCGCACCTCCCGCAGGCGGCCGAGCGCCGGTCGGCTCGCAGCGGCGAGGCCCCGTGCGGGCCGTACCCCGCCCCGCGCTCCGCACGCTGCACCGGCGCGGCGCGGGACCTACCCTCCATGCGCTGGGGGGCGATGGATGGACGAACTGCTGGCGCTGCTGCTGGGGGCGAGCAAGCCGCTCTCGTTCCGCTACGTGATCCAGCCGGCGCTTGCGATCGTCCTCGGCCTGCGCGACGCGCGCGCCGACGAGCGGGCGGGCAGGCCGCCCTACCTCCTCTCCGTGCTCCGGGGGCGCGGCCACCGACGGGAGCGGCTGCGCAACGGCGCCCGCGTGATCGCGGTTCCCTTCACCATCGCCGTCGCAATCGATCTCCTCGTGCAGGCGCTGATCGGCAGGCGCATCCACCTCTGGGAGGGAGTGGTGGTGGGCTGCCTCCTCATCGCCGTCCCGTACGTGGTCGCCCGGGCGCTCGGCAACCGGGCCATCGCACACCGGCACGGGCATCGCCCGGTCGCGCCATGAGGGGCGCCGGCACGGCGGCGCTGCTCGCCCTCCTGGCTGCAGCGCCCGCCGGGTGCATCACCGTCCCCGCCGCGGAGAAGTCGGCGCTGCAGCAGCGGATCGGGGGGACGCAGATGGCGCCCGGTGAGCTGCGGGCGCGGGTTCGCGATCTGGCGGGGCGCTTCTCCGGCGAGATCGAGGCGCTCGCCGACGGCATCATCGCGGCGACCGGGGACCCCTCCACGCGGCTGGAGCTGACCCGTTTCAAGATCAACGCGGTCTCCCAGATGCAGACCGCGCTCTTCCTCGCCGATCCCGTGGCGGCGCTGGTGGACGCCTGGGCGCTCGTCGCGCAGATGCAGCAATCGCTGGAGGGGATCGAGGAGCGGGGCGAGCTGTCCCCCGGCGCGGTCGCCTACGCCCGGCAGCGGTTCGACGGGATGGAGGCGGTGCTCGGCGATCTCTGGAGCCGGCTCACCGGCGAGAGCGACGTCGCCGAGGTGCAGGCGCGGGTCGAGGAGTGGGCGGCGGACCATCCCTTCGATTCGCTCGCGGCGCGGGAGAGCACCGTCGGTCTCCTCGCCGAGCTGAGCACCCGCGGGGGCGTGGGCGCGGGGAGCGCCGCGTCGATCCTCCTCGAGGACACCCAGGACCTCGCCCGCCGCATGGATCTCCTCGCGGTCTGGGCGCCCCGGCAGGCGCGCTGGCAGGCGGAGCTCTTCCTGCGCGAAATGCTCGCCGATCCCAGGCTCCTCGACGGCGCCGAGGATCCCGCCGCGGTCCTCGAGCAGATCGCCCAGCTGCTCGCGCAGACGGAGCAGATCCCCGCCTGGCTCACCGCGGAGCGAAAGGCGGTCCTCGCCGACCTCGACGGCGAGCGGCGGGCGGTGCAGGCGTTCGTCACCGGCGAGCGCGAGGCGCTGGTGGCGGCGCTCCGGCAGGAGCGAACCGCGCTGGCGGCGGAGGGGGCGGGGCTGGTCGATCGGACGTTCGAGCGGGCGACCGCCCTCGCCGATCGGATCGTGCGCCGCCTCTTCCTGCTCGTGATCCTCGCGGGGATCCTCGCGGTCCTCGTCGCGCTGGTCGCCACGAGGGGACGGCGCCCGCGCGGGCTCGAGGTCCGCCGGGGCGGCGAGGCGTGACTCGTACGTCGTCCACGCGGGCGGCGGCTCAGCCGTCGAGGAGGTGCGAGAGCTCCGCCTCCGCGGCGAGGAGGTCGCCGAGCCCGCAGCGCCGGAAGCGCTCCGCCACCTCGGCCCGGACGCGGACGGCGAGGAGGGCGACGTCGCGCGCGGCGAGCTCCCGCGCCAGCGCGGCCAGGTAGTCGCACGCGGTGAGGTCCACCCAGGGCACCGCCCGCAGATCGATCACCACCCGCCGCAGCGCGGGCGCCCGCGCGATCCGCGCCCGCATCCGATCCACCACCGAGCCGGCGCTGGCGAAGAAGAGGCCGCCGAGGGGTTGGAAGAGCAGGGTGTCGACGGGGCGTCCGCCTCCGTCGGGATCCACCAGCGCCGGCGCGGGATCGCGCACCACACCGTAGGTGCGGAGCGGCAGGTGGTTGGCCAGGGCGAGCATCCGCAGCACGGTGAGCCCCATGGCGATCAGCAGGCCGCGGACGAGGCCGATGGTGAGCACCCCCGCCAGGCAGAGCAGCCCCGCGGCGAACTCCACCCGATCCTCGGCGAAGGTGCGGCGCAGCGCGGCGAAGAGGCCCGGCCGCACCACCGCGTGGACGACGATGGCGGCAAAGGCGGCCAGCGGGATGCGGGGGAAGTCGGCGCCGGCGAGGAGGAGCACCAGCACCAGCGCCACGGTGACCAGCGTGGTGACGGGGGTGCGCGCTCCCGCCTCCTCGAGGAGCAGCGTGTCGGCGAGGTTGCCGGAGACAGGCGCCGCGCCGCTCGCCCCCGCGGCGACGTTGGCGGCGCCGAGGGCGAGGAGCTCCCGGTCGGGATCGATCCGGTAGCCGTTCTGCCCGGCGAAGGCGCGCGCCGTCGAAACCGAGTCGAGGAAGGCGACGAGCGCGATGGCGGCGGCGCCGGGCAGGGCGCGGGCGACAGCGCCACCCCCGATCGCGGGCAGGTGCAGATCGGGCAGGCCGGCGGGGATCGCCCCGACCACCGGCGCCTGGAGCCCGAGCAAGCCCACCGCCGCGGCGCCCGCGGCCACCGCGACGCCGGGGCCGATCGCCCGCAGCCCCGCCGCGTGGAGCAGGTAGAGGAGGGCGAGGAGGCCGGCCCCGAGGGCGACCTCGCCCGGCTCCAGCTCCCCCCATCCGGCCGCCAGCGAGCGCGCGATCTCCGCCACGTCGAGGCCGCCGCCGTTCAGGCCGAGGAGGAGCGGCACCTGGGAGGCGGTGATGAGGAGGGAGGCGCCGGCGAAGTAGCCGTCGAGCACCGGCCGAGACACGAAGCTCGCCGCGTAGCCCAGCCGCAGCAGCCCGGCGGCGAGGAGGATCCCGCCTGCGAGCCAGGAGACGAGGAGGGCGACGGCGACGTAGCGGTCGGGATCGTCACCCGCGATCGGCACCACGGTGCTTGCCAGCAGCGCCACCACCGGCGCGGTGGGCGAGAGGGAGAGGTCCCGCGAGGTGCCGAGGAGGAAGTAGGCGAGGATCGGCAGGAAGAGGGCGTAGAGCCCCATGTGCGCCGGAAGACCCGCCAGCAGCGCGAAGGCCATCGCCTCGGGCACGGTGCTGATCGTGCCCATCAGGCCCGCGAAGAGATCGTGCGGCAGATCGCCGCGCCGCCATGCCTTCCACCACGGCGCGACAGCGCTGCGATCCCGGCCCCGGCGCGCTGCCACCCGGCCTCCTCGTCAGAAGCGGAAGCCGCCGACCACCGGAATGTACTGGGTGTCGGAGCTCCGCTCTTGCCCCTCCGCGTCGGTGAAGTCTCCACCCCACACGTAGTGGTAGCGCCCCTCGACGAAGATCCCCGCGTACGAGGAGAGGCGGAAGACGATGCCCACGCCGCCGGTGAGGCCGAAGTTCCAGTCGTCCCGCGTTCCGATCACGCGGCTCGTCTCCACCGCGGTCGGGAAGCAGTAGAAGAGCCAGGGATCGCAGTAGGGGAGCACGCCGGTGCCCGTGAACTCGCGCACGGTGGCGACGCGGTAGTAGAGCCCCGGGCCCGCGAGGAAGTAGACGCCCACGGGTCCGGTGGCGCCGAGGACCGGCTCGTAGACCGCCTCGGCGGAGAGGTACTGCAGCGTGTGGTAGGCGTCGATCGTGGCGTTCTCGATCAGGCGCTCCTCCACGCCGTAGCGGCTCCACGAGTAGACCAGCTGCACCGCGCCCTGCGGCGCGAACCGGTAGCCGGCGCCGATCTGGAAGAGGCCGCCGGTGTCGAAGACCTCGCTGGCGTCTCCCGCGATGAAGGAGGGGCCGCCGGCGACGTTGAAGGTGATGCGGCCCGGCGCGGCGTCCTCCTCGTCGTCGTACGTGTAGATCATCTGTGCGCGTGCCGGCAGCGCGAGCGCCAGTGCGATCAGGGAAAGTACCGGGTAGCGCATGGGCACTCCTTTGGCCCGGAGAAGTTGGCGATTGCGGGTGGGCCGGCCACCGCCAGGCCGGTGCGACCGGGGCGGATGGCTCACGCGGGCCGCGGCGCAGGGGGCCTTCTGAGGGCGCGATCGACCCGGCGCAGGAGGATCGTTCCCGCGGCCCCCACCGCGATGGCGAGGGTGGTGGTGGCGCGCCGTCGATCACCAGGGCGATCGCCGCCGCCCGCCCGCCGCGCGGCGCGCTCGAGCGCGGAGAGGCGCAGGAGGCCCTCAGAAGTAGCCGCGGATCCGCGGCGCCACGAAGAAGCGGCTCGCCTCGCGCACGAAGTTCCCCGCCTCCTGCTCGTCCTCCTGCCAGAAGAGCTCCGCGCCCACGTCGAGCCAGGGCCTGCCGGTGTAGAAGAGCCCGCCGCCGAACTGCCTGCTCGAGTCGTACGGGTTGTCGCCGCCCACCGGGATCCGCTCCCGCCAGAAGAGGGTGGCGCCCACCGGGAGCCGCTCCGACCAGGCGTTGGCGCTCACCGCCGCCGCCAGGTCGACGAAGTGGATCGCGTCCTCGCGTCCCCGGAAGAGTCCCGTCGCCTCCGGCCACTGCCCTTCCCATCCCGCCTCCGCCACGCCGCCGATCCACGGGGTGAAGGCGACGGCGATGCTCGCCGCCGCGGCGCCGCGGTGGACGTCCTGGTTGGTGAAGAGGAGCCCGCGCCGCCGCCCCTCGGTCACCTGCTCCATCGCGCCCAGCGGGCTGACGATGGTGCGCTGCTGGAAGCCGTAGTCGGCGGTGAGCGCCAGCCGGAGGACGTCGTCGGAGTGGAGCTGGAGGAGCAGGCCGCCCCCCGCCGCCCAGTTGCCGTTGATCGCGACGCTGAGCGCGGAGCTCCCCGTGTCCGGGATCACCCCCTCTCCCTGGAGCGTGACGCGGAGCGCGAGGCGATCGAAGAGAGCGAACTGCCCGTCGAAGCGCTGCAGGAGCGCGACGTAGTCGAGATCGCGGGTCCTGGCGTCGATCGGGGGCGGCAGGTCGAAATCGATGTCGAGGGTGTAGCCGCCGATGCCGGTGGTGCTGCTCGCGTAGGTGGTGGCGTAGGGGCCCTGGACCACCGTCACCGGGACGTAGGCCCACGCGCCGATGAAGCGGGACGCCACCGCCTGCGCGGCGGCGCGCGCCTCCCGCGCCTGCTCCTGCGCCGCGGCCCGCGCGGGGAGCAATGCTGCCGCCGCCAGCAGCAGATACGGAATCGAGCCCATCCGATCCTCCCCGATCATCGGAAGAGAGTTGGGAAGGGCCGCCCCTGCCGCCAGCGCCCGGACGGTGGGCCGCCGCGGGGCGTTTCGCCGCCAGGGCGCCCGGGGGATCAATTTCCCGTCGGCAGACCGATGTTGAAGCCCTCGCGGGCGAGCTGCTCCCGCAGGGACTGGAAGCGCTGGTACTGCGTGATGGTGATCGGGCCGGAGTAGGTCTCGCTCTGCGCCGGCCGGGGCGGGCACTGGAGGTAGGTCTGCATCAGCTTTCTGACCTCCTCGTTGATCGTCACCAGCGTCCAGGTGTGCTCGGTGAAACCGTTCATGAAGATGTCGTAGCGCTCCTGCGGGTCCTGCCACAGATCGAAGACCTGCGGCACGGTCGCGACGTACGACGCCGGGCCCTTCCATCCCAGGTTCGAGTCGACCGCGAGGCCGCCCGTCGGCATGCCGTCGTCTCCACGCAGGTTGAAGACCGCCTTGTAGTTGCGCACCCGCACGGCGCCCGGCGTCAGCTCGTTCTCGGTGAAGTAGAACCAGGTGGTGCGCGCGGATTTCCCCGTGCCGAAGAGGATCGGCGACATGTCGTAGCTGTCGAAGCGGATCGGCGCTCCCTCGCGATCCGCTTCCGGCAGCTTCACGCCTGCCAGCGCGGCGAAGGTCGCCATGAAGTCGAGCCCGCCCACGATGTCGGCGTTGCGCGTCCCGCCCTTGATGCCGGGACCCCAGGCCAGCGCGGGAACGCGGTTGCCTCCCTCGCGCACCGTTCCCTTGGTGCCGCGGTAGGGTGTGTAGCCCGCATCGGGGAAGACGTCCTGCCAGGCGCCGTTGTCGGTCGTCCAGAAAACGTACGTGTTCTCCGCGAGGCCGAGCGAGCGGATCTCGTCCACGATGCGTCCGATCCGTGCATCGTTCTCCACGACCGAGTCGGCGTACTTCGTCTTCGAGAGCGAGCTCCCCTGGAAGTCCGGGTGCGGCATGTTGGGCTGGTGCACCTTCATGAAGTTGACGCACATGAAGAAGGGCTCTTCGGACCTCCCATGCGCCGCGAGGAACTCCAGGGCCGCACGCTCGACGTAGGCGTCGAAGAAGGGAATGCCGACGACACCCTTGTCCGGCGTGTCGACGTACTGCCCGTTGATCTTGAAGTCCTCCTTCGCCGCCTCGCCCGCCTTGCCCGAGAGCGCGCCCTTCGTCACCCGCGCGAACATCTTCCGCAGCTCCGGATCCATGTCCGGGAACCACGTGGGGTCGGCGTAGGTGTAGGCGTTGAGGTGGTAGAGTCCGCAGTACCGCATCTCGTCGAAGCCGTGGGCGATCGGCAGCGCGTAGTCGGATTCGCCGAGGTGCCACTTGCCGGTGAAGAAGGTCCGGTAACCGGCGGTCTTGAGCACGGAGGCCAGGGTCCACTCCGCTGCCGGGAGTCCGCCTCCCTGCCCCTGGAAGGCGACCGTGGTCATGCCGCTCCGGTTGGGGATGCGTCCGGTGAGCATCGCCGCGCGGCCGGGGGTGCAGCTCGGCTGCGCGTAGAACGACAGGAACTGCATCCCCTCCGCCGCGAGGCGGTCGAGGTTGGGCGTGGGCATGCCGCGGTTCTCGCCACCGCCGTAGACGCCCGCGTCGCCGTAGCCGAAGTCGTCGGAGACGATGAGGACGATGTTGGGCTTCTGCTTCTGCGTCTTCGCCATGGATCCTCCCCGGAGGAGGTCGAGCAGGGCCAGGTTCCGGCTCGACGTGGACGCAAGCTAGCGTCCGGATGGCTCGCGACATGCGCCCGCACCTCGGATCGGGCGCACCGGCGGGTTCCGGATCCCGGGGAGCGCCCGGATCACCGAACGGGCCGTTCGTCTGCCTCCTCGGCGTCCCGTCCTCCATCCAAACCTGCGCGCGGGCGGGCTCTGGATCGCCCGGGCCCGCGGTGGATCGATCGCGGCAACTCCACGAGAGCAGAGGGGGGGGGGCGCCATGATCGAGACCGTGCCCGCGCCGAGAACGCCGCCAGCACCCGACATGGTCTGGATCCCAGACGGCACCTTCACCATGGGCTCCGACCGCCACTATCCGGAGGAGGCGCCGGCGCATCGTGTCTCCGTCGACGGCTTCTGGATGGACCGGGCGCCGGTGACCAACGCGCAGTTTGCCCGCTTCGTCGAGGAGACCGGGTACGTCACCCTCGCGGAGAAGGCGCCGGATCCCCGCGACTATCCCGGCGCGCGGCCGGAGCTGCTCTACGCGGGTTCGCTGGTCTTCGTGAAGCCGCCCGGCCCCGTCGATCTCCGGGACATCGGCAATTGGTGGCGCTTCGAGCGCGGCGCCGATTGGCGGCATCCCCTCGGCGCGGACAGCACCATCGAGGGGCTGCACGATCACCCGGTGGTCCACGTGGCCTGGTGCGACGTGGAGGCCTACGCACGGTGGGCCGGCAAGGAGCTGCCGACGGAGGCGGAGTGGGAGCGCGCCGCACGGGGCGGCCTCGAGGGTGCGGCGTACGCCTGGGGCGACGAGCTCGTGCCCGGGGGGAGGCACATGGCCAACACGTGGCAGGGCGAGTTCCCCTGGCAGAACCTGGCGGAGGACGGCTTCGAGCGTACCTCTCCCGTCGGCGCCTTCCCGCCCAACGGCTACGGGCTGGTCGACATGATCGGCAACGTCTGGGAGTGGACCGCCGACTGGTACCGCCCGCGCCATCCCGCCGAGAAACACGGGGCCTGCTGCGTCCCCAGGAATCCGCGGGGTGGCGCGGCGGACGAGAGCATCGATCCCGCGCTGCCCGACATCCCCATCCCGCGGAAGGTGCTCAAGGGCGGCTCCCACCTGTGCGCGCCGAACTACTGCCGGCGGTATCGGCCCGCCGCCCGCTTCCCCCAGCCGATCGACACCTCGACCTGCCACGTCGGCTTCCGCTGCGTCGTCCGTCCCCCGCCAGGCTGACCGCCCGGGCGGCGGGACCCGTGGCAGCACCGGGCTCGTGCCCGGGCGGGGCGCGCCGCCGGGCGACCGCTGCCGGCGGTCGTACCCATCTTCCCGGTCGGCACCAGGCGTGCCTTCCCGGGTAAGCCATGGAGCGGAGCACCGAAGCGGAGCGGAGCCGGCACAGGCTCGATCTCGTCGTCGCCCTGCTGCTGGGCCTCGCGGCCCTGGGATCGGCCTGGTCCGCATGGCGCTCCGCATGGTGGAGCAGCGTGCAGTCGATCCATTTCGTGGAGGCGTCCACCGCCAGAACGGAGTCGCTGCGTGCCTCCACGAGGGCGCAGGCGCTGGCGGTGGCGGACGTGGGGCTCTTCGTGGAGTGGATCGAGGCGATCAGCGTCGGCAACGAACCGCTCGCGCTCTTTCTGCAGGAGCGCTTCCGCGAAGAATTCCTTCCGGCATTCGAAGCGTGGCGCAATCTGCCGCGGGATGCGGAGGTGGACGGGCGCCGCGTCCCACCCGGGAGCCCGTTCGAGCTCCCCGAGTACCGGCCGCTCGCCAGGCTCGAGGCGGATCGCCTCCTCGCGGCGGCCGAGCGGGCCTACGCGAAGGGGAAATACGCGAACGAGGTCGCCACCAACTACGTGCTCACCCTCGTCGTCTTCGCCACCGTCTTCCTGCTCGGCGGGATCTCGACGAAGGTGGAGGCCCTGCCGGCCCGCAGGCTGCTGGTCGGATTGGCCGCTGCGTTCCTGATCGTCGGGGTCGTGGCGGCAGCGCTCGTGCCTTCGTTCTCGACGTGAGGGGGGCTGCCGTCCGCCCCTGCTCCTGCAGCGGGCAGGCTTGACGTCTCCCAGCGCGCTTGTTACCTGAATGAGCCTTCATTCAGGGCAGCTGCCCCGGGAGAACCGACCTTGTCGAACGGCGGCGGAAGCAGAGCACGCGAGCCACGCGGGGACAAGCGCGAACGCATCCTCGAAGCGGCCGTGCGCGTGTTCGCGTCCAAGTCCTTCTACACCGCGACCGTGGCGGAGATCGCCCGCGAGGCGGGGGTCGCGGACGGCACCATCTACCTCTACTTCAAGAACAAGGACGATCTCCTCATCCGGCTCTTCGAGGAGCGGATGGAGGAGATCAACGAGGGGATCCGCGCGGCGATCGCACCCTTCGAAAGGCCCCTCGAGAAGCTGCGTGCCTTCATCCTCCACCACCTGCGGGAGGTGGAGCGGAAGCCGGAGCTGGGCGAGGTGCTGATCGTCGAGCTGCGCCAGAGCTCCAAGCTGATGAAGGAGTACGAGGCGCGCGCCTTCCGCGAGTACCTCGGCATCCTCTCCGCGATCCTCGACGCCGGTATCGCCGACGGGAGCATCCGCCCCAACGTCGAGCCCCGGGCGGTGCGCCGCGCCATCTTCGGCGCGCTGGACGAGGTGGCCCTGTCGTGGTTACTGGGCGGCCGGCGCTTCGACCTGAGCAGGAACGCCGAGCAGCTCGCCGAGATCTTCGTCCGCGGCCTCGCCGCCGAAGGAGCCTGACGCATGGACTTCCAGCTGACGCCCGAGCAGATCCAGCTCCGCGACACCGCCCGCCGCTTCGCCCGCGAGGTGATGGCGCCGGTGGCGGCCGCGTACGACAGGAGCGGCGAGTTCCCCCGCGACGTGATCGCGAAGGGCTTCGAGCTCGGCCTGATGAACATGACCCTGCCGCCCGAGCTGGGCGGGCTGGGCCTCTCCCACCTCGAGCAGGCGCTGGTGGCGGAGGAGCTCGCCGCGGGCTGCGCGGGGATCGCCACCTCGATGATCGCCAACGACCTGGCGCTCCTGCCGATCCTCATCGGCGGCACCGAGGAGCAGAAGCAGCGGCTGGTGGCGCCCTTCAGCGAGCGCCTGCGCTTCACCTCCTTCGGCCTCACCGAGCCCAACGCGGGCTCCGACGTCGCCGGCCTCTCCACCACCGCGGTGCGCGACGGCGACGAATACGTGCTCAACGGCTCGAAGATGTGGATCACCAACGGCGGGGTGGCGGACCAGTACACCATCTTCGCCACCGTCGACCGCAAGGCGGGGCGCAAGGGGATCACCTGCTTCGTGGTGGAGGGGCGACCCGAGGGGTTCCACGTCGGCCACCACGAGGACAAGCTGGGGCAGCGCGCCTCGAATACGGTGGCGCTCTCCCTCGAGAACGTGCGCGTGCCGGCGCGCAACAGGATCGGCGAGGAGGGGCAGGGCTGGGAGATCGCCATGGCCACCCTGGACAACTCCCGCCCGCTCACCGCCATGTTCGCGGTGGGCGTGGGCCGCGCGGCGATGGAGCACGCCATCGCCTACGCGAAGGAGCGCAAGCAGTTCGGCCAGGCGATCGCCAACTTCCAGGCGATCCAGTTCATGCTGGCGGACATGGCCACCGAGCTCCACGCGGCGCGGCTCCTCGCGTACGAGGCGGCGGCGCAGCTCGACGCCGGCCAGCGCAACACCCTGGTCTCCAGCTACGCCAAGCGCTTCGCCGCCGACACGGCGATGAAGGTCTGCACCGACGCGGTGCAGATCTTCGGCGGCTACGGCTATTCGAAGGAGTACCCGGTCGAGAAGCTCTTCCGGGACGCGAAGCTGATCCAGATCTACGAGGGGACCTCGCAGATCCAGCGGCTGGTCATCGCCCGCGAGCTTCTCCGGTAGCGAACCTCCCGCCGCGGGGCGGGAGCGGTTGATCACCCGCTGCACCAGTCCTATCCATCGACGGATTTTCCGGGAAACACCAAGGAGGCGAAGGTGAAGATTCTCTGCGCCGTAAAGCGCGTCGAAGACCCCGAGCAGAAGATCAAGGTCAAGCCCGACGGCAGCGGCATCGTCCTGGAGGGCATGAACTACAAGCCCAATCCCTACGACGAGATCGCGGTCGAGGAGGCGCTCCGCCTCAAGGAGAAGCACGGCGGCGAGGTGGTGGTGGTCTCGGTCGGCAACGCCGACTTCGTGACCGAGATGCGCCACGCGCTGGCCATGGGGGCCGACCGGGGCATCCTGGTCAAGGTGGACCAGCCCACCGACTCCGATGGCGCCGCCCGGCTCCTCGCCAAGGTGGTGGAGAAGGAGCAGCCCGACCTCGTCATCTGCGGCCGCCAGGCGGTGGACGACGACCAGGGGCAGACCGGCGCGCTCCTCGCCGAGTACCTCGGCTGGGGCCAGGCCACCTTCGCCGCCAAGATGGAGAGCCTCGAGTCCGCCGAGGAGAAGAACAAGGTCCCCGGCCTCCAGATCGAAAACGGCAGCGTCAAGGTGATCCGCGAGGTGGACGGGGGTCTGGAGATCGTCTCCGTGGCGCTGCCGGCGGTGGTCACCACCGAGCTGCGCCTCAACCTGCCGCGCTACGCCTCGCTGCCGGGCATCATGAAGGCGAAGCGCAAGCCGGTGGAGGAGCTCACCCCCGACGTGCTCGGCGTGGACGTCACCCCCAAGGTCAAGGTGCGCAGCATGGCGGCGCCCCCGGCGCGCAAGGGCGGCATGATCGTCCCCGACGTCGCGACCCTGGTGGACAAGCTGAAGAACGAGGCCAAGGTCCTCTGATCCGATCGCCCCTCGCTGGCCGCGCGCCGCGCGCCGGAGGGCAGGAGAACACGAGATGTCGAACGTATTGGTTGTTGCCGAGCAGTTCGAGGGCAAGCTGAAGAAGAGCACGCTCCACACCGTCAAGGCGGCGCAGGAGCTGGCGGGCCGCACCGGCGGCAAGGTGATCGCGCTGGTTCTCGGCAAGGGGATCGGCGACGCGGCGAACGAGCTCGCCGGGTACGTGGGCGAGGTCTACGCCGCCGACGACGCGAAGCTGGAGCACCCGCTCGCCGAGAACTACGCCCGGGTGATCGAGAAGGCGGTGAAGGAGACCGGCGCCACCTGGGTGCTCGCCCCCTCCGCCTCGCAGGGCAAGGACATCCTCCCCCGCGTCGCCGCGCGCCTCGGCGCCGGCATGGCGTCGGACATCATGGGCTTCGGCGGCTCGGGCGCCGACGTCACCTTCCGCCGCCCGATGTGGGCCGGCTCGGTGATCGCCGAGGTGGAGATCACCACCCCGATCAAGCTCGCCACCGTCCGCTCCACCGAGTTCCCCGCCGCGGAGAAGGCCGCTTCCGCCGGCGCGGTCAAGCCCTTCGCCCTGCCGGAGCTTCCCCCGGCGAAGACCACCTTCGTCGAGTTCAAGCAGGTCAAGAGCGCCCGCCCCGAGCTGACCGAGGCGCGCGTGGTCGTCTCCGGCGGCCGCGGCACCAAGGGCGATTTCAAGCCGGTGGAGGCGCTGGCGGACGAGCTCGGCGGCGCGGTGGGCGCGTCCCGCGCGGTGGTCGACGCGGGCTGGGTGCCCAACGACTACCAGGTGGGGCAGACCGGCAAGACCGTCGCCCCGGAGCTCTACATCGCCCTCGGCATCTCCGGCGCGATCCAGCACATCGCCGGCATGAAGGGCTCGAAGGTGATCGTGGCGGTCAACAAGGACGCGGAGGCGCCGATCTTCCAGATCGCCGACTACGGCCTGGTGGGCGACCTCTTCAAGATCGCCCCCGAGCTCCAGGAGGCGATCAAGGCCGCCAAGGGCTGATCGCCCGCAGGAACGGCACGCGGGCTTCCGGCACCAGCCGAGAGCCCGCGTCCGCGTGGGGCCGGCGGCGCCGGTCCCCGCGAGGGACCGCTTACTCCTTGCACTCGCCCTCGTACTTGACGTCGACGCCGGCGCACGTTGCGTAGCACTCGTTGTCGTAGGTGTTGCCGTCGACGCCGCAGACCGGATCGATCACCGCGGGGCAGATGCAGTTGTCGTCGAAGCACCACGACGGCGGCACCGCGGTCATGCAGCAGACGTCGGGCAGCACCTTCACTCCGGCGCACTCGGCGTGGCAGGCGTTGTCGTAGATCTTGCCGTCCTCGCCACAGACCGGATCGATCACCGTCGGGCAGATGCAGTGCTTCGGCTCCTCCCTGGCGCCCTGCTCCACGGAGTCGACCGGCTCGGTCTCGGTCGTCTCGCCGCCACATGCCGCAACCGCCAATCCGAGTACCACCAGGAACTGCAGACGAAGCTTGCGCATCTCTTTCTCCTTGGAGGGACCGGCGGGGCGGAATGCCCGGCCGAGCGCGCACCGCGCGGGATGGGTTTAAACGGAGTGAAGCGCCCTGCGACAAGAAGCGATTGCGAAATTTGGCTCTGAAACCTGCCCGGCGGTGTTAGGGCGTCGACACGGGGCGGGGTGGTCCGCCCCTGCCGGGGCGTCGTAGACGACGCCAGCGCGAGGAGGCAGCTTGCATCCGGGTGACGAAGCCCTCGCGGCGCTGGGCGCCTTCCGCATCCCCATTCCGCTCCCGTTCCCCCAGGCGGGAGGGCCGATCAATGTGGTCGCGGTGGAGGAGGCGGACGGCGGGGTGGCGCTCTTCGACACCGGCATCGCCACCCCCGCCGGGGAGGCGGCGCTGGCGGCGGGACTTGCGGCGCGCGGCTTCCGCTTCGAGGACGTGCGCCGGATCTTCGTCACCCACGGCCACGTCGATCACTACGGCCTCGCCACCACGCTCCACGAGCGGAGCGGCGCCGCGGTCTTCGTCCATCCCGCCGATCGCTGGAAGATCGCCGCTCCCTCGCCGTGGGAGGCGCTCGCCCCGCGCTACCGGGCGTTCGCCCTCCGGGCGGGGGTCGACGCGGCGGGGATCCGCGCCATGCTCGCCTTCGCCCACGGTGAGGAGCGCTTCGTGCGCCGCTTCCCGGGGCGGACGGGCGAGCTGCGGGAGGGGATGCGCCTCTCCTTCGCCCGCTGCGAGGCGACGGTGCTGGAGATGCCGGGACACACGCCGGGCCTCGTCTGCGCGCTGCTCGAGGCGCCCGGCGCCGGCAGGATCCTCGTCGCCGACGACATGCTCCTCGAGCACGTCTCGCCCAACCCGATCCTCGAGATCCTTGACGACGGCAGCCGCTTCCGCGCGCTGCCCGCCTATTTCCGCAGCCTCGCGCGGCTGGACGCGATGGAGCTCGACTGGATCGTCCCAGGCCACGGCGCCTGCTTCTCGTCGCACGGGCAGGTGATCGCCGGGCTGCGCGACTTCTATGCGCGGCGCATGGAGCGCATCCACGCAGCCGTGCCGCCGGAGGGCGCCACGCCCTTCGAGCTCCTCCCCGCGATCTTCCGCCAGATCGGCCCGCTGGAGCTCTTCTTCATGCTGAGCGAGCTGCTCGGCAACCTCGATCTCCTCGAGGACGCGGGCCGCGTGCACGGCGCGGTGGAGGCGGGCCGCCTGCGCTACTGGCGGACGGACCATCCCTGACGAATCTTCCCGTGGTTGGAGCTGGAAGCGTTGAGCGCGCTGTAGGTGTTGCCCCTCTGGCAGGAGGAGTTCGCGCACACGGTGGCGGGCTCCTCGCAGGACCGGAGGAAGACACGGATGGCGGCGCAGCAGCGGAAGCGGCCTGCGAGCGGCGTCCGGCGAACGCGGGCGCAGGGGTCGGCACGTTTGGTTACGGCGAAGGAGACCGCGGCCAGGGCCAAGGCCCTGCCGAAGCGGCGCTCCACGGCGCGATCGCGCCCGGCGCGCAAGCAGGTTCCCGCCTGGGCGCTGGAGGAGATCCGCGACGCGCTCCACGCGCTCGCCGCGGGGGATTTCGACGTCCGCCTCGACGAGGAGCTCCTCGGCGACGGCGTGGCCATGGAGATCGCCGAGGCGTTCAACCTGGTGGCGGAGCGCGCGGAGGTCCTGACCGACGAGCTCGATCGGGTCGAGCGGGCGGTCGGCCGCGAAGGCCACATGCACGAGCGCGTCGCCGAAGCCGGCCTCGACGGCGGCTGGGCGCGCGCCGCGCAGAGCGTCAACGGGCTGATCGGCGGCCTCGTCCTCCCCGCCGCGGAGATCGCCCGCGTGCTCGAGGCGGTGGCCCAGGGCGATCTGTCGCGGAAGATGGCGCTCACCCTCGACGGCCATCCGGTCAAGGGCGAGTACTTCCGCATCGGCAACACCGTCAACTCGATGGTGGATCAGCTCAGCTCGTTCGCCAGCGAGGTGACCCGCGTGGCGCGCGAGGTGGGCACCGACGGCAAGCTCGGCGGCCAGGCCGACGTGCGCGGCGTCTCCGGCGTCTGGAAGGACCTCACCGACAACGTCAACCTCCTCGCCGCCAACCTCACCGACCAGGTGCGCAACATCGCCAAGGTGACGACCGCGGTGGCCAACGGCGACCTGTCGGGGAAGATCACCGTCGAGGCCCGCGGCGAGATCCTCGAGCTCAAGGACACGATCAACACCATGGTCGGCAACCTGCGCGCCTTCGCCAGCGAGGTGACCCGCGTGGCGCGCGAGGTGGGCACCGACGGAAAGCTGGGCGGCCAGGCCGACGTGCAGGGCGTCTCCGGCGTCTGGAAGGACCTCACCGACAACGTCAACTCGATGGCGTCCAACCTGACCGCGCAGGTGCGCAACATCGCCGCGGTGACCACCGCGGTGGCCCGGGGCGATCTGTCGCGGAAGATCACCGTGGACGTGAAGGGCGAGATGCTCGCCCTCAAGGACACCATCAACACGATGGTGGATCAGCTCAACTCGTTCGCGTCCGAGGTCTCCCGCGTGGCCCGCGAGGTGGGCACCGAGGGCCGCCTGGGCGGACAGGCGCACGTCCCCGGCGTCTCCGGCACGTGGAAGGACCTCACCGACAACGTCAACTCGATGGCCACCAACCTCACCACCCAGGTGCGCGGGATCGTCAAGGTGGTGACCGCGGTGGCCAACGGCGATCTCTCCCAGAAGCTGACCGTTCCCGCCAAGGGCGAGGTGGCCGCGCTCGGCGACACCATCAACGCCATGACCGAGACGCTGGCGCTCTTCGCCGAGCAGGTGAGCACGGTGGCGCGCGAGGTGGGCGTCGAAGGAAAGCTCGGCGGCCAGGCCCGCGTGCCCGGCGTCTCCGGCACGTGGAAGGAGCTCACCGACAACGTGAACTTCATGGCCTCCAACCTCACCACCCAGGTGCGCGGCATCGTCAAGGTGGTGACCGCGGTGGCCAACGGCGACCTCACCCAGAAGCTGGTGGTCGACGCGCAGGGCGAGGTGGCCGCGCTGGCAGAGACGATCAACGCGATGACCGGCACGCTGGCCACCTTCGCCGAGCAGGTGAGCACGGTGGCGCGCGAGGTGGGCATCGAGGGCAAGCTGGGCGGCCAGGCCAAGGTGCCCGGCGCGTCCGGCACCTGGCGCGACCTCACCGACAACGTGAACCAGCTCGCGGCGAACCTCACCAACCAGGTGCGCGCCATCGGCGACGTGGCGACCTCGGTGGCCAAGGGCGACCTCACCCGATCGATTACGGTCGAGGCGGAAGGGGAGCTCGCGGCCCTCAAGGACAACGTCAACCAGATGATCGTCAACCTGATCGAGACGACGCAGAAGAACAACGAGCAGGACTGGCTCAAGACCAACCTCGCCCGCTTCTCGCGGATGATGCAGGGGCAGAAGAACCTCGAGGCGGTCTCGCGGCTGATCATGAGCGAGCTCACCCCGCTGGTCTCCGCCCACCACGGCGCCTTCTTCCTGATGGACAGCGAGGGCGAGGAGCCGCGGCTCAACCTCACCTCGAGCTACGCCTACAGGGAGCGGAAGCACGTCTCCAACAGCTTCGCCCTCGGCGAGGGGCTGGTGGGCCAGTGCGCCCTGGAGGGGAAGACGATCCTCCTCACCAACGCGCCGCCGGACTACATCCGGATCAGCTCCGGCCTCGGCGAGGCGGCGCCGCTCAACATCATCGTCGTCCCGGTGATGTTCGAGGGGCAGGTGATGGCGGTGATCGAGCTGGCCTCGTTCCACCCCTTCAGCGAGATCCACCAGATCTTCCTCGACCAGCTCTCGGAGAGCATCGGCGTGGTCCTCAACATGATCATCGCCAGCATGCGGACCGAGCAGCTCCTCCAGCAGTCGCAGTCGCTCACCCTCGAGCTCCAGAAGCAGTCCTCCGAGCTGACCGAGCAGCAGGAGGAGCTCAAGCGCTCCAACGCAGAGCTGGAGAAGCAGGCGATCGAGCTGGAGGAGAAGGCGCGGCAGCTCGCCCGCCAGAACCAGGCGGTCGAGGAGAAGAACCACGAGGTGGAGCAGGCCCGCGCCTCGCTGGAGGAGAAGGCGGAGCAGCTCGCGCTCATCTCCCGCTACAAGAGCGAGTTCCTCGCCAACATGAGCCACGAGCTGCGCACGCCGCTCAACAGCCTGCTCATCCTCGCCCGGCTCCTCACCGAGAACAAGGAGGAGAACCTCACGCCGCGGCAGATCGAGTGGGCCCGCACCATCCACGAGGCGGGCGAGGATCTCCTCTCGCTCATCAACGAGATCCTCGATCTCGCCAAGGTGGAGTCGGGGAAGATGGCGGTGGAACCGCGCGAGTTCCCCATCGACGATCTCCGCGCCTTCGCCGAGCGGAACTTCCTCCCGCTCGCGGAGCAGAAGGGGCTGGGGCTCGTCATCGAGCTCGACGCCGGCCTGCCCGAGACGATCTGCACCGACGCGCAGCGGCTGCAGCAGGTCCTCAAGAACCTCCTCGCCAACGCCTTCAAGTTCACCAGCGAGGGGCAGGTGACCCTCCACGTCTTCGACGCCAGCGGCCAGCGCTTCCAGAGCCCGACCCTGGCGGCGAGCGAGCGGGTGGTGGGCATCGCCGTGCGCGACACCGGCATCGGCATCCCCGCCGACAAGCACCGGCTCATCTTCGAGGCGTTCCAGCAGGCGGACGGGACCACCAGCAGGAAGTACGGCGGCACCGGCCTCGGCCTCTCGATCAGCCGCGAGCTGGTACGGCTGCTGGGCGGCGAGATCCACGTAGAGAGCCAGCCGGGCAAGGGGAGCGTCTTCACCGTCTTCCTCCCCGAGCGCTACCACGGCGCGGTCGAGCCCACCGAGCAGGTGGTCGCCGCCACCGTGGCGGAGCCGCGGGAGGAGGGGGAGGTCGATCTCCACGGCACCCGGATCCTCCTCATCGACGACGACGCGCGGAACGTCTACGCGATGGCCAGTGTCCTCGAGAGCCGGGGCGCGGAGGTGCTCTACGCGGAGGACGGCAAGCGCGGCCTCCAGATGCTCGACGAGGACCACGCCATCGACCTGGTGATCACCGACGTGATGATGCCCGACCTGGACGGCTACGAGACGATGCGGCGGATCCGCAGCAACCCGCTCCACGCCTCGCTGCCCATCCTGGCGGTCACCGCCAAGGCTCTCCCCGAGGATCGCGAGCGGTCCCTCGAGGCGGGAGCGAGCGACTACATTTCCAAGCCGGTCGAGGTGACCGAGCTCCTGGAGACCATCCGGCTGTGGCTGCGCCGATGAAAGCGGGGCGGAGCACGATCCTCCTCGTCGACGATCTGCAGGCGAACCTCACCGCGCTCGAGGGGATCCTCGCTCCCCTCGGGCAGCGCCTCCTCCTCGCCACCTCCGGCGAGGAGGCGCTCAAGCGGCTGATGCAGGAGGAGGACGTCGCCCTGATCCTCCTCGACGTGCGGATGCCCGGGCTCGACGGCTACGAGACGGCGCGGCTGATCAAGCAGCGCGAGCGCACCCGCTACATCCCGATCATCTTCCTCACCGGGCTGGGAGAGGATGAGGGGGAGATCTTCCGCGCCTACGAGTACGGCGCGGTGGACTACATCCGCAAGCCGGTCGACCCCGCCATCCTCCGCTCCAAGGCGAAGGTCTTCGTCGAGCTCCACGCCCGCGACGTCGCCCTCCGCGAGCAGGCGGCCCTCCTGCGCGAGCACGAGCTCGCAGCGCTCGAGCGCAGGAGCGAGGAGCGGTACCGCACGCTGATCGACGCCATGCCCCAGTGCGTGTGGGCGCTCACGCCGGAGGGAGAGATCGCCTACGCCAACGAGGTGTGGCGGCGCTACGCGGGGCTCGGCAGGGGCGAGACCCGGGTGGAGGTGCTGCGCCGCTACGTCCACCCCGAGGACATCCCCGTCGGCCTGCGCGTCTGGCGCCGGGCCTTCGAGAAGGTGGAGCCGGTCGAGTTCCAGCTCCGGCTGCGCCGCGTCAGCGACGGCGCGTGGCGCTGGCACCTCGCCCGCGGCGTGCCCGACCGGGACGAGAAGGGGCGGGTGGCGGGCTGGGTGATCACCGCCACCGACATCGACGACCAGAAGCGCGTCGAGGAGGCGCTCCAGCGGGCGGAGCAGGCGCTGCGGAGGGCCGCGGAGGCGAAGGACGTCTTCCTCGCCGCCGCTTCCCACGAGCTGCGCACGCCGCTCACCGTGGCCAAGGCACAGACCGCGATGGCGCTCCGCCGCCTCGGCGAGACCGACGCGGGCAAGCCGCTCGCCACCATCGATCGCCAGATCGCGCGCCTGGTCCGGCTGGTGGAGGACCTCCTCGACCTGGGCCGCCTGCAGGCGGAGCGGCTCGAGCTCGACTGCGAGCGCTTCGACCTGGTGGAGCTGGTCCGGGAGGTGGCGGAGCGGATGCAGCTCCTCTCCGAGGCGCACCCGATCTCCGTGGAGGCGCCCGGGGAGCTCTTCGTCACCGCGGACAGGAGCCGGCTCGAGCAGGTGGTGACCAACCTGATCAGCAACGCCGTGCGCTACTCGCCCCACGGCGGGGCGATCGAGATCGGGATCGCGCGGGAGGGCGACGGGGCCCACCTCCGCTTCCGCGACCACGGCATCGGCATTCCGCCGGAGCGGCAGGCGGAGATCTTCGAGCGCTTCGGGCTCGCCCACGGCGGGGGCTACGGCGGCCTCGGGCTGGGGCTCACCATCGCCCACGGCATCGTGGAGCGGCACGGCGGCAGGCTGTGGGTGGAGTCCAGGGGGATCGAGGGGGAGGGGAGCACCTTCCACGTCGAGCTCCCCCTCGTCGCGCGGGCCGAAGGATCAGCCGGCGGCCTTCCGGTTCTTGTCGACGATGCCCGCGATGATCAGCAGGAAGGCGACCAGCCGCAGGATGTAGAGCCAGGTGCGCGCCTCGAACTCCGGGCCCACGAAGCCGAGGAGCAGCCAGTTGATCGTCAGCACCCAGAAGGCGCCGGCGAAGATGGCGAAGAGCCGGTCCCGGCTCTCCCTCCAGAAGCGTAGGAAGAAGAGCCCGATGGCGAAGCTCGCCATCACCACCGCTCCGTTGAGGAAGTCGAGCAGCATCTGCGACGTCATGGCGTATCCCAGATGAGGCCGTAGAGCAGGATGGCGAGACCCGCCAGGCCGACGAGCGAGCGGAAGAGGGAGAGGTCGACCGTGGTGGGCAGGATCACCCGGTCCACGAAGAGCAGCACGTTGTTCGCCGCCAGGGCGACGAAGCAGATCGAGCTCCAGAGGAGGAGCCGCTGCCTTCCCCTCGTCCACGCGCGGAGCAGCAGGCCGGCACAGACCATGCTGGTCGCTGCACAGAGCAGGTAGACCGCTTCAGCCATCGTCGTCCCCTCGCCGGATGCGGAATGCGTCGGCAAAGCTGCGGATCCGCTCCGACGGCCTCGAGAAGATCACGCTGATGATCGCCACCCGGTGGCTCTGGTAGAGCTGCGCGAGCTCGTCCACCTGCCGGGCGAGCTCCGGGGTCTCCGGCGCGTAGCGGACGCCCGCCGAGCCGTCGGCGAGAAGGCCCACGCGCACCAGGTCCTCGAGGCGCTGCTCGGCGGATCCGGGATCGATCCGGAGCTCGTCCGCCACCTCCCGCGCGGACCATTCCCGGCCGGGGTGGGCGCGCACGAGGAGGAGGACCTCGAGCTGTTCCACCGAGTCGATGTGCTCATGGATGAAGGCCCGAACGTGGGCCGGCACCCGGCTCTCCATCCACCCGCCTCCGCCCGGGGACGCACCACCGCGGGCGGTCCGGGCGTTCTTGCCCAAGGTAGGCACGATCTCTGGTAGAAGCGGGCCGTGTTCGAGCACACCATCAGCGACGACGAGGCGGGCCAGCGCCTGGACAAGCTGGCGCGGCGGCTGCTGCCGGAGGTCCCCTTGAGCGGGGTCTTCAAGCTGATCCGGACCAGGCGCATCCGCGTCAACGGCAAGCGGGCAGCGGTCGATTACCTGCTGCAGCCGGGGGACGTGGTCCAGTTCCGGGTGGTCCAGCCCGGGCCCGAGGCGCTGCGCAAGCCCAGGCCCCCGCCCGCCCGCCTGCCCGAGGTGCCGATCCTCTACGAGGACGACGCGATCCTCGCCGTGGACAAGCCGGGCGGTCTCGCCGTCCACCCCGGCAGCGGCATCAAGGGCGCCACCCTGGTCGACTGGGCGCGCCAGTACCTGCAGGTCGATCCGGAGCAGAAGGACTTCAAGCCCAGCCCCGCGCACCGCCTCGACCGGGAGACCTCGGGGGTGATCCTCATCGCCAAGAAGCGGAAGGCGATGGTGGGGCTCACCGAGATCTTCACCGCCGGGACCGCGGACAAGACCTACCTGACGCTGGTGAAGGGCCGGATGCCGCGGCCGGTGGGGACCATCGACCTGCCGCTGGCGGAGCACCAGCAGACCGCGCGCTCCCGCCAGGAGCGCGGCGTCAACATGCAGCCCGCGGTGACCCACTACCGGGTCCTCGCCACCGGCGCCGGGGTGAGCCTGCTCGAGTGCACCATCGAGACCGGCCGCACCCACCAGATCCGCCGCCATCTCGCCGCCATCGGCCATCCGGTGGCGGGAGACGCGCGCTACGGCGACTTCCCCTTCAACAGGGAGATCGCGAAGAGCTGGGGGCTGAAGCGCCAGTTCCTCCACGCGCGGCGGCTGGAGATCCAGCACCCGATCTCCGGGCAGCGGATGGTCTTCGAGGCGCCGCTGCCCGACGAGCTGGTGGAGGTGCTCCGGGCCGCGGGCATCGCCTGGACCACCTCGAAGAAGCGCTGATCCGCGCGCGCCGGGGTCGGGGCCTGCCTGCTCGGGCGTTGTGCGGGGGGGATGGGTGCACTAACCTCCCCGCCGAATGGCTGACGAAGTGAAGCGCCCCCAGGGGCCGGACGAAACCGCGCCCTCCCCGGGCGGCGCCGTCCCGACGAAGAAGCGGAAGTGGCTCAAGCGCATCGCCGGTGCCTCCCTCGTGCTGATCCTTCTCGGCGCGGTGGGGGGCGCGGGGGTGGTGTGGTGGGCCTACGACACCTACGGCAAGGATCTGCCCCGCGTGCCCGACGTGCACGAGTGGCACCCGCCGATCCTCTCCGAGGCCTACGCCACCGACGAGGTGCTCATCGCCGAGTTCTTCGCGGAGCGGCGCAAGGTGGTGCCCTACGAGCGCATCCCCAAGAAGCTGGTGCAGGCCTTCGTCGCCGCGGAGGACAGCGTCTTCTTCGATCACCCCGGCTTCGACGTGATCGGCATCGCCCACGCCGCGTGGAAGAACCTCACCTCCGGCCGCGTGCGCGGCGGCGGCTCCACCCTGACGCAGCAGACCGCCAAGGCGCTGCTCATCTCCGCCGAGGGCTACGAGAAGGGGCGCGAGAAGACGATCCGCCGCAAGGTCAAGGAGCTCCTCCTCGCGCTCGAGCTGGAGCGCAAGCTCACCAAGGAGGAGATCCTCTGGCTCTACCTCAACAACGTCTACCTCGGGCACCACAGCTACGGCGTGCAGTCCGCCGCGGAGAACTACTTCCGCAAGAACGTGGAGGACCTCACCCTCCCCGAGATCGCGCTCATCGCCGGCCTGCCCCAGGCGCCCTCCCGCTACTCGCCCTTCGTCTACCCGGAGCGGGCCGCGGAGCGGCGCGAGTACGTGCTCCGCCGCATGGCGGAAGAGGGGATGATCAGCGAGGAGCAGCGGGCCGCCGCGGCGAAGGAGCCGATCCGCGTCCACCCGGTGGAGGATGTCTTCGGCGACACCGCTCCCTTCTTCGCCGAGCACGTGCGCCGCGACGTGGTGGACCGCTACGGCAACCAGCGGCTCCTCCACGAAGGCCTGCGGATCTGGGCCTCGATGAACTCGGAGAACCAGCGCTTCGCCCAGAACGCGATGCTCGAGGGGCTCCACCACGTCGATCACCGCCAGGGCTTCTACGGGCCGCTGGCGAAGGTGCCGAAGGCGGAGTGGAAGGCGCGCCTGGAGGCGTTCGACAAGGTGCTGGCCGATCGCGGCGGCGCCAGGCTCGAGCGCGGCCGCCTCTACGTGGGCCTGGTGGGCGAGGTGAGCGCGAAGAAGGCGATCGTCCACCTCGGCACCGGCCTCGAGGGCGAGCTGCCCCTGGGCGCCGCCCGCTGGGCACGCAAGCCCAACTCCGAGGCGTACTTTCCCGCGGCGCTCATCTCCTCGCTCGAGGGGGTGCTCGAGCCGGGCGACCTGATCGTCGTGCGCGGCGCCACCCACGAGGACGTGGGGATGGACTCCGAGCGGCCGGCGCTCAAGAAGACCTACGGCCCCGATGGCGTCTTCCTCGCCCTCGAGCAGGAGCCGCAGCTCCAGGGCGCCATCGTCTCCATCGATCCGTGGAGCGGGTACGTGGTGGCGATGATCGGCGGCTACGACTTCGACGCCTCCGAGTTCAACCGCGCCTTCCAGTCGTGCAGGCAGCCGGGCTCGTCCTTCAAGCCGATCGTCTACGCGGGCAACCTGGAGCTGGGGAAGGATCCCACCGATTCGCTGGGCGAGCGCCCCTTCACCGCCGCGTCGGTGCTCATCGACGCGCCGATCGTGACCGACGATCCCGAGAACAACCTGCGCTGGAAGCCGCAGAACTTCGGCCAGAAGTTCGAGGGCGAGGTGACCGCCGCCTACGCGATCATGAACTCGGTCAACATCCCCGCGGTCAAGGCGCTGGAGAACCTGGGCGTGCGCCAGACGGTGGACTGGGCCTACCGCATCGGGATCACCTCCAGACTCAACGAGGACTTCTCCATCGCCCTCGGCTCCTCGTGCGTGACCCTGTGGGACCTCGCCAACGTCTACGCCACCTTCGACCGGGGCGGCACGCGCCCGAAGACCACCTTCCTGCGCAAGGTGGAGGATCGCTTCGGCAGGACGCTGGAGGATCACACCTGGTACGCGGACGGCTGGGCGCCGCTCAAGGATCGGATCGCCGCGGGCTACGCGGCGCTCTGGACCGAGCCGGAGCGGGTGATGAGCGAGGAGACCGCCTACATCACCACCCAGCTCCTCAACCTGGTCACCACCCAGGGCACCGCCTCGCGGGCGGGCCGGCTCAACAACAAGTGGAAGATCGCCGGCAAGACCGGGACGACCAACGACTCGTTCGACGCCTGGTTCATGGGCTACTCGGTCGATCTCGTCACCGGCGTCTGGGTGGGCTACGACCGCTACGACCACCCGCCGATGGGGAAGTACGAGCAGGGCGGGCGGACGGCGCTGCCGATCTGGATGGAGTACATGGAGTCCGCCCTCGACGGCAGGCCGCAGCGGGACTGGAAGCAGCCCGCGGGGATCACCTGGGCCAGCGTCGATCTCAAGTCGGGCAGGCCCTCCACCGGCGAGGGGTCGCGCGCCCTGCCGTTCAAGGTGGGCACCGAGCCGCGGGCGCTCCCCGCCGGCACGGTGGACGACGGCGCCAACGTGGATCCCGCGCTGTTCATGGGGCTGCCGTAGCGCGGCAGCGCCCGCCTCCAGCGAGGAAGCGGTCCGGGCGCGATCCCGTGGCCGCTTTCGTTTTCCGGCCGGGGGTTCCCGTGGCGGCGCGCCGCTAGACCGGCCACCACCTGCGGTGGAAGGCGGCCGCCTCCGCCAGCACCGCGCGCCCGAGCGGCCCCGGGGGCGGCGGGGGAGGGGGCCGCTCGCCGGTGAGGACGCGGGTGCAGGCCCAGGCGCTCACCGCGAGCCCCCGCAGATCGTAGCCCCCCTCCAGCACCAGGACGAGGCGGCCCGCCGCGTGGCGGATCGCCACGTCCTGCACGATCTGGCACAGGCCCGCGAAGCCGGCGGGCGTGACGCCCATCCCGCCGAGGGGATCGTGGTGGTGGGGATCGAAGCCGGCGGAGACGAGGACGAGCTCGGGCCGGAAGGCGTCGGCGATCGGGACGAGCAGCTCGCGGAAGACCGCGGCGTAGTCGCCGTCGCCCAGGCCGGCGGGCATCGGCACGTTGACGGTGAACCCCTCGCCCCTGCCGCGCCCCGCCTCCGTGAGCGCCCCGGTGTCCGGGTAGAAGGGGAGGCGGTGGGTGCTGAAGAAGAGGACGTCGTCGCGGTCGTAGAACGCGGTCTGCGTCCCGTTGCCGTGGTGCACGTCCCAGTCGACGATCAGCACCCGCCTGCAGCCGAGCACCGCCCGCGCGTGGGCGGCGGCGATCGCCACGTTGTTGAAGAGGCAGAAGCCCATGGCGCGATCCGGCTCCGCGTGGTGGCCGGGCGGCCGCACCAGGACGAAGGCGTTGCGCGCCTGGCCGTCCACCACGTCGCTCACCGCCTCGATCGCCGCGCCGGCGGCGAGGAGCGCCGCCGGGATGGTGGCGGGGCTGGTGGCGGTGTCGGGATCGAGCTGCACGCGCCTGCCGGCGAGCGCCAGCATCTCCTCCACGTAGGACCGGTGGTGGATCCGCTCCAGCTCCTCGCGCGTCGCCTCGCGGGGCCGCTCCCAGCGCGTCCCCGGGATCGGCCGGCGCCGGAGCTCGTCGCAGATGGCGAGGAGCCTGCCGGGACTCTCGGGATGGGCGTAGCCGGGATCGTGTTCGAGGCAGCGTTCGTCGCTGACGAGGAGCGTCTCCTGGACCATCGGGCCTCCTGGCGTGCGTGACCCCGCTCGTCCTCCACCCGGCGCGGGCCGCCGCGCCGCGGCGCGCGGGCCGCAGCCGGGCGCCGCGGTCCCGCCAAAGCTGCCCCTCCGGGAGGCCCCCGCCAACCGCCGTCCGTGCCCCCGCCCGCTCACGCGTCTTGCGCCGGGCGCCCGCCTGGGGCAAAGGGCTGGGGGCGGAGCGACAGTCCCCCTGCGAGCGGCGTGGCCAACGTTGGGGAATCGGGCGGCCGGACGATGGGTTCTGCCGCTGCTATCGCCCCCCGGACCTTCGTGTAGACTGCGAGCCCCATGTTCGGCCTGTCGTTCGGCGAAATCCTCATCATCCTGGTCGTGGCGCTCATGGTGCTGGGACCGACGGGCATGCCCAGGCTCGCCCGCACCCTGGGCAAGGGGCTGCGCGAGTTCCGCAAGGCGACCGGCGACATCCGCGGGGCGTTCGAGGCGGAGTTCTACAAGCTCGACCAGGAGGTGGAGAAGGTGGCCGCCACCGGCCGCGCCGCCACCCTCGAGTCGGCCAACGCGCCGCCGGTCGATCCCGCGGAAGGCCTCGCCCCCGCCGCGGGCAGCGGCGTCGAGGGTGCCGTCTCCCGGAACGCGGAGGAGGCGGGCGCCTCCGCGCTGATGAGCGCCGCCCACGCCGCGCCCGAGGGAACGACCCCCGCCGTACCCGCGGCGCTCCGTCCGCCCGAGGGCACCGCCCCCGCCGCCAGCGAGGCCGTCGTGGCGAGCGCGCCACCCGCGGCGGAGGCCGACCAGCCGCCCGCCGAGAAGCAGGCCCAGCCCGGCGCCGCCGGCAGGCCCGCCGACGAACGCGCATGAGTACCGATTCTCCGGACGAGCTCAAGCTCAGCCTCCTCGATCACCTCAAGGAGCTGCGGACCCGGCTCTTCCGCATCACCCTCGCGATCCTCGTCCTCGGCACGCTCTCCCTCGCCTTCGCGGAGGATCTCTTCCGCCTCCTGGTGCTGCCGATCCTCGAGGCGCTGCCCGAGGGGCAGCAGGCCCTGGTCCAGACCTCGGCGATCGAGGAGCTCAACACCTTCCTCAAGGTGGGCATCTACGCCGGCGTCTTCCTCTCCGCGCCGGTGATCCTCCAGCAGATCTGGGCCTTCGTCGCGCCGGGGCTCTACGCCAACGAGCGGCGGATGGCGCTCCCCTTCATCCTCGCGGGGACCGCCTGCTTCGTCGCCGGCGCCGCCTTCTGCTACTTCGTCGTCCTTCCGCCCGCCTTCGAGTTCCTCCTCAAGCCGGAGGCGAAGCGGGCGGCGCAGAGCGAGCTCCTCCTCGCGCGGGGGGCGGTGGACGACGCGGGGCGGCTCATCCGCGCGGGCGATCTCCCCGGCGCCGAAGCGCTCCTCGACACGGCGGACGGCCACCTGCAGCAGCTTCCCGCCGGCACGCTCGACGATGCCCGCACCATCCTCCAGCGGATCGATCTCCTCGCGCCGCTCCTCGACGCCGCCGATCGCGCCGCGGCGGGCAACGCCACCGCCCGCACGACCCTGGCGGAGGCGATCCGCGCCCGCCACGCGGCGCGCGCCGCGGCGGTCGCCGGCGATCGCCAGGGGGCCGCCGAGCGGCTCCGCGCCGCGGAGGAGGGTCTGCGGCGCGCGTACGCCCTCGGGGCGGGAGGCGCCGAGGGGGCCAGGGCCGCGCTCCTCCTCGAGCGCCACGCCGGCGCCACGGCCAGGGTCGCCGCGGCGGGGGAGCAGGTGGCGGCGGACGACTGGACACGGCCGATGCTCTCCATGCGCGAGCAGCTCAACCTGGTCCTCGTCCTCCTCCTCGCCTTCGGCCTGATCTTCGAGATCCCGGTGGTCTTCTCGCTCCTCGCCGCGCTTGGCGTGGTGACCGGCGAGGGGCTCGCCGCCTGGCGCAAATACGCCATCGTCGGCAACGTGATCGTCGCCGCGGTGATCACGCCCACCGGCGATCCCTTCAACCTGGCGATGATGGCGGTGCCGATGATGCTCTGCTACGAGATCGGCGTCGTCTCCGCCCGGCTCATCACCGCCCGCCGCAGGGCGCGGGAGCAGGCCTTCCTGGCGAGCTGAAGGTCAGGCGGCCGCGGGCAGGGCGCCGTCCACGAGGAACTGCGCCCGTTCGAAGACGTGGCGGCCGTGGGTGAAGTAGTCCCGCCGCGTGATCTCCACCCGCTCCTTCGTGGCGATGCAGCGCCAGGTCTGCGGCACGGTGGGGCGCCTGCGCGTGAAGACCCGCGGCGTGAAGAGCGCCACGTTGCGCCCCGCCGCCGCGTCGCGCGCGGAGGCGAAGAGGAACATCTCCACGCCGTCCGCGCGCATCGCCGCCCCCAGCGCCTGTGTCGCCGCGTAGCTCACCGGGGAGCGCAGCTCCTTCTCGTACCTGCGGAAGGGGCCGGCGGTGAGATCGACGCAGCGCTCGCTCCGTACCTTCGCCTGGAAGGCGGAGAGCTCCACCACCGTGGTGCCGAGATCCGCCTCGGTCTGCTCGAGGAAGAGGAGCCGGTAGTAGGCCACCTCGGCGAAGGCGGTGGAGAGCGCCTCCGAGCCGTACCAGAGCGAGGGTTCGAAGCGGGTGGCGAAGCGCGAGCCGTGGCGCAGGGGCGGGTACCGGAACGGGGTGGAGAGGAGGTAGTGGAGCCCCTCGACGCCGGGGGGCTGCGGCGGCTTGACCTCCTCGAGCAGCTCCTCCAGCAGCCCCTGCTCCTCGTCGCTGTCGACGAGGCGCCGGGTGGAGACCACGTGCTGCGCCTCGACGACGCGCCACGGCGCGCCCTCCCAGGCGGCGCAGTTAGAGCTTCCCCCGCATTCCGTCCAGATAGGCGCCGACATCGACGAGCCCCCGCACGCTCTGCATCCGCTCCAGCGGCACGCCCTGCAGGTAGTGGTTCCAGCTCCGCAGCCAGCTCCTGCTCTGGGCGTCGTTGCCGCCGAGCAGGGCGTCGAGGCTGCGGAAGACCGCGACGAAGAGGAGCGCCAGCTCGCCCTCCTTGGTGTCGGGGGAGAGCAGGGCGGTGCCGCCCGCGAGGCGGGAGAGGGTGGCGGGGCTCACCCCCACGATCGCCGCCAGCTCGCGCTGCGAGAGGCCGAGGACCGATGCGGCGCGGAGCGCCGCCTTCGTCAGGACCTCCGCCGCCCGGGCCTTGCGCGCCGCCGCTGGATCCGCCATCCGCCGCCTCCTTTCAAATGAAAGACTAGCGGCGATGCGTTTCAGCAGCAAGGTCCGCCGCGGCGGCCCGCCACGCGTGTGTGGGCCGCCACGCCCTCCGCCTTCTCAGCCCGCGCTGAGGACGGAGAAGACCCGGCTGCCGTGGCGCTGGATCGCCGGCACCAGGCCGCCCTCGCGGGCGAGCGCCCGGACCACCTGCGCCAGCGGGCGCGCCTCGAAGCTCTTCCCGGTGGCGACGTGGGTCACCCTGCCCGCGGCGAGATCCACCGCCAGCTCCTCTCCCTCGCCCGCCAGCTCGTAGAAGGCCTCGTCGGTCACCACGAGGTAGGGCAGGGCCTCGTTGACCAGGTTGCGCTTGTGGATGAAGGCGTAGCTCTTCGCGATCACCGCCTGGACCCCGGCGCCCTTGAGCGCCCAGACCGCGTGCTCGCGGGACGAGCCCGAGCCCCAGCCCTCGCCGGCGACGACGATGGTCCGCCCCGCCTTCGCCCGCGCCACGAACTCCGGCCGGACGAAGTGGAAGCACTTCTCGCCGATCTCCTTCAGGTCGGTGAGGTGGCAGAACTCGCCGGGGATGATCGCGTCGGTGTCCACCGAGTCGCCGAAGCGCTGCACGCCGCCGCGGATCACCGCGCCGTCGCCGTTGGCCGCACCCGCCACGCCGGCAGCCGCGGGGCTCTCCACCGCCACCTCGGGCTCGGTGATCCGGATCTCGGGGAGCAGCCGGTTGCTGCGGCGGAGGAGCTCCGCGTAGCGGTCCTGGTCGATCCGCGCGAGGAGCGGCCGGGGATCGGTCACCTTCATGGCGCCCGCCGAGGCGGCCACCGTGGCGGCGGAGGCGAGGTAGGCCAGCGAGCCCTCGCCCATGCGGTTCTCGAAGTTGCGGTTCTGCGAGGTGATCCAGTGTTCGCCCTTGCCCGCCTTCTCCGAGGCGATGCCGAGGCACATGGAGCACCCCGGCGGCCCCACGCGGAAGCCGGCCTTCTCGTAGATGGCGAGGAGGCCCGTCTCGCGGAGGTGGGCCATGATCGAGAGATCGCCCGGCACCACGAGGCGCTTCTCGGTGGCCACCGGCTTCATCCCCTGCGCCAGCGCCTGCTCGAGCACCAGCGCCGCCAGCACCAGCTCCTCCTCGGTGGTGGTGCAGGCGCCGATGAACGCGCCCTGCAGCTCCATCCCCACCAGCTCCTCGACCGGGAAGACGTTGTCCGGCGAGAAGGGCTTGGCGATCACCGGCCCGAGCTTCGCCAGATCGATCCGGAAGCGATCGACGTAGGGGGCGTCGTCGTCCGCGCGGAAGTAGCGGGCGGCGTCGTTGTGGGAGCTGCGCCGGGCAAGCCAGGCCGCCACCTCCTCGTCCGCCTCGAAGATGCCGTTGAGGCCGCCCAGCTCCGCGGTCATGTTGGCGATGGTGAAGCGCACGTCGGTGGACCACTTGCGCACCGCCTCGCCGCGGTACTCGACGCTCCGCTCCATCGCCACGGTGTTGCGGCCGAGCTTGCCCAGCGTCTCGAGGATCACGTCCTTGCCGCCGATGCCGAAGGGGAGCTCGCCGGTGTAGTCCACCGCGATCGCCTCGGGCACCTCGATCCACGACTCGCCCAGCACCATCGCCGCGGTGATGTCCGCGCCGCCGAGGCCGATGGCGAAGGCGCCCATGCCGCCGTGCGAGCTGGTGTGGGAGTCGGCGCCGAGGACCACCTCGCCCGGCTGGACGAGGTCCCGGTAGAAGCGGGTGTGGAGGATGGTCTCGTTGGCGTCGTAGAAGTGCTTGATGCCGCTCTCCTTCGCGAAGTCGCGGGAGAGCTGGGTGAGCTTCTGTGCGCGCTTGTCGCTGGCGAGGGTCACCGGATCGACCGTGTGATCCACCGCCAGGTAGAAGCGCTCCCGGTCGTGGACGGGCGGTCTGCCGAGCAGCTCCCAGGTGCGGGCCATGCCGTTCCACGCGAGCTCGCTGGCGATCGTCCAGTCGACCTTGATGCGGAGAACGTCGCCCGCCTCCACCCACGGGCGGCTGTGCCCGATGGCGTGGGCGGCGAGGATCTTCTGGGTGAGCGTCATCGGCTTGCGCATGGAGCACCTGTGCTGGAAGGCAGCCGGGGGGTACTTCCCCCCCGGAGGTAGTCAAAATTGTGTTGCTCGTACCCCGGAAAGGCGGCAGCACTCTACGCTGCACACCAGCGCCCGTTCAACGCCGGGCGTCCAACGGAACCGGAGAAGTCATGCGTCGTCTCGTCCTCGTCCTCGCTGCCGTCGCCTTCACCCAGACGGCCTGCTTCGGCTCGTTTGCCGCGACCCGCGCGCTCTACAACTTCAACAAGGGCGTCTCCCAGGACAAGTGGCTGCAGGAGCTCGTCTTCCTCGGCCTGATCATCCTCCCCGCCTACAGCCTCTTCGCGCTGGGTGACGTGATCATCTTCAACTCGATCGAGTTCTGGGGCGGCAACAACCCGATCCGCGCCGACGGAGAGCCGCCGCGGGTGCGCGAGGTGATGCTCGCCGACGGCTCGGTGGCGCGCTTCGTCGACGACGACGCCGGCCGCCGCATCGAGCACGGCGACAAGACCTGGTTCCTCGTGGAGCGCGAGGGCGGTCTCGCCCTCGTGGACGAGGCGGGCAACGTCCTCTCCTCTGTGCGCGAAGGTGAGAACGGCGCGGTGATCGCCGCCGACGCCGAGGGCAACGAGCGCGTGGTCCGCGCCGACGAGCTCGCCGCCGCGGGCCGCACGCCGGAGTCCGTGACCGCCTGGACGCTCGCCCGCGCTGCGAACTGAGGTTCCGCAGCACCAGGCGAAAGGGGAACGCCTGCCACGCGTCGACGCGCGTGGCAGGTTGACATCTCCCCACCCGGCTGGAAGCCTCGTGCCCTCGAGGAGTCGACGCCATGGCGCGAGCCGTCTTCGCAGCCCCGTTGCTTCTTTCCCTCGCCTGCTCGGCGCCGCGCCATCCGCCGACCGAGGCGCCCGCGCAGGCGGCGCCACCTGCGGGGGAGAGGTCGCCCGCGGCGGCGCTCGACGCGCTCGACGAGCGCTCGCCCGTACCGCTCCTGCCGATGATGGCGCTCCACCAGAAGCGGAACATGCAGGACCACCTCCTCGCGGTCCAGGAGGTGGTGGGTGCGCTCGCCCGGGACGACCTCGCCGCCGCTGCGGCCGCCGCGCGGCGTCTGGGCACCTCGGACGAGATGATGCGCCAGTGCGACCACATGGGTCGCGGGGCGCCGGGCTTCACCGAGCGGGCCGTCGCCTTCCACAGGACCGCCGACGGGATCGCCGCCGCTGCGGAAGCAGGCGACACCGCCGCGGTGCTCGGCGCGCTGGAGCGCACCCTCGCCACGTGTACGGGCTGTCACGCCACCTTCAAGCAGCAGGTGGTGGACGACGCGGAATGGGAGCGCCGCACCGCCGCCTTGCCTTGACCGGGCGAGCAGGCGCCTTCTATCGTCTGCGCCCCACCCCACACGCGGCAGCATGCAACGGCGGAGGCACGTGCCTCCCGGCGGAGGAGAGACGATGGCGCGGATTGCGGTGATCCCCGGCGATGGCATCGGCAAGGAAGTGGCGCCGGAGGGCGTGAAGCTCCTCGAGCGGATCGCCGCCCTGCGCGGCCTCGACCTGCAGTTCACCTTCTTCGACTACGGCGCCGACCGCTACCTGAAGGACGGCACCACGCTCCCCCCGGAGGCGATCGCCGACTTCCGCGACAACTACCAGGCGATCCTCTTCGGCGCGGTGGGCGACCCGCGCGTGCCGGACTCCCGCCACGCCCGCGAGATCCTCCTCGCGCTCCGCTTCCAGCTCGACCTCTACGTCAACCTGCGCCCGATGCGGCTCCTCGCCGATCGCTTCTCGCCGCTCAAGGGGAAGGGGACGAAGGAGATCCGCGGCGTCTTCTTCCGCGAGAACACCGAGGGCGTGTACGTCGACGTGGGTGGCACCTTCAAGCAGGGCACGCCCGACGAGGTCGCCGTCACCGAGGACGTCAACACGCGCAAGGGCGTGGAGCGGATCTGCAGGGCGGCGCTCGAGTACGCGCGCAGGCACGGCGAGAAGACGGTGTGGATGAGCGACAAGTCCAACGCCATGCGCCACGCGGGCGGCCTCTGGCAGCGCACGTGGAAGGAGCTGGCGAAGGAGTACCCGGACCTCGAGCTCAAGCACATGTACGTCGACGTCCTGGCGATGCAGATGGTCCTCCGGCCCGAGATGTTCCGGGTGGTGGTGACCAACAACCTCTTCGGCGACATCCTCACCGACATCGCCGCGGGGCTCGCCGGCGGCCTGGGCTTCGCCGCCTCCGCCAACCTCCACCCCGGGCGCATCGGCCTCTTCGAGCCGGTGCACGGCTCCGCGCCGGACATCGCCGGCACCGGCAAGGCCAACCCCATCGCCACCTTCCTCACCTGCGCGCTCCTCCTCGAGCACCTGGGCCACGACGCCGAGGCGCGGATCGTGGACCAGGCGGTGGAGATCGCCGTGGCGGAGAACGTGCTCACCCCCGACGTGGGCGGCGACAAGGACACCCGGCAGGTCGCCGACTTCGTCTGCGGCCAGGTGGAGAGGCTGGCCCGCGCGTGAGCGGCAACCTCCTCCAGGTGGTCGTCTTCTTCGGCCTCCTGGGCTACCTGTTCTGGCGCAACCTCCCCGGCGCGCTGATCTTCCTGCGGCCCGGCTGGATCCGCTGCGAGATCGCCGGCGGCAGGGAGAGCGTCCCCTTCGCCACCCGCGGGCAGGCGATGGGCGAGATGAGCGCCGAGCTGGAGGAGCTCGGCTTCGAGCCGCTCGGTGTGCTGGTGGAGAAGCGCCCGCTGCGCCGCGGCAGGCGCGAGGTGATCTTCGCCAACCCCGACGCGCGCGCCATGGCGGTGGTGGCGGAGGTGGGCAACGAGGCCTGGCTCCACTACGTCACGCGGTTCGACGACGGCGCGACGGTGATCACCGCCGACTACCGTTGGCCGTCGGTGGAGGAGCCCGGCTACCTGGCGGGCGGCCTCCCCGGCGCCGGGCCGCAGGAGGTCCTCCTCACCCACAAGAGGCGGGTGCAGCGCTTCCTCGACGAAGGGCGCGCCCTCGACGAGCGTTACACCCTGGAGGCCCGCGCCGAAGCGTGCAGCGCCTACTACGACCGGGGGCCCGGCAGGCGCGAGGTGCGGCGCCGGGAGATCAAGGGAATGATGTTCACCACCGCGGCGCTGATCGTGGTCGTCCTGACCGCCATCGACGCCGCGCGGCGCTAGGACGCGCCACGGGCAAGGAGCGAGAGATGAAGAGCGCTGGCAACACGGAGATCGTTTTCCTCGCGGCGAAGCGCACCGCCTTCGGCACCTTCGGCGGCACGCTCAAGGATCAGACCGCCACCGATCTGGCGGTCCACGCCGCGAAGGCGGCGCTGGAGCAGTCGGGCGTGGCCCCCGGGGACGTGGGCCACGTGATCGTGGGCAACGTGGCGCAGACCTCCGCCGACGCGATCTACCTGGCGCGCCACGTGGGCCTGCGCGCGGGCCTGCCCCTCGGCGTTCCCGCGGTCACGGTCAACCGTCTCTGCGGCTCGGGCTTCGAGGCGATCGTGCAGGGCGCGCAGCAGCTCCTGCTCGGCGAGGCCGAGGTGGTGCTGGTGGGCGGCACCGAGTCGATGTCCCAGGCGCCCCACGTGATCCGCGGCGCCCGCTGGGGCATCCCCCTCGGCAAGGGCGCGCTCGAGGACAGCCTCTGGAGCTCGCTCACCGACAGCTACACCGGCATGCCGATGGGCCTCACCGCGGAGAAGCTGGCGGAGGAGTACTCGATCTCCCAGGACGAGGTGGACGAGTTCTCCGTCCTCTCCCAGAAGCGCTGGGCCGCTGCGGCGGAGGCGGGCCGCTTCGCCAGCGAGATCGCGCCGATGCAGCTCCCCGGCCGCAAGAAGGGCGAGACGATCACCTTCGACCGCGACGAGCACCCGCGCCCGCAGACCACGAAGGAGGCGCTCCAGAAGCTGCCGAAGACCTTCAAGAAGGACGGCGTGATCCACGCGGGCGCCGCGTCGGGCATCTGCGACGGCGCCGCCATGCTGGTGATGGCCACCCGCGCCTACGCCGATCGCAAGGGGCTCAAGCCGATCGCCCGCTTCGTCAACTGGGGCGTGGCCGGCTGCGATCCCACGGTGATGGGCATCGGTCCGGTCCCCGCGGTGCAGAACGCGCTGCAGCGCACCGGCACCACCCTCGCGGACTACGCGCTCTTCGAGGTGAACGAGGCTTTCGCGCCCCAGTACCTCGCGGTGGAGAAGGCGCTCGGGCTGCCGCGGGAGAAGACCAACGTCGACGGCGGCGCCATCGCGCTGGGCCACCCGCTCGGCGCCTCCGGCGCGCGCATCACCACCCACCTGATCTACGAGCTCGCCCGCCGCGGCGAGAAGTACGGCATCGGCTCCGCCTGCATCGGCGGCGGCCAGGGCATCGCGGTGGTGGTCGAAGCGCTCTGATCCAACGCGATCGAGACCTCGACGAGGAGGGCGGCGCCGGGGACGGTGGCCGCCCTTTTCGTGGGTGCGACCCGCACCCGGGGCGAATGCGACGAGCAGGTGCACTTCCCTTCCCCTTCCCGCTACACTGAAGCTTCTTCACAGCATCAGTGCGCCGAGGTTCCAGCGCGGGAGCAGCGCCCGAGGGGCGGGCTGTACGGGAGGGCAGATGAAGCAGACGGCGGGCTTTCCGGAGAAGTACGAGGAGCTGATCTACGACTGGAACCGGATCGACGCGCTGGCGCCGATCACCACCAAGCCGATCGACCTCTTCGACGAGTCGCTGCGCGACGGGCTGCAGTCGCCCTCCGTGGCGGATCCCGACATCGAAGCGAAGCTGCGCATCGTGCAGCTCATGGCCGACCTGGGCATCGCCGCCGCCGACGTGGGGCTGCCCTGCGCCGGGCCGCGCGCCTACGCGGACGTCAAGGCGATCGCCGAGTACGTGCGCGATCAGAAGCTGGCGCTGCGCGTCTGCGCCGCGGGGCGCACGGTCGTCTCCGACATGGAGCCCATCGCCGACATCCAGCAGAAGACCGGCGTGCCGCTCACCGCCTACGCCTTCATCGGCTCCTCGCCGATCCGGCAGTACGCGGAGAACTGGAGCCTCGACCAGATCCTGCGCGCCTCCGCCGACGCGATCGACTTCTGCGCGAAGGAGGGGCTCGACGTCTGCTACGTCACCGAGGACACGACGCGCTCGTCCCCCGTGGCGCTCGACAAGCTCTTCCGCAACGCGATCGATCACGGCGCCTCGCGCCTCTGCCTCTGCGACACGGTGGGCCACGCCACGCCCGACGGCGTGCGCCGCCTCATCCAGTGGACCCAGGCGCTCATCCGCGGCATGGGCGCCGACGTGAAGATCGACTGGCATGGCCACAACGACCGCGGCCTCGCGGTGGTCAACACGCTCTTCGCCCTGGAGTACGGCGCCGACAGGATCCACGGCACGGCGATGGGGATCGGCGAGCGCGTCGGCAACACCGCGATCGATCAGCTCCTCGTCAACCTGAAGCTCCTCGGCGCGATCGACTGGGACCTCACCCGGCTGGTCGAGTACGTGGAGACGGTGGCGGCGGCGACGAAGGTGCCGATCCCGGTGAACTACCCGCTGGTGGGCGGCGACGCCTTCCGCACCGCCACCGGCGTCCACGCCGCGGCGATCATCAAGGCCAAGCGCCGCGGCGACGACTGGCTCGCCGATCGCGTCTACTCGGCGGTGCCCGCGGGCGAGTTCGGCCGCGATCAGCTCATCGAGATCGGGCCGATGAGCGGCATGTCCAACGTGAGCTGGTGGCTGGAGCGGAACGGCGAGCCGATGGACGAGGCGCTCTGCCGCTTCCTGCTCGGCAAGGCAAAGGCGTCGAACCGCACGCTCGAGGACGAGGAGATCCGGGCGGCGGTGGCCGAGTTCCGGGCAGGCGCCGCGGCGACGGGGAGCTGACCTCCCGATGGGGGGAGGCCCCTGCGGGAGGCACGATTCCCTCTTGAAAGGGAAGGGCGGCGGGAGAAAGAATCGCTTCCTTCCCCCAGGGGGGCCGCTGCCGGAACGGCGGGCCAAAACGAAGGCTGGGTGGGCGTTCGCAGAGGAGGCGAGGGGATGAACCACTTCACAGGGGTCAAGGTCTTCTCGACCACGCTGGCGCGGGATCGCGAGAACATGGGTGAGAACATCACCCGCTGGCTCCGCGAGAACTCGTCGATCGAGATCCTCGACAAGGTGGTGACGCAGTCCTCCGACAAGGAGTTCCACTGCCTCACCATCACGCTCTTCTACCGCGAGAAGCCCGTCGATCGCTGAAGCCTCCCGGCGGCGGTTTCGTCCGCGGGGCGCGCCGGCGAGAGCAGGCCTGCATCGCCCGTCCCTCGTGCCCGGGGGATGGGCGCGGCTGGCGTGCGCCTCTGCCGCCGTGCTAGCACGGAGGGGGCGCGGTCCTGGACTCTCCTCGATCGGGGACTCCGGGGCGAAGGGAGGCCGATTGCGGCCGGCAAGGTACATGCGGGGCGGTGGATTCGGCGGGTTCGGCGGCGGTGGCCCGATGGCCACGCGCCTGACGCTGGCGATCGGCGCGCTCTCGATCCTCGTCGCCCTCGCCAGCCGCATGGGCGGCGGCTCGCTCCTGCCCCACCTGCTCTTCACGCCGGCGCTGGCGGTGCGGGGCGAGCTCTGGCAGCTCGTCACCTACGCGCTCTTCATCCCGCTCGGCTCGGGCGCGGGGATCTTCGGCTTCCTGCTCAGCCTCTACTTCCTCTACGCCATCGGCGGGCAGGTGGAGGCGGTGCTCGGCTCGCGCCGCTTCCTCGGCTTCTTCGCAGGCGTCGCGGCCCTCGCCGCGGTGCTGACCATTCCCGTCGCCTACCTGTTCGGCTGGCAGTTCGTGACCCACTCCGGCGTGTGGGTCTCGCTCTCGGCGCTGGTGATCCTCTTCGCCCACCACTTCGCCCACCAGCCCATCTACCTCTTCTTCGTCCTGCCGGTGCAGGGCCGGCAGCTCATCCTCCTCTCCTTCGGCATCCTCGGCCTCTACGCGCTCCTCGACGGGCCGGCGCAGGTGCTGCCCGAGTTCTTCGGCATGGTGGCGGCGCTCGCCTTCGCCTACGGCATGTTCCGGCCGCGGCGCGCGTGGCTGCGCTTCCGCGCCTGGCGGATCGAGCGGGAGCTGAAGCGCCGGCATGGCAGGTTCTCGGTGATCCGCGGCGGCCGCGGCGAGGAGAAGCCGCGGCGCGACGACGAGCACGGGCCCTGGCTCCACTGAGGCGGGCGGCTCGCTCCACCGGAGGCGGAGCAAACGCAGCGGCCGGTTGCGCACGCAGCATCCGCAGGCTCGCCGCCGCCGCAGGCGCGGACGCTGTTGCAATCGGGTTGCAGGTGTTGCAGGGTGCGCGCCGAACGCCGCCGGCACGGCGCCCGCGGCCGCCTCGCCGCAGGAAGCCCGCATGCGCTCCCTCGAGTCCCACCCGTCCGTCGCAGGCAGCCCGCCGCTGGTGGAGCTGCGCGCCGCGGTGATCGGCCACGGCAGGCGCGCGCTCACGCCGCCCTTCGACTTCGCCCTGCGCCCCGGCGACTTCACCCTCCTCGTCGGGCCCAACGGCGCCGGCAAGTCGACCCTGGCCCGGACGTTGATGGGCGTCCTCCCGCCGCTGGCGGGCGCCCGCACCGCCACCGCCCAGGGCAGGCCGGTGCGCTTCGGCTACGTGCCGCAGCGCGAGCGCCTCGACGAGCTCTGGCCCTTCTCCACCCTCGACATCGCGCTGATGGGGGCGGTGCCGCGCCTGCGCCCCTTCCAGCCCTTCGGCCGCGCGCTGGAGCGGCGCGCCCGGGCCGTGCTCGCGCAGGTGGGGATCGCCGCGCTGGCGGATCGGCCCTTCCGCGGCCTCTCCGGCGGCCAGCAGCAGCGGGCGCTCATCGCCCGGGCGCTGGTGGCGGAGCCCGACGTGCTCGTCCTCGACGAGCCCACCAACCACCTCGACGTGCCGGGTGAGCGCGCCGTCTACGAGCTCCTCGGCGCGCTCCACCGGGCGGAGCCCGCCAAGGCGATCTTCGTCATCGCCCACCACATCGAGCCGGCGCTTCCGGTGGCGACCCGGGTGGTGGTGATGCGCCCGGGCGAGCAGCCGCGGGCGGGATCGGTGGCGGAGATGGTGGCGGGCGACGCCCTGGCCGATCTGCGCGTCGCCGCGTGGGGAGGCGCCGCGTGAACGGGATCTCCTTCTGGGAGGCGAGCTTCCTCTGGCGCGATCCCCTCCTCGCCGCGGCGCTCTCCGCGCTGCTCTGCGCCTTCGTCGGCGTCTACGTGGTGCTCAAGCGCTCCGCGTTCGCCAGCGCCGCCGTCTCCCAGGCGGCGGGGCTCGGCGTGGTGGTGGCGCTCCTGCTGCCCCACCTCTTCGACCTCCAGCCCTCGCCGCTCCTGGTGGGCATCGTCGCCGGCACCCTCTCCGCGGGGCTCTTCGGCGTCTCGCGGCGCGGCGGCCTCGTGGGGGTGGAGGCGTCGATCGCGCTCGCCTACGTCCTCGCCGCCGCCGCCTCGCTCCTCCTCGGCACCTTCCTCACCCACGAGTACGAGTCGGTCCACGGGATCCTCTTCGGCGACGCGGTGGCGGCGCCGCCGGAGGAGCTGCTCGCGCTGGGCGCCACCACGGTGGTGGTGGCGCTCCTCCACCTCGCCTTCGTGCGCCAGTTCCTGTTCGTCTCGTTCGATCCGGAGACGGCGGCGGCGATGGGGATGCCGGTGCGCCGCTACAACATGGCGCTCTACTTCTCCGCGGGGCTGGCGATCGCCGTGGCCACCCGCGCGGTGGGGGCGCTGCCGGTCTTCGCGCTCACGGTCGTCCCCGCGGCGGGCGGCCTGCTCCTCTTCGACAGGCTCGGGCGGGTGATCGCGTACGCGCTGGCCACCGCGGTGGCCGCCACGCTCCTCGGCTACTATCTCTCCTTCATCTGGTCGCTGCCCACCGGTGCGACCATCGTCGCGACCGCGGCGCTCGCCCTCGTTCCCGGAACGATGCGGCGGGCGATCGCGCGGGTTTGAGGCAAGCGATGCGCTCTTCCTCCCGGGACGAACTTCGTGAACGGATCCGCGGTAGCGGCCTGCGCAGCACCGCGCCGCGGGTGGCGGTGCTCGCCTGCCTGGAGCGCGCCGCGGCGCCGATGAGCCACGCCGAGATCTGCGAGGCGCTCCAGGCGGAGGGCTTCGACAGGGCGACGCTCTACAGGAACCTGGTCGATCTCGCCGACGCGGGGCTGCTCACCCGCAGCGATCTGGGCGACCACGTGTGGCGCTTCGAGCTGCGGCGGGAGGGCGCCGATCACGAGAGCGCCCACCCGCACTTCACCTGCACGTCGTGTGGCGAGGTGGCCTGCCTGCCCGAGGTGGAGGTGCGCATCCGCGGCGGGGCGGGGACGCCCCGGGCGGTACGGGCCTCGTCGGTGCAGGTGCAGCTCCGCGGCCGCTGCGACCACTGCGCCTAGCCCTCGTGCGCGTGGCCGCCCCCGGCGTGCGCGGCGAGGGCGGCGGCGACGTTCTCCCGCACCCGCGCGAGCGCGCCCGCGTTCGAGGTGGCGTCGACGTGGATCGAGCCGTCCGCTTCGCGCTCGAGGGAGGCGAGGGAGATCCCCTCGAGCACGCGATCGAGCGCGAAGGTGAGCTCCATCTCCGTGGTGCGGTCGAGCTCCACGGCAAAGGCGGCGGGGAGCTCCACCGAGGCGGCGGGCGTGCAGATCCGCACGGCCACCGTCTCCTCCTCGAGTGCGGCGGTGCCGGTGGCGAAGAAGGCGCAGCCCGCCGCCTCGCCGCCGGCGGCCGTCTCCAGCTCGACGTGGAGCGCCTCGTAGCTCGCCACCGGCGCCTCGATCGACTCGATGACCACCGCGCCGCCGAGCAGGTCGTACGGCCCGCCGGGACCGTGATCGTCGTGGTGATCGTGCGCCTCGTGCGCTGCCGCGGCGCCGCGGACCAGGTGGGCGTGGCCGTGGCCGTCGTCCCCCGCCGGCTCGTTCCCCGCCACGAGCTCCACGTGAACCATGCCGAGCAGGGCGCGGTCGAAACGAACCCCGCCCGAGGCTTCGCCCACACCGTGGAGCGCGATCGCCACCGTGCCGCTGGCCTCCTCGCCGAAGCCGGTGGCGCAGCCGCAGAGCGCCAGCGCGCCGATCGAGAGCAGCCGGCCCCCGTGCCATGCCGGCGCGGGACCGGTGCGCGCCCGATCCGCCGCCGCGTTCGCTCCGCCTCGGCCTCCTCTCGGCTCGGTCTGCGCGGGACCGCCGCGTGCGCGATCCCTCTTCAGGTCCATGCCGCGCCGCCTCATTCCACCTTCTCCAGCCCGGCGCGCAGCCGCCGCAGGGTCTCGTCCATCCACGCGACGTAGTCGCCGGTACCCGGCGCGCCGCCCACGTCGCCGGGCAGGATCACCAGCTGCGCCCCCGCCTTCTCCGCGACCGTGCGCGCCGTGGTCCGGTTGTACCAGGGCTCGCTCACCACCACCGGCGCCGGCTTCACCTCGCGCATGCGGAGGATGAGCGAGGCCAGGTGGCCCGGCGAGGGGGCGATGCCGGGCAGCGGCTCCACCGTGGCCAGCTCGCGCAGGTCGAGCCACGCCTCCAGGTAGGCGAGGCTCTTGTGGAAGGGGACGATCGTCCTGCCCTTGTGCGGCGCCATCGCCTGCTCCCACACGGCGATGCGCGCGGCGAGCTTCTCCCGGAAGGCGGCGGCGTTGGCCCGGTAGGCGGCGGCGTTGGGGGGATCGATCTGGGCGAGCCGCTCGGCGATCCCCTCCGACACCTGCTGCACGCGGCGCGGGTCGTACCAGAAGTGGGGATTGCCGCCCGCGTGTACGTCGCCCAGGGCGCGATCGGTGCTCACCTGGATCTCGAGGGGCGGGCCCGCCAGCGCCATCGCGTCGAGGTTGCCCGGCTGGCCCTGCTGGATCTTCGGGTTGCGGGCGCCGGTGACGAGCGGCGGCAGCCAGCCCGCCTCGAGACCGAGCCCCACGTGGAGGAGGAGATCGGCCTTGTTGAGCAGGAGCATCATCGACGGCTTGCCGTCGACGAAGTGGGGATCCTGCGTGGGCGGCGCGAGGGTGGCGACGGTGCCCTGGTCGCCCACCACCTCCCGGGCGATGGCGCCCAGGGCGGGGAGCGAGGCGACGACGCGCACCTCCGCGGCGGCGGTGCCCGCGGCGGAGAGGGCGAGGAAGAAGGCGAGAAGACGCGTGAGCATGGAGGACTCCCGGGCGAGCACGGGTCAGAACGGGTGCGCGCCGTGCGCGCCCATCGCGAACTGGAACTGGAGGAAGACTTCGGTGACCGCCGCGCCCGCGGCCCCTTCGGTTTCGAGGCCGAAGTCGCGGTTCGCCTGGAGGCGCAGGCGGCTGTATTCGGAGAACCAGCGGCTGACCGACGCGCCGATCCGCTGCTGGTGGGCGGGGGCGAGGAAGCGGGCGAGCTCGGCGTCGTCCACGTGGGGATCGCCGATCGCCTCGCCGCCGGCGAGGAGGTCCCAGCGGAACGCCGCCTCCCAGTGGCGATCGAAGCGGCGCGACAGCCAGGCGTAGACGCCGCCCTGCTCCAGCCTGCCGCCGGGGACCGTGGCACGGCGGAAGATCGCCTCCGCCTGGAGCGCGGTCCAGGCCACCGACGAGGCGTCCCGAAGCCGCAGGTAGAGGTCGGCGCCGAAGAGGTCGGTCCGGTTCTCGTCGGTGACGAGGAAGCCGCCCGCGGCGTTGGGGCCGTTGGCGGCGGAGAGGCCGAGGTTGAGGGTGAGCCGCTCCGTCGGGTCGAATGAGGTGAGGAGCCGGCCCACCGCGAGGAGGTCGCGCAGGCCGTCGATCGCCGCCGCGGGGACGCCGAAGGAGAGCTCGTTGCCCGCGGTGATCGATGCGGCGCGCAGCTCCGCGTAGAAGGGCAGGGGCAGCAGGAGCGAGACCTCGGCGCCGAGGCCGCGGAGCTGCTCGCCGCCGAAGAGGCGGCGGTTGGGCAGCGGTATGTCCGCGAACGGCGTCACCTCGAGGAAGTGCTGCTGGTTGAAGCGGCCGAACGGCGCGTAGAAGGAGCCGCCCCGGAGCTGCAGGCCGAAGGGGAGGGCGAGGGTGGTGACGTAGGCCTCCTCCACCTCGATGCCGCCCAGCGAGAGGGCGAGGAAGAGATCCCCGCGGAACCAGGGGTCGATGTTGGAGCGCAGCGCGAGCTCGATCTCCTGCAGCTCGGGGCCGCGGTGGCTCGGCTCGTGGGCGGGGAGGCGCAGCGTCGGCTCGTCGCTGAACCAGGACGCGACGAAGGTGCCCACCGCGGAGAGGTCGAGGGGGAGGGAGGCGCGCGGGGCGGGCGCCGGCTGCGGCGGCTGCGTGGCGGCGAGCTCCGCTGCGAGCTCCGCCTCGAGGCGGGCACGCTCCGCCGCCGCGGCGGAATCGTCGCCGGGCGCCTGCGCCGTGGCGGGGCGCGCGATGCAAAGGAGGGCGAGGGCCACGGCGGCCCGCGCGGAAACGGAAGGGTACATGGCTCGGTCGGCTCCCGGTGCGCTGCACCGGCACGGTGGACTCGAAGGCGCGCGTGCGCGCGCCGCGGATCGACGTCACGTGCGTGGAGCTGCGCGCGGCGCTCGAAGCGCCGGACGGATCACTCCACGTTGCAGGGGCCGAGCGGTGGTGAGGTGGCGGGGCTCACGTCCTCCGGCACGAGGGCCGGGGGCGGATCGACGTCGCGGTGCACCGCCGCCGCGTGGAGCGGCGGAGCGACGGGGGCCGGGAGCGGCAGCTCCACCCCGCCCGCGGGGCGGTGGGTGGGCGCCTGGTGGAGGATGCAGGAGGCGCAGGCCTTCGGCTCGCCCCAGCCGTGGACGTGGTGCTCCGCCGTGGCGGCCTGGAGGCCGTAGAGGCCCAGGCCGACGACGAGCAGCAGCAGCTTGCACCACACCCGGAGCAGCATCCCCGCCTCCGCCGGACGCCCCGTCCGGCACAGGCGCTGGAGATGCCACTTTCGCAACCGAGTTGCAAGAACTCCGTGCGCACACGATCCGCGCGGGCGGCGCAGACCGGCGATTTCAGCCGAGGTGCACCTCGCGGACGGCGGCGCGGTAGACGAAGACGCGCGAGGCGAGGCCGCGGGTGTCGCTGGGGACGAGGAAGAAGCCCACCGGGTTGGCGAGGTCGCTCGCCCAGCCCTGGAGCGGCCGCCCGTCGATCAGGGTGAGCTTCACCGCCTGCCCTGCGGGCTGCGGCGCCGGTTCGTGGGCGCTGCGCATGAGGAAGACCGCCTTGAGGGTGGCGGTGGGGACCTCCTCGCGCTTTCCGTCCTGGTTCTGGAAGAAGAAGCTCCGCGCGCTCAGGTCCACGTTGGCGATCTGGCCGCGCTTCACCACGCCCTCACGGGTGTGGATCACGACGCGGTGCTCGCCGGTGACGAGGCCGCGCAGGGCGACGGGGGCGGGCGCCGGCGCGGCGGCAGGCGCGGAGGGCGCCACGGGCGCAGCCGGTGGCTCCGCCGGCTCGGGCGGCAGCCACGGCGCGGGCCCGGCGGGGAGGGTGTCGTCGTCCTCGAGGACGATCGCCTCCTCCACCAGCGCGGCGGGCGCCGCGGGCGTGTCGAGCGGGAGGGAGATCGGCACCGGCTGCGCCGCGGGGGCCGGTGCAGAAGCCGCGGGCGCCACGGTTGCAGCGGTCGCCGGAGCGGCGGGCGAAAGGGACGCGTTCGCTGCGGTTGCGGCGGTGGCAGGTGCCGTGGCCGCGGGCGCTGCGGTTGCAGCGGCAGCAGGAGCGGCAGGCGCAGGTGCGGCAGCCGCGGCCGCAGCGATTGCGGGCGCAACGGTCGCGGAGGCAGGGGACGCGGGCGCAGCGGGCGCAGCGGGCGCGATGGCTGATGGCGCGGGCGCAGCGGATGCGGGCGCAGCGGGCGCGATGGCAGATGGCGCGGGCGCAGCGGATGCGGGCGCAGCGGGCGCGATGGCAGAAGGCGCGGGCGCAGCAGACGCCGGTGGAGCGGATGCGAAGGCAGAATCCGCAGGCGCGGCGGACGCAGGTGCAGCCGCCGGGAACGCGGGGGGCGCGGGCGCCGCCTCCTCCACGTCCAGCGCCTCCTCGACGACGGGCAGCTCCTCCTCGGTGAGCTCCTCGGCGCCCGCGTCGACGATGCGACCGTCGAGGGAGAGGGCGGGGCCGGAGGTGAAGGCGTCCGCCTCCTCGTCCTCCGCCTCGCCGAACGGAACCGCGTCCGCGAGCGGCTCCACCGTCTCCGACTCCGAGGTTTCCCAGGGAAGGGCGACGCCCTTCGCCTCCACCGCCGTCGCCTCGATCTCGTCGCCGGGATCGCCCCAGCCGTCGAAGCCCGCTTCGATCGCCGCCTCCACGCCGGTCTCCTCGATGGCGGGCACGCGGCTCGACTCGAAGGGAAGGAGCTCGGCGGGCGACGGAGTGCGCGGCGCCTCCTCCTGCGCAGCGGCGCTCGCCCACAGATCGATGGAGGGGGAGGCGGGCCCGGGCGTCATCGGCGCCACCACGAACTCCCAGCCGCCGCCCACCGGCGCGGGGCCGGGCGTGGAGGGGCGCAGGGTGTCGGCCCAGGGATCCGTCTCCGCCTCGAAGGTCGGTCCGGGGGCAGGCTCCGCGGCGTCGAAGGAGGGGCCGGGGAGCGCCGCGGCGTCGGACGCGCCCGCGTCGAAGGCGGGGCCGGCGGACGGCACGGCCTCCTCCTCCACCGCGAGCGCGGGGCCGGGCGTCGGTTCGAAGGAGACGTCGATGGCGCCGCCCAGCTCCGGATCGAGCTCGTCGAACTCGCTGGCGGGCGAGAGCTCGAACGCACCCTCGTCATCGAGGAGGGCGGGGGCCTCGGCGGCGTGGGGCGCCACCGGGCGGCCGAAGTCGATGGTGCCGAGATCCTCGACCAGGCTGGCGGCGGCGGGTTCCTCCGCCGCGAGGGCGCGCTCGCTGCCCCCGCGTTCCGCGGCGGCTGCACCAGCGCGGAAGTCGGTCGCGGGATCGAGCTCGACCGCGGTGGGCTCACCGGCAGCGGCGGCCGCGTCGGCGAGGAAGCCGGCCGCCGGAGCGAGCTCGACCGCGGTGGGCCCACCGGCAGCGGCGGCCGCGTCGGCGAGGAAGTCGGCCGCAGGCGCGAGCTCGATGCCGCCCGGATCCGCGGCGGGACCGGCGAGGAACGCCGAAGCCGCGGAGGGCTCGTTGGCAGCCGCCGCCGCGTCCGCGAGGAACTCGGCCGCAGGCGCGAGATCGACCGCAGCGCTCTCCGCCGCCGTGCCTGCATCGGTGGCGAACGCGTCGGCGGGCGCGCGATCGCTTCCGCTGCGATCGGCCGCCGCCGCATCGGCGAGGAACGCCGCGGGCGGAGCAAGCTCGACCGCCGTGGGCTCGTTCGCCGCTGCCGCCGCGTCGGCGAGGAAGTCGGCGGCGGGGGCGAGCTCGATCCCGTCCTGCGCCCCCGCTGCTGGCGCCGTGCCGGCGTCCGCTGCCGCCGCTGCCTGGGCGAGGAAGGCGGCGGGCGGCGCGAGGTCGATCGACCCGTCCGCCTCCACGGCGTCGTCCACCGCCGCTTCCTCCTCGAGGTCGATCACCTCCCGATCGTCCTCCGCCGCGGCGGCCTCGCCCGCCAGGTGGAGCAGCTCCGCGCCCGAGGCGAGCGCGGGGCTCTCGTCCGGCGCGCCGTCCAGCGCGAAGGAGAGCTCGGCGGCAGCATCCTCCACTCCCGCCGCGGGCTCTTCCACCTCGTCGAGGGGGATCGCCTCCTGCGCGGTCACGCCGTCCGCGGGATGCGCCTGCTGCAGCGCCGCCGCCACCCGCGTCCGGGCGACCTCGGGATCGATCACCTTCCCGTCCACGTCGTACCAGGTGCCGCTGTTGGGCTCGTACCAGAGGCGCGCGCCCGCGTGCCAGTAGAGCCCGCTCGCCGCGTGCCACACGTAGCCGCCGTCCGCGGCGACGACCGCAGGGGCCGCGGCTGCGGCGCCGGCCTGCGCGCCGCCATCGGATCCCCCGGCCACGGCGGCGGAGGCTCCCGCTCCGCCCGTTTCGCTGGTCGTGCCTTCGGCGTTCACCCTGGCCGCGGTCGCGTCGGCAGGCGCATCGCCGGCCACCGGGGCATCGGACGAAACCGCTGCTGCTGCCCCGCCGCCCGCGGAGGCCCCGGGCGCAGCCACCTCCGCTGCCGCTCCCCCGCTGGCGACGGATGCCTCCGGCGCAGCCACGACCGCACCGGCGGCGGACGCGTCGGGCCCAGCCGATGCCGATGCGGCCCCGGACGCCGTGGGACCTGCCGCCGCCCCACCGGCGCCGGACGCCCCTGCCGCGCCACCCTCCGCCTCCCGCCGCGCGGGGGCGGCAGCGCTCTCGCCCTTCACCCCGGCCGGGGGCGCCACCTGCACCGTCGAGAGGAAGGCCTCCGCAAGCTCCACGTGCGCGGGGGGCGGGGACGCCGGCTTCTGCCTGGGCTCGGCGTTGCGGAGATCGCCCTTGAGCAGCTCGCGCAACGTGTTCCAGCGCTCGCTCTCCTCGCCGAGAAGACCCTGGCTGCGTCGCTTGTCGTCGAGCGCGCGGAATTCGCGCATCGCGCTGAGAATGTCGGACATGTACGACCGCCCTCCGGAGCACGCGGGTTCCGTTCCCCGATGCGTCGCGGCAGTGGAAAATCGGAGGAATCGTACAGGAGACAGGGCGGTCGCAAAAGCGCGGATCGCGCACCTGTAGTGAACGGTGCGCTGGCGCGGCGCGTCGTGGATGCCCGTTCCGGTTGACCCGGAGGCGTCCCGCGTGCGAAATCGCCCGGCGATTCCCTTGGCCAACGCCCCCCGGACGGGGAGGCGGAGAGAGAAGCAAGATGAAGGACACTGAGTTCGAGATGGAGCGCAAGGCGGACGACGCCTGGACCGGCCCCCGCCTCGTGGTCCTCGCGGCGATCACCCTGACCGTGGCGCTCGGCGTCATCTACGCCCTCGCCCGCGCCGCCGCCCCCTACTGATCGGCGCCGGCCCCCTGCCGGGCGCGCCCCGGCGAGGAGCGGGGGCCATGCGCACGCTCGCTACACCACCGTAGCTTCCTCCGAAGGGCGCGACAGGCGCCAGGGCGGAGGCGGCGATGGCGAAGGTGTACCGGGGCGCTGCGTTCCTCGCAGCGGCGATGCTCCCGTTGGCTGCGGCTGCACGGGAGCCGCAGCCGACCGACGAGGCGCGTCGCGCCGCGGCGGCAGCGGAAGGCTTCGAGACCGAAGACGGGTGGGGGATCGTCGAGCACGATCTCCGCGTGGCGCCCGCGGGCACCCCGCAGGCGGAGAGCGCCGTCTCCGGCGATCTGCCCGCCGCCGCCACCGCGAACCCCGACGACAAGTGGCCGCAGGAGCACCTCTTCCGCGGCTGGGACTACGGGACCTCGTTCAGCTTCCCGCAGGTCTATCCCAACGTCGCCGCCCGCCTGGTCAACGTGGTGGGCGACGTCTCCAGCCAGACCAACTACCTCTCGCGCCTGGAGGCGGAGCTCTACCTGCTCCGCTTCGGCGTGAGCTTCCTCGAGTCGGTGGGCGGCAACCGCCTCGACGAGGTCTTCGCGGACGTCGATCTCCGCATCCCCATCCGCCTCGGCGACCAGCACTACCTGGCGGTCCTCCCGGGCGTGTCGTTCCCGATCAACTCGGAGATCGACAAGAGCGAGGACAACACCAACGTCCGTCTCCAGTCGGTCTACGGCTGGGGACTGGGCGGCTTCGGCCTCCAGCTCCGCGCGGGGATCACCGAGGGGACGCGCCCCGCCGGCGTACTCGCGTTCAACGAGCGGCTGGAGCACACCGCGGCGCTCTACGGCGCGATGGTCGCCTGGCGGATCGTCGATCCCTTCCAGGTGCGGGTGGAGGCGAGCGGCGAGATCGCCACCGTGGACGGCGACCCCGACAGGCTCTCGCTCCTGCCCGGCGTGGTCTTCTTCCCCTGGGGCGATCCCCGCCTCCACCTCGGCCTCACCGCGGTGATCGAGACGGTGAGCGAGGATCTCGACGACGATCCCGACTGGGGCGGCCTCTTCGACGTGGGGATCTACTTCTACTGATCCCTCAGGCCTGCTCCGCCACCGGGTAGCCGCCGCGCTCGAGGCCGGCGACCAGGTCCTCGATGTGCGACCGGCCCCTCGTCTCGAGGGTGAGCTCCACCGTGGTCTCGCCGAAGGACGACTTGCCGAAGGCGCGGTCGTGGTGGATCTCGATCACGTTGGCGGCGTACTCGGCCACCAGCGCGAGGAGGCGCGCCAGGTTGCCGGGGCGATCCTCGATCTGCACCACGAGGCGGACGAGGCGGCCCTCCTTGACCAGGCCCTTCTCGATCACCCGGGCGATCATGTTCACGTCGATGTTGCCACCGGAGACGATCATCGCCGTCTTGCGGCCCACCGCGTAGGGGACCTTGCCGTTGATCAGCGCCGCCACCGACGCGGCGCCGGCGCCCTCCGCCACCGTCTTCTCCCGCTCGAGCAGGAGGAGGATGGCGTTGGCGATCTCCTCCTCGCTCACCGTGACGATGTCGTCGACGTACTTGCGCACGTAGGCGAGGGTGCGATCGCCGGGGCGCTTCACCGCGATCCCGTCGGCGATGGTGCGGCCTGCCTGCACGGTGACCGGCTCGCCCGCCTCGACGCTCGCCTTCATCGAGGGGAGCACCTCGGTCTGCACGCCGATCACCTTGATCCGCGGGTTGACCTCCTTGATCGCCACCGCGATGCCGGAGATGAGGCCGCCGCCGCCCACCGGGACCAGCACCACCTCGAGGTAGGGGTTCTGCTCGAGGAGCTCGAGGGCGATCGTCCCCTGGCCGGCGATCACCATGTCGTCGTCGAAGGGATGGACGAAGGTGAGGCCGCGCTCCTCCTGGAGCCGCCGCGCCTCCGCGTAGGCCTCGTCGTAGTTGCCGCCGGCGAGCACCGCGGTGGCGCCGAAGGCGCGGGTGTTGTCCACCTTGATGAGCGGGGTGCGGTCCGGCATCACGATGGTCGCGGGGATGCCGAGGCGGCCGGCGTGGTAGGCGACGCCCTGCGCGTGGTTGCCCGCGGAGGCGGCGATGACGCCGCGCTCCCGCTCCGCCGGGGAGAGGGTGAGGATCTTGTTGAGCGCGCCCCGCTCCTTGAAGGAGCCGGTCATCTGCTGGTTCTCCAGCTTGAAGAACGTCTTCGCGCCGGTGAGGCGCGAGAACCAGTCCGACTTCGCGCACGGGGTGGTGACCACGTACTCGTCGATGCGCGCGCGGGCTTCCTCGATCTCCCGAATGCCGATCACGGATGACTCCTCGGTTGGGCGGGGCACGCTAACGCGCCGGCCAGGTGGGCGCAACGAGGTGGAGGGCCTCTCCGCGCGCCTGCCGCCAGGCCGGTGCCGTGCGGTGGTCAGTCCACCGGCGCCCGCCGTGCGGGCCCTCGTAGATCCGGCGGCGGCCGGCGCAAGGCGGGCACGCCCGCGCCGTTCGCTTCAACCGGCGAGCTCCGTCGCGGGCGCCGCCGCCGCGACCCCGCGGCGCAGCCGGTCGGGGACCCGGTGGCGCTCCCACGCGGCGAGGACGTCGCCGATGCGGGCGTGGACGTCACGGGCCTCCGCGATCGCCCCCGCGTCGAGGGCGCCCGCGCCCGCCTCGAGCGCGGCGAGGAGGCGCGCTGCCGCCGCCTTCACCCGCTCCGGATCCCACCACCCGCGCCCCGAGGCGTAGCGGAAGGGGGCGGTCTGCAGCCCCTCGTCGAGCAGCGCCCGTGCCCGGGTGTAGGCGGGATCCTCGCTCCCCTCCAGCCGCTCCATCTCCGCCATGGCGATGGCGACCAGGTGCCAGAGGTGCGCCTGGATCTCGTTGTCCGGCGCGCTCCAGGCGGCGAAGGGGAGCCCCGCCGCCAGCTCCGCCGGCGTGGTGCGCCAGCTGCACGGCAGCGGTTCCACCTGCAGCCGGTCGGGAAAGGCGGCGGTCAGGTGGCCCAACGTGGTGAGCCGCGGCCCCTCGCCGCCGATCAGCTTCTCGAGGCGCGCGGCCACCGGTGCGCCTTCGCGGAAGGCCCGCGCGGGGAGGACCGCCACCCGGTAGCCCGCCTCCCACGCGGGAAGGCTCCCGGCGACGAGGGCGTCGGAGACCTCCCGATCCCGGAAGAAGAGGAGGGCGTCGGGCCTGCCCCGCAGGGCGGCGACGCGATCGCGCGGCGCGATCCCGAGCCGCCCGAGGGCGAGCTCGTCGCACAGGATCCAGCGCATCCCGCGGTCGGCGGCGATCTCCGCCACGAGGCGGTTGGAGCCGAGGGCGGGCGGGAAGAGCCCGTGGGGCCGCCAGCTCCGCCCCATCGTCTCCCGCATCCGCTCGTTGCCCAGGCGGAGCTGCCGCTCCACCTCGCGCCGGGGGAGGCGGGCGAGGAGCGCGTGGCTCAGGGCGCCCGCGGCCAGCTCCACCTGCCCGCGCTCCACCGCCGCGGCGAGGTCCTGGAGGATCCCCGCCTGCCCGTGGCGGAGGAGCGCGCGGGCGAGGCCGGGATCGAAGGCGACGGTGAACGAGGCGACGGGGCTGCGCTCGACGAGCCGCAGCAGCGGGCGGAACGAATCCCGCGCCGCCGCCGCCACCTCCTGCCCGTCGGTGTCGCGGGGGAGGTAGAACTCGATCACCGGTGCCAGCCAGCCGCGCCGCGCCATGGCTAGAAGCTCGAGGCGGCCCGCATTTCGACCAGGGTGGCGCCGCGCTGGCCGCGGAGGCGCGGCTCCAGCGAGCGGCGATCGAAGCAGAGCCGCTCGCCCAGCCGCAGGGCGATGTCCCTGTCGAACTCCGGGGCCCCGGCGGAGACCAGCTCCCAGAAGAGGTTCTGCACCTCCCAGAGGTTGAGGCCCACGCCCAGCGTGTCGCCGAGGTCGATCAGCTCCACCATCTCCCGCGCGACCTCGCGCCGCGGCGAGGCCTGCAGCCGCCGCATGTGCTCGAGGATCAGCCCCTCGACGATCCGCCGCGGCTCGTCGAGATCGAGGCGCACGCCCAGCGTCCGCGCCTCCGCCATGATCGCGCCGAGCTGCCCGTGGGCGACGCCGATGGAGATGGCGTTCTCCCGCAGCTCCTCCAGCACCGTGTTCAGCTCGCCGGAGAGGGCGAGCTCCGCCGCGGCGCGCAGCGCGGGCGGGATCGGCGTGTTGATCTCGAGGAGGAAGCGCATCAGGCGGCGGTTCTCCTCGAAGATCCGCTCGTAGTCCCGCTCGTAGCGCGTCAGCGTCTCGCGCAGCAGTCTGCGCGCCAGCGCGCGGCGCTCGTCGACGAAGAGGTCGCGGAGGCTGAAGTCCTGGCCGACGAAGTTGGCGTCCATCGCCCGCACCACGTCGGAGAGGGAGAAGCGGGAGAACTTGTGGAAGAGCTCCCGCTCCAGCTCCTCGTAGCCGTGGACGTCGGCGAAGGGGCGCACCGAGCAGCGGAAGTCGTTGCCGCCGAAGTGGAGCACCGCGAAGGTGGCGTCCAGTTTCTCGTGGGTGATCTCCGAGGTGAGGCGCACCCGGCCCATGCAGAGCGTCGCCGGCCCCGCGCTCTCGCGGCGCCAGGCGAGCTGCTGGAAGCGGTAGCGGAAGACGCGCCCCTTGTGCTGCGGCGTGGGATCGAAGAGGCGCGCGATGGCGTGGTGGGCGACGATGCCCGGGAGCGTCGCCACCGACGGGCGCACGTAGCGCTCGTAGATCGTCGCCGCGTCGTGGAGATCGGGAAGGTTGGAGGGGGCCTTCTTGAGCTCTTCGAGGAACATCGGCTCGAGGGCGGGGCCGCCCGCCTCGCGGGCGAGCTGCAGCGCGCGGGCCGCGTACTTGAGCACCTGCACCGACTCGAGCCCCGAGACCTCGGAGAAGAACCAGCCGCAGGAGGTGTACATGAGCATCGCCTGCCGCTGCATCTCCAGCAGCCGCAGCGCCTGCACCTTGGCCTGCTCGGTGGCGAGGGCGCCGGGACGCGCCTCGCGCTCCGCGAGCCACGCCTCCACCCGCTCCGCGTTGTTGTCGAGCATCACCTCGATGAACGAGTCGCGGGCCGCCCAGGGATCGGCGAAGAGGAGCGAGCCCTCGCGCTCGAAGAAGTCGGCGAGCTGATCGCGCAGCACGTCGAGGGCGTGGCGCAGCGGCGCCCGCCAGTGCTGCTTCCAGCCCTGCTGGCCCGCGGCGCTGCAGCCGCAGTCGCTCCGCCAGCGCTCCACACCGTGGGCGCAGCTCCACGAGGAGGGCTCGACGATCTGCGCCTCCCAGCCGGGCGGATGGTGCTCGAGGTACTGGCCGTAGTTGGTGAGCACCAGGCCCCGTGACTCCGCCTGGGCCAGCGCCGCGGCGAGGACCTCGTCGCCGCCCTTCTTGTGGTGGCCGAAGGTCTCGCCGTCCACCGCCACGTTGAGCAGCTCCTCGTGCTCGCGGCCGGTGTGGTAGCCGCCCTCGAGGCGGCGCAGCAGCTCCTCCGCGGAGGAGAGGCCGCTCTCGAAGGCGAGCGCCTTGGCGATGGGGCCGTCGTAGAAGAAGACGACGATGCTGGCGCCGCTGGGCAGCCGCACCAGGTAGGGACGGCTGGGATCGACGTGGCCCCCCTCCACCTTCTGCCAGGCGTCGTGGCCCATCGGGCGCACCGCCTTCGCCTGGTAGGGGGAGAGGATGGTGAACCTGACGCCGTGGGAGGCGAGGACCTCGAGCGTCTCCGTGTCCACCGCCGTCTCGGGAAGCCACATCCCCTCCGAGCGGCGGCCGAAGCGGAGGAGGAAGTCGGCCAGCCCCCAGCGGACCTGGGTGATCTTGTCCCGCCTGTTGGCGAGCGGGAGGATCATGTGGTTGTAGGCCTGGGCGATGGCGTTGCCGTGGCCCCCGCGCTCGTTGCGCGACTCGCGGTCGGCCTCGAGGATCGACTGGTAGATCCCCGGGGCCGCCCGCTGCATCCACGAGAGCAGGGTGGGGCCGAAGTTGAACGAGATGGAGCGGTAGTTGCTCACCACCTGCTGGATCCTGCGATCCGGCGTGAGGATACGCGCCGCGGCGTTGGGCCCGTAGCACTCCGCGGTGATCCGCGCGTTCCAGTCGTGGAAGGGCGCGGCGGAGTCCTGGACCTCGATCTCCTCGATCCAGGGGTTCTCCCGGGGCGGCTGGTAGAAGTGGCCGTGAATGCAGAGATAGCGCGTCTGACCCAAATGTATGGCCTCCAGGGAAGACGTACGGCCCGGGCAAGCTAGCCACGCGCCTGCCCGGCGGCACGAACGGGCCGCTCGCCGGGACGCGCAAGGCTAGCGCCCGGGTCCTATGGGCTCAAAGGGATGGGCCGGCGGGCTGTCGCCTGCCCGAAGGTGGCTCGGGCGGCCCGGCGGGCGCCGCCGGCCGTTCCATCCGCGGTGGAGCGCGAGGCACGGGAGCGCGCCCGCGGGCCCCCCGCGACCGCCGCTCGCGGTGTCGAGGCAGAGGAGCGCGAAGGGAATCGCGCTCGCGGGACCTCCCGCTACCTGCGATCCCGGCGGCGAGGGATCGCGCTGCAGAGGAGCGCGAAGGGGAGCGCGCCCGCGGGACCCGCGCCGGCGGCGCAGCCGGCTGCGTCCATCTCCCGCGGCGGAAGCGGGGCTTCCGGCAGCGGCGGCGGCGTGCACGGCGTGAAGCAGCGGCAGGCATCGGGGCCGTCGGACGCGAGGCGGGCGCAGCGGCCGCCGTCGCCGCAGCTCGCGTCGCCACTGCAGGGGGCGCCGAAGCTCCCCTCCTGCAGAGCAAGGAGCATGCAGCGGCCGTCGCCCGTCGCGTCCTCCACGCAGGCGAGGCCAGCGGGGCAGTCGGCGTCGCTCGTGCACGCCGCGGTGCACAGCGCGTCGAGGGCGAGGGTGGCGTCCGGTTCGGACGCGGGCGCCTCCTCGAGCGCCGGGTGGAGGAAGTCGTCGAGAATCGCATCGACGCGCACCGCGATCGCCTCGGCGGCGCACGCGACGTCGCCGCTCACCGTGATCCCCGCGAGCGCGCCGTCGATCAGCACGGGGCCGCCGCTGTCGCCGGTACAGCTCATCGCCGGTCCGGGGGCGGCGCGGAAGGAGGCCTCGTCCACCGCGACCACCGTGGTCTCGCCGTGACGCCGGACGCCGGCAGGGAGGGCGGGGTCGCGGGTCTCGCCGAAGCCGACCGCGCGGGCGGCGGCGCCGGGCTGTGGCACCGCCGCGTGCAGCTCGTACGGCGGGACCTCCACCCCTCGCGCCAGGCGGAGCAGCGCCACGTCGAAGGCGTGGCTCTCCGCCTCGTACGCGGGGTGGCTCCACGCCCGCGCCACCCGCACGAAGCGGCCTTCCCCCAGGGGCGGGAGCGCCGCGCCGAAGAAGACCTCGTATTGCCCCGCCTCGCCGAAGGCGGCGAGGCAGTGGGCGGCGGTGAGGACCAGGTCGGGGGCGACCAGCGCGCCGCTGCAGAGGAGCATCGGCTCGCGCTCGTCGCATGCGATGCGCCGCGCCACGAGGGCCACCGCCGCTGCCTCGCCCGGAGCCGCCACGCCGCCCACGATCGGCGCGCGGCTCTCGGCAATCGGCACGGCGGGATCGCCGCCGCAGGCGGGGAGGAGCGCGAGGAGGGGAAGGAGCCGCCGGATCATGGAGCGGCGACCAGCTCCTCGCCTCCCTCGAGCGCCGCCTCCGCAGCAAGCCGCTCCGCGTCCTCGCGGATCGCAGCGAGGCGCTTGCGCTGCCGCTCGACGAGGATCTGCAGCCGGCGCGCCTCGGCGTCGTCCCCGCGCTGCGCCGCGGCGAGGCGGCGGGCCTCGATCCGCTCCACATGCCTGTCGAGCGCCGCGGCGATGTGGACGGTCTTGCCGTGTTTCCACGCGGCGGTCTGCGGCAGCTCCGGCTCGATCGGATCGTTGGGCTGTTCCGGGCCGTCGTCCCTGGGGGGCTCGGGCACCTCGTCGTGGGGCTGGATCTCCACCACCGTGGCAGGCCCCTCGAGCGCCGCCACCACCTCCCGGTGCTCCTTCCGTGTCGGTGCCGGGGACGGCGCGGGCGCCCCGCGGGCCGGTGCCCTCTCCGCCAGCGGCACCACCTCCTCCTCCGCCGCGACCTCCCGTGCCGTCTGCGGCGCTGGATCCACCGGCCGATCCCGGAGGACCCACCACGCGCCCAGGAGCGCCACCGCCGCCACCGCAACCACCACGCGCTGCTTCATGGCTTGAGCCTCCACACCCCCCGGTCGTTCACCACCCGGAGGATCGCCACCTGCTTCTGCGGCTCGCCCCCCTGGCTCAGCCGCGCCCGCACCAGGATGGCGCGGGGATCGCGGCCGTCCTTCACCGCCGACTCCACCTCGATCAGCCGCACCTGGTGATCGTTGTACTCGGCGACCACCTCCGCGCACGGCGCGCCCGCGCGGTCGAGGGCGAGCATCGGCGCGAGCCGCGCGCAGTCGCCCTCGGGCAGCGCGGCGAAGAAGCGGCGCACCACGTCGATCGCCGCCTGCACCGCCGCCTCCTCCCTGCCGTGCCTGCGGAGCGCGTCGCTCTCCGGCGCGTTGCAGGCGCCGAAGAGCGATGCGAGCAGGAGCACGGCCCACCACCGCCCCGCCGGACCGATGCCGGCGGGGCGGCCGCCTCCGTTCGACGGAATCATGCTCAGTAGCAGTCCGGCGCGTAGAGCTCGTCGTCGGCGGCCGAGACGAACTGATCGTCGCAGTAGAGGCTCGCCAGGGCGTGGCCGTTGCGCACGCAGCCGTCGTGGTTGGTGGCGTCGAGGGTGTACTGGGTGTCGCCACCGCAGCCGCCGCCGCAGCGGCCGAAGCAGTTGCCCACCACCTTGGGCCGCACCCAGTGATCCGGCTCGCCGCAGATCCAGGTGCTGCCGGACAGGTAGTACTCGTCGCCCGAGCAGCTGTAGTGATCGCCGAGCTGGGCGATCTGCTGGTTGCCCGTGTAGTCGAAGCCACCCTTGTTGCAGTCGTGCTTCGCGTACGAGTACCAGTTGTAGTAGCCGTTGCAGGTGCCGGTCCACGAGCCGTTGCACTTCGCGTAGCTGCACAACATGGTGTAGCCGCGGCCTTCCTCGCCCATCACCACGCGGGGCAGCTCCACACTGTCGGGGTGCTGGGCCCACAGGCCCACCGCCCGCCGCAGGTAGCGCGCCGGCTCGCCCGCCCCGCCACCCGCGGGGAGCTGCTCGTTGAAGGCGGCGTAGAGCGCCGCGAGGAGCGCGCGATCGCCCTCGAGCATCTGGGTGTCGCCGCCGTTGTCGGAGACGAAGCCGTCGAGGGCGGAGACGCCGTTGGATGGATCGAGGAGGCCGGTGAGGGTCAGCCCCTGCAGCTCCACCTCGATGTCGTAGACGCCCGGCTCCACCTCGCGGGAGGCGAAGCGCACCCGCTGGTCGTCGAGCTCGAACGAGCCGATCGCCGCGTCGGGCTCGAACGAGATCTCGAGGTTGCCCCTGCTCGATCCGGTCTCCGGCTGCGCCGGATCGCTCCCTTCCGCTCCACAGCCGAGAATTGCCACCGCTGCCACTGCGATCACTGCGTGACGCATGCGTACACCTCCGGCCGGTCGACCGGAGCTGCCCCGACCGGCCTGCTGGGGGGAACTGCAACGACGGGATGGGAGGAGCGTACCGCGGAAGGGGAAGGTTGGGATCCTCCCTCGACCGACGGAGTGCACGAAGGCCAACGCTCGTGGTGGGTGCGCACCCGCGCGGCGCCTCTCCCACACCGGCGCCGCGCGGCCGTCTGCAACTGCGGCCCCGCTTCCGCGGGACCGGATGGAGAGCGGGCGCGCCGGCGCGCGCAGTCTCCCTTTGCACCTGCTTCGCCTCCGGTGGAGCGAGCCGCCGCTCCGCGGCGGTTCAGTCGACGCCGACCACCTGGCCGCCGAAGAGCAGGTTGAGCCGCTCGCGCAGCTCGTCGGAGGGCGTCACCTTCACGTCGCGCACGACGATGCGGGTGATCGAGTTGCCCGGCACGAGCACGCGCACCTCCACCGCCAGCGAGCCCGGGTGCTGGGCGAGGAGCGCCTTCATGCGCGTGAGCTTGTCGGGCGTCACCTGATCGGCGGGCAGGGTCACGCTCAGCCGCGAGGCGCGCCGCGCGCGGATCTCCGCCAGCGGCACGATGTCGTCGACGATGATCTCCGCGGTGGGGTTCTCCTCGTCGCGGGTGTTCATCTGGACGGTGCCGCTGATCAGCAGGGGCGCGTCGGTCTCCAGCAGCGGCTGCCACTGCTCGAAGCCGCCGCTCCGCTCCTGCCGCCCGTCGCCGGGGCGCCCCCGCCGCCCACCCGCGAAGCAGATGCACTCGATGGTGCCGGTGAGGTCCTCGATGGTGGCGAAGCCCATCAGCTTGCCGGTCTTGGTGGGCCGCGCCCGCAAAGCCGAGGTGACGCCGACGATCCGCACCTGCTCGCCGTTGCTGGCGCGGGCGAGCACCTGCGCGGTGGTGTGGGTGGCGTAGCGCTTGATCTCGTCGGCGTAGGGGTCGAGCGGGTGGCCGGTGATGTAGAACCCGATCGTCTCCCGCTCGCCGGTGAGCTTCTCCTTGTCGGTCCAGGGATCGACCTCCGGGTACTCGCCGTCGCTGCCCGGCCCCTTCTTCTTCGCCTCCGTCTCGCCGCCGCCGAGGAGGCCGAAGAGCGACGCCTGGCCGATGGCCCGATCGCGCTGCGCCGCCTGGCCGCGCTCCAGCGCCTTCTCGATCGCCGCGAAGAGCCGCCAGCGCGGGATGCCGGTGAAGTCGAAGGCGCCGCAGCGCACCAGGCACTCGATCACCTTCCGGTTGACGCGGCGGAGATCGACGCGCTCGCAGAAGTCGTAGAGGCCGGCGAAGGGGCCGTCCTTCTCCCGCGCCTCCATGATCGCGTCGATGGCGTTGTGGCCCACGCCCTTCACGCCGCCGAGGCCGAAGCGGATGCGGCCCGGCACGCCGTGGAACCCGCGGAGCGACTCGTTCACGTCGGGCGGCAGCACCTCGAGCCCCCGCTCACGGGCGTCGCCGATGTGGGCCACCAGCTTCTCGGTCTTGTCCGCGTCCGAGGTGAGGAGCGCCGCCATGAACTCGGCGGGGTAGTGGCACTTGAGCCATGCGGTCTGCATGGTGACCAGCGCGTAGGCCGCCGAGTGGCTGTTGTGGACGATCACCCCGTCGGCGACGAAGTTGTGCGTCTCCTCGACGGTGAGGTCGTAGGTCATCTCCTCGCCGCGCGGCTCGATGGAGACCACCTCGTCCCAGTGGACCTCGCTCACCGACACCGGCCCCGCGGACCGGGCGAGGACCGCCTCGAGGAGCGCCTTCCGCTCGCCGTCGCGGCCGACGAGGTGGGGCGCGATCCGGTGGTGGAAGCGCTCCAGCGCGGCGCCGCCCACCAACCGCACCGACCAGCCCTGCTTCCCCTCGCGCACCTGCGCCACGATGCCGAGGCGGAGGAGGAGGTGCTGCACGTCGCGGGCGGCGCCCTCGCTGGCCACCTTGAGGCAGGGGGTGGAGGAGAGGGTGCCCTGCGCCGACCAGATCCGCCCGAGGAGGAGCTCGAGGTCGCTGTCCCGCAGGGTGAAGAGCTCGCGCGGGAGGCGGTGGGGCGGCGCGAAGAGATCGAGCGCCTGCGCCCAGGCGGAGAAGGCGCAGGCGGGCTCCTGCTTCCAGGCGAGGGCGCTCCCCGAGGCGGCGGCGAAGGGCTGCGGCGCCCCCACCCGCACCTCCGCGCCCTCCACCGTGGCCTGGGTGAGGGGGAAGTGGCGCACCACCTGGGCGAAATCCGCGGCGAGCTCGGCGGAGGCGAGGCGCACCGCGGTGCCCGCCGCGTCGCGCTTCACCTGGCCGGTGAGGAGCGCCGCCAGCGCCACCAGCTGGTGGCGCGGCCAGCTCGCGCCGCGCTCCAGCGGCAGCGCCGCGGGCGTGGCGATCGCCTCGCCGGGCTGGAGATCCTCGAGCCACTTCCACCCGCCCTTCGTGAGGAAGGGATGGTTGCCCGTCGCCACCACCTTCTTGCCCAGCCCGGTGGTCAGCTCGAAGACCGGCTTGACGCCGTTCTCCATCACGTCGGTGACCCGCCGGGCCACCATCCTGCCGCTCGCCTCGTGGAGGGAGAGGGTCTCGAACCCCTCCGCCTTCCCCGCCCGGTGGCGGGCGAAGAGCTCGCCCACCTGCACCGGCGCGCCGGTGCGCGCGTCGATCACCTCGGTCGCGCCCACCACGCACTTGTTGAAGCCGTAGGCGGCGAACTTCTCCATCAGGTCGAAGATCTCGCCGGCCAGCCTGGGATCGACGCCGGTCTTCTCGGCGCCCTCCATGAAGCCGACGCGCTCCTTCGCCATCACCTCGGGCTTCTTCTTGCCCATGGCGCGGCGGAGGAGATCGGCGCGGCCCAGGCTGTAGCCGCCCAGGACCTGCGAGATCTGCATCACCTGCTCCTGGTAGACGATCACGCCGTAGGTCGGCTTGAGGATCGGCTCCAGGGCGGGGTGGGGGTAGGTGACCTTCTGGCGACCGTGCTTGCGCTCGATGAAGTCGTCGACCATGCCCGACTGGAGCGGGCCGGGGCGGTAGAGGGCCACGGCGGCGACGATGTCCTCGAAGCGGTCCGGCTTGAGCTTCTTGAGGAGCTCGGTGAAGCCCGACGACTCGAGCTGGAAGACGCCCTGGGTGTCGCCCCGGGCGATCATCGCGTAGGTCTCGGGATCGTCGAGGGGGATCATCTCCTCGACCAGCCTGGGCTGGTCGGGGTGGTTCGCGTTGATCATGTCGATCGCGTCGCGAATCACCGTGAGCGTCTTGAGGCCGAGGAAGTCGAATTTGACGAGGCCCGCCTGCTCCACCTCGTCCTTGGCGAACTGGGTGACGAGGAACTTCTCGCCCGCGGGCTGGTAGAGCGGGACGTACTCCCACAGCGGCTTGTCGGCGATCACCACGCCCGCCGCGTGCATGCCCGCCTGGCGGTTGAGCCCCTGCAGCGCCTTGGCGATGCGGAAGACCTCGGCGATCCGGGGATCGGAGTCGATCCGCTCCTGCAGCTTCGGATCGAGCTCGATCGCCTTCTCGATCGTGGGCGGGTGGCCGTCCACCAGATTGGGAATGTTCTTGGTCAGCTCGTTGCACTCGCCGAAGGAGAGGCCGAGGACGCGGCCCACGTCCTTGATGGCGCTCTTGGCGGAGAGCTGGCCGAAGGTGATGATCTGGCCGACGTTCTCCTCGCCGTACTTGCGGGTGACGTAGTCGATCACCTCGCCACGCCGGTTCTGGCAGAAGTCGACGTCGAAGTCGGGCATCGAGACGCGTTCCGGGTTGAGGAAGCGCTCGAAGAGGAGGGCGTAGGGGATCGGATCGAGGTCGGTGATCCGCAGCGCCCACGCCACGATCGATCCCGCGCCCGAGCCGCGGCCCGGTCCCACCGGGATCCCGTGCTCCTTCGCCCAGTTGATGAAGTCCTGGACGATGAGGAAGTAGCCGGAGAACCCCATCTTCTGGATGACGGAGATCTCCATCTCGAGCCGCTGCCTGTAGGCGTCGCGATCGACCGGGTACTTCTTCTCCACCTCCTTGAAGCGCCGGTCGAGGCCGGTGCGCGCGAGGTGGGCCAGGTAGCTGTCGTTGTCGTGGCCGTCGGGGACCTGGAAGTTCGGGAGGAAGACCTTCCCGAGCTGCAGCTCCACGTTGCACATCTCGCCGATGCGCACCGTGTTCTCCACCGCCTCCGGCACGTCGGTGAAGTGGGCGGCCATCTCCTCGGGGCTCTTGATGTAGAGCTCCTCGGTCTCGTGGCGCATCCGCTTGGGATCGTCGTAGAGCTTGCCCTGCGCGATGCACATGAGCAGCTCGTGGGCCTTGGCGTCCTCGCGCTTGACGTAGTGGGCGTCGGCGGTGGCGGCGAGGGGGATGTCCAGATCGCGGGAGAGCTGCTTCAGCTCGGCGTTGACCTTCTCCTGTTCGGGAAGGCCGTTGCACTGGATCTCGAGGAAGAAGTGGCCCGGCTCGAAGATCTCCTTGTATTCGAGCGCCGCCTTGCGGGCGCCGTCCATGTCGCCGCGCCGGGCGAGACCCGGGACCTCGCCGCCGAGGCAGGCGGTAAGGGCGATGATCCCCTTCGAGTGCTTGCGGAGCAGCTCCTTGTCGATGCGCGGGTGGTAGTAGTGCCCCTCCGTGTAGCCCATCGAGACGAGGTAGCGGAGGTTGCGCCAGCCCTCCTGGTTCTCGGCGAGGAGCACCAGGTGGTTGGAGATGCGCTCGGTGCGGTCCTTGCGGCCCCGCGGACCGGCGACGTAGGCCTCGCAGCCGAGGATCGGCTTGATCCCCGCCTCCTTCGCCTTCTTGTAGAAGTCCACCGCTCCGAACATGTTGCCGTGGTCGGTGACCGCCACGGCGGACATCTTCTTCTCGGTGACGGTCTTGATCAGATCCTTCATCCGAATCGCGCCGTCGAGGAGCGAGTAGAGGGTGTGGAGGTGGAGATGTACGAAGTCCGCCATGGCACCACGGGATAGCACACTGGTCCCACAGAAGAACCGTTGACGTGCGGTCCCGAATCCGCCTGCGGCGGGAGCGGCAGGTCAGATGCCGAGGAGCCGCCCGATCGCCCGGAAGACGCCCAGGAGCTCGAGCGCCGAGGCGATCACCGTCACCACCATCACCCAGCGGATCCAGGCGGCCCCCCAGCGCACCGCGGAGCGCGCCCCCAGGTAGCCGCCGATGCCGTTCCCCACCGCGAGGACCAGCCCCTCCGCCCAGCGGATCTCCCCGGCGGCGAGGAAGACGGCGAAGGCGACCAGGGTGAGCGCCAGGACGAGGACCACCTTGGCGCCGTTGGCGCGGATCAGGTCGAGCCCCGCCACGCGCACGGTGGCGGCGACGAGGAAGAAGCCGATCCCCGCCTGGATGAAGCCGCCGTAGAAGCCCACCGCGAAGAAGATCGCCGCCTCCGCCGCGGGCGGGAGCGGCCGGGCGTCCGCCCGCGGCTCGAGCCAGCGGGATGGCCGCAGGACCAGCATGCCGCCCACGAGGAGGAGGACCACCGCCACCACCGGCCGGAAGGCCTCGTCGGAGATGCGCGCCGCCGCCCAGGCGCCCGCCGCGGAGCCGAGGAGGGTGGGCAGGAGGAGGAGCCGCACCGTGCGCCACGGCACCCGGCCCGCCTGGTGGTAGCCGGCGGCGGAGGTGATCGCGTTGGCGAAGACGGCGAGCCGGTTGGTGGCGTTGGCCACCGTCTCGGGCAGGCCGAGGAAGATGAGCAGGGGCAGGGCAACCAGCGAGCCGCCTCCCGCCACCGCGTTGATCGCGCCGGCGAGGACCCCGCCTCCGATCAGTGCGAGCCAGGCCCAGCCTTCCACGCCGCCGCTCCGATCAGAAACGCCCGCCGAGCTGCAGCACCTGGAGCGGCGTTGCCTCCGCGGCGCGCCGGTCGTCCCCGTCGTCGTCGCCGCCGAGCCCGCCGGGGCCGTGGAGGAGCCGGGGCAGCCCCACGCCGAGGATCGTCCCCAGCGCCGCGCCGGCGAGCACGTCGGTGGTCCAGTGGTGGAGCCCCGCCACGCGGAGATACGAGACGCCCGCCGCCACCGGCAGGCCGATCAGCCAGATCGGCGCGGGATCCCGCCCGCGCAGATCGGCGATGGTGGCCAGCGCCGCCACGCTCACGAAGGACGACGAAGCGTGGCCGCTGGGGAAGGAGACGTACCAGTCGTCCGGCCTCCCCGCGACCTTCGGATCCTCCTTCCCCAGGTAGATCACCATCGGCCGCTCGCGGGCGAAGGCGTACTTGAGCGCCTCGGTGACGAGGAAGTTGACGGCGAAGGTCTCGCCGAAGACGAGCGCGTCGATCGCCCCCTCGTCCCCGCCGTCCGCCGCGAAGCCGTAGATCAGCGCGCCGGCGGGGAGGAGGACCAGGCCCACGTCGGACAGGGTGGAGGCGAGCGCGTGGTTTCTCCAGGCGAGGCTCTCGGTGATCGAGCGATCGTAGGCGTTGCCGCCGCAGTGGGTGCACGAGCGGGGCGCGAGATCGTGGCGGAGCGCCACTTCCCCCGCGGTGGCGAGGCCGATGGCGGTGGTGATCGCCGCGTGGGGCCAGGGTTCGTAGCGGAGCTCGTCCGCCGCACGGGCGGGCGAAGCGGCGCAGAGGACGATGGCGAGCGCCGCGATCGCGGCCCTCACCTGGCCAGCTCCTCGAAGGAGAGATCGAGCACCGGGTAATCGTTCCGCTCCGGCGCCTCGTAGTGCCACCACTCCTTGCGGATGGTACGGAAGCCCTCCGCCTGCATCGCCTTGCGGAGGCGGTCGCGGTTGCGCCGCTGCTCGGCGGTGCCGCCCTGGTACGCGTGCCACGCCCGCTCGTCGAAGGTGTCGAAGTCGGTGGGCATGGGGAGCGCCGCGCCGCTCGGGCGGGCCAGGGTGAGGTCCACCGCGGCGCCGCGGTTGTGGACGCTGCCGCCCTTCGGATCCGCCACGTAGCCGGGGCGCGGGAAGATCGCCCACATCTGTTTCTGCACCGAGAGCGGGCGGTAGCAGTCGAAGACGCGCAGGCGCGTGCCGTCCTCGAGGCGCAGCTTCGCCGCCACCCGGGCGAGCCGCTCCGCCACCGCGCGGCGGAGGTAGCAGCGCGCGGTGGAGGGATAGACCTGCCTGCCGAGGAAGTTGTCGGCGGTGGCGTAGCGCAGATCGAGGACCAGGTCGGGGATGAGCTGCTGCACGTCGACCAGGTCGTCCGGCGCGGGGAGCTTCGGCTGCCGCTGCTCCGGCCGCTCGGTCTTCTGCTCGTCGGGCGCCGCGTCGATCTCCATGGGCGCGAGGATGAGCATCCCCGCCGTTGCGAGGAAGGCGGCCCGCCTCACGCCGCCCCTCCGCCGGAGAGCGCCGCCGCCCGGGGCCGCGGCGCCTCCTTCTCCCGCGGCGGCTCGCGCCGGGTGAGCTGGAAGGCGGCGCCGCAGACGAAGACCAGCGAGAAGGGGAGGAGCGTCACCACCGGGTGGGGATCGAGCCAGTCCGCCTGCCCGCCGTGGAGGAGGATCGAGGCGCAGCCCACCGCCGCCGCGGCGGCGCCGAGGAAGGCGGAGACGAGGCAGGCCACCGGCCGGGTGCAGAGGCCCGAGACGGCGCCGCAGGCCACGGCGCCGGGGATGGTGCGGAGGAAGGCGTCCTCGAAGGGCATCCAGCGCTGGAAGAAGAGGCCGCCGGCGATGGCGCCGATGACGAAGCCCGCGGCGATCGGCCAGACGGCGCCGAGGATCCCCAGCGTCGTCGCCGCCGCCCACGAGAGCGTGGTGGGGGTGAGGCCGAGGGCGATCGGATCGAGGACGGCGTCGACGGCGGTCCAGCCCACCAGCGCCGCCACCGCGCCGGCGGTGATCCGCAGCGCGCCCTTCCAGGCGCCGAAGGCCGCCCAGGCGAGGCCAAAGGCGAGGAGGATCCACCCGAGCCAGGAGGGGAGGGCGCGGGCTGCGTCGGCGAGGACCGTGGGGTCGAGCTCCCACGCACGCTGCAACAGGCCGCTCATCCGCCACCTCCGGTTCAGATCAGGAAGAAGACCACCACCGCCGCTGCGATCGCCAGCGCGAAGAGGGCGATGCCCCAGGCGCGCCCGTCCACCTCGGTGTGGGCGCGGAGCCGCTCCGCCTCGGCGCGGTCCTGCTCGGAGGCGCCCGGATCGTGGAGCACCGCCCACGCCTCCGTCCGCGCCCCCTTGAAATCCCCCGCGGCGAACCGCTGCCGCATCCGCTTCGCCGGCACGTCGCCTGGCTGCCTGTCCGTAGATGCCATCGCCCGGACTGTACGGGCGCGCCCCGGTGCGGGCAAGCGCGAGCCTCGCCTACCGCAGCGGCCCCAGCCCCAGCCAGGTGGAGCCGACGTCGCGGAGCAGGTCGGTGAGGGGCACGTCGATCAGCGCCAGCGCCACCATCGGTCCGAGCGCCGCGACCGCCACCACCAGCAGGGCGCGTCGGGTCACCGGGACGACGCGCATCCGCTGCAGCACGGCGTACGAGTTGGCCAGATCGGCGAGCGACTGGATGTCGGGGCTGCCGAGCAGCGCCTCGTCGCCGATGCGCGGGATCCACCGGCGCTCGAAGCCGCGGGTGTAGCCCGCGGCGAGCCTGCCGTAGTCGCGGATCGCGGCGAAGCGGGTGCGCCACAGGCACCGGACGAAGAAGAAGGTGGGGCCGAAGCAGAGGATCTGCGCCACGCCGAGGAGCGCCAGGGCGTGGGGAACGAGGGCGTCGATCCCCACCCCGGCGTGGAGGATGCGGTTGGCGCCGGCGCCGGCGAGGACCGCGCTGTTGCCCAGCACCACCCAGGAGAAACCCACCGACGGCTCCGAGAGGAAGACGAAGCCGCCGCGCTCGTCGGGGTGGGTGGCCACCGGCCGCAGGTGCAGCCGCGAGATGCGGAAGAGGGCGAGCGTCCAGAGCGCCCAGCGCCACAGCCAGCGGGCGGCGAGGAACTGGAAGAGGGGGAGGGCGACGACGCCGTACCAGAAGAGCGCCGGCGCGCGGGTCACCTCCCCCCAGCTCACCGCCCGGGCGAGGACCGGATCGAGGTGGCCCCAGAGGTGCGCCTGGCCGACGGCGAGGGCGCCGAGCAGGAGCACCAGCTCGGGAAGGGCCGCATCCCGCGCCCGCTCGATCGAGCCGGCGATGGCGCGGACGGCGCCCTCCTGCCCCGGCGCCCAGCCGTCCTCGAGGAGCCGCCCGATGCAGCGGCAGGTGCGGACGTGGAGCGAGGACTCCGCCACCAGAAAGCAGGGGATGGCCACCAGCAGCCGGGCGTGGAGGGCGAAGTTGTCGAGGAGGTGGCCCTCCTCTCCCGCCCGGGCGAGCAGGGCGAAGGGGAGCCAGGCCACGGCGATCGCCGCCGCCGATTGGCGGAGCGGATCCCAGCGGTCGTCCCGCGCGAGGCCGGCCGCCCGCATCAGCCGGTGGAACGGTCCGCCCCGCACGAGCGAGAAGTCGTCGGCCATCGTGCTCCCGGCGCTGCGTGCCGGCCTCGGAGAGGTAAGCAGGGGGCGGCCCGCGGCCACCTGGCGAACGCCCCGCGCGGGACGGGGTGGCCGTTCCGCCCGGGGAGGGCTAGGCTGCACGGGCCCCGGGAATCCCGGCGCCCACCCGGCGGTTGGCTGCCGGGTCACCCCCGGCTCGCCTCGCGGGCGTTTTCCTCGCTCGTCCGTCGGGCGTATCTGGCACCCTTCGATCCGAGGGCCGTCGCCCTCCATGCCTTCCTGGCTCGCACTCGATGCACAGGCGCGACTTCCTCACAGGCCTCCTCGCGGCAACCTCCCTCGCCCTCCTGCCCGGCGGCGCCCGCGCGTTCGGCGAGACCTCGCGTCTCGTCTTCGCCCACGGCCGCCACGGCGGGAACTGGGCCCCGCGGCGCAACGCCCTGCGCCGCCTCGCCTTCGAGATCGGCAACCGGACCTCGATCGCCGCGGCGCCGGAGGAGAAGGTGCTCGAGCTCCACGCGCCCGAGCTCTTCCTCCACCCCTTCCTCTACCTGGCGGGCGAGGGACCGATCCCCGCGCTGGGGCAGTCGGAGCTGGACAACCTGCGCCGCTACGTCACCTACGGCGGCTTCGTCCTCTGCGACGGCGCCGACGCCGACGGCGCCTTCGTCCGCTCCTGCGAGGAGCTCTTCGCGAAGATCCTGCCCGGGCAGCAGGCGGGCCGGATCCCGCCGGACCACGTCCTCTACAAGAGCTTCTACCTGGTCGATCACCCGGCGGGCAGGACGCTCCAGCGCCCGTGGCAGAGCGGCTTCGTGGTGGACGGGCGGCTGGCGGTGGTGATCAACGCCAACGATCTCGGCGGCGCCTGGGCGCGCGACGAGCTGGGCTCGTGGGAGTACGAGGTGCGCCCCGGCGGCGAGGCGCAGCGCGAGCAGGCCTTCCGCCTCGGCGTCAACACGGTGATGTACGCCATGTGCACCGACTACAAGGAAGACCAGGTGCACATCCCCTTCATCATGAAGAGGCGCCGCTAGGATGGGCGACGAGATCTACAACGACTGGCGCCTCGTCTCCCTCTCCCCCTGGCCCGCCTGGCTCCTCGCGCTCCTCTGCCTCGCCGCCCTCGCCGGCGTCGTCTTCGCGTGGTGGGGGCTGCGGCGGGAGAACCGTCCGTGGCGGCGGCGCGGCCTCGTCGCGCTGCGCACCCTCTCCATGGCGGCGGCGCTCTTCGTGGTGCTCGAGCCCGGCGTCCGCCTCCTCCAGACCTCGCGGGTGAAGAACCGGCTCGCGATCCTGGTGGACGCCTCCGCCTCGATGGCCTTCCCTGCGGACGCCTCCGGTCCCTCCCGCGCCGCGGTGGCGGCGCATTGGCTCCAGCGGGTGGCGCCGCAGCTCGCGGAGCTGGCGGAGCGCTACACGCTGGAGTTCCACCGCTTCGACGGCGACCTCTCCCCCGCGGACGGCGCCTCGCTCCAGCAGCCCGCCGAGCCGAAGGGGGAGCGGACCGATCTCCTCGGCGCCCTCGAGACCGCCGCGGGCGGCGGCAACGCGGCGGGGCGCAAGCTGGTGGGCGCGCTGGTCGTCTCCGACGGCAGCGACAACGCCGAGCTGGCGGGCGGTGTCTCCGGCGCCTCCCGCGAGAAGCTGGAGCGGCTCGGCGTCCCGGTCTCCACCGTCTCGGTGGGCGGCGGCTCGCTGCAGGATCTGGCGGTGGAGGCGATCAAGGTCGAGGACTTCGCCTTCGTGCGCAACACCGTGGAGGTGGAGGCGATCCTCGCCGCCAGCGAGATGCGCGGGACGGAGGTGCCGGTCACCCTGCGCCGCGAGGGGCAGGTGGTGGCGCAGCAGCTGGTGCGCCTCGAGCCCGGCAAGCGCGAGTACCCGGTCCGCTTCCGCTTCACCCCCGACCAGATCGGCGAGTTCGTCTACACCGTGGCCGTACCGGTCTACGACGGCGAGGCGGTCCGCTCCAACAACACGCGCTCCTTCGTGCTCAAGGTGATCCGCGACCGGGTGCGCACGCTGCTGGTGGTGGGGCGGCCGTCTTGGGACGAGCGCTTCCTGCGGATGCTGCTCAAGACCGATCCCAACGTCGACCTGATCAGCTTCTTCATCCTGCGCACGCCGCAGGACAACCCGAAGGCGCTGGAGCACGAGCTCTCGCTCATCCCGTTCCCGGTGGACGAGATCTTCGACAAGCAGCTCGCCACCTTCGACCTGGTGATCTTCCAGAACTTCGCCTACCGCCCCTACCGCATGGAGGGCTACCTCCCCAACATCCGCGAGTACGTGCGCAACGGCGGCGCCTTCGTGATGGTGGGCGGGGAGAACTCCTTCGGCGAGGGCGGCTACCAGTCGAGCGCGCTCGCCGAGCTGCTGCCGGTCGATCCCGCCGGCGTGGCGCCCAGCGAGCAGCTCTTCCTGCCGCGCCTCACCGAGGAGGGGCTGCGCCACCCGATCACCCAGCTCGCCACCAGCGCCGAGGCCAACCAGCAGATGTGGGCTTCGCTCCCGCAGCTCCCCGGGATCAACGTGACCCGGCCGAAGGAGGGGGCGCAGGTCCTCCTCGATCACCCGCACCTCACCGTGGGCGGCACCAACGCGCCGGTGCTCGCGGTGCGGGAGTACGGTCGCGGGCGGGCCATGGCCCTCACCACCGACGCCTCCTGGTACTGGTCGCTGGTGGCGGCGGGCCGGGCGGGGGGATCGCCGCGCTCCTACGAGCGGATCTGGTCCAACGCCATCCGCTGGCTGGTGCGCGATCCCGAGCTGACGCCGGTGCGCGTGCAGGCGGTGCAGGACACCCTCGAGCCGGGTGAGCCGGTGGCGGCGTTGATCACCGCGCGGCGCGGCGACTACGGGCCCGCCGACGGCGCCGACGTGGAGGTCCAGCTCGTCGACGCGGAGTCGGGGCAGGTGGTCGCCGCCCGGCGCCTCGTCACCGCCTCCGACGGCACCGCCCGCGCCGAGCTCGAGGCGCCGGGGCCCGGCGCCTACAAGATCACCGCGGAGGCGACCCTCGCCGCGGCGACCCTCGGCCGCGGCGAGGACGCGGTGGCGGTGCGCGCTGCATCCGCGGAGCGCTCCGACGCGCGGCCGCGTCCCGACCTCCTCCGCGCCATCGCCGACGTGACCGGCGGCGGCTACGTGGAGGCGTCCGCCGGGACGCTCCCGCCGCTCGGTCTGGCGGATCCGGAGGTGGTGGAGATCGGCCGCGCGAAGGATCGGCCGATCTGGGATCGCTGGTGGGCGCTGGGGCTGCTCGCCTGCTGCCTTACCGGCGAATGGGTGCTGCGGCGGCGGTGGGGCTATTTCTGAGGAAGCCGTTCCGGCGCGGAACGTCGCCGGCGGTGGCACGGTCGATGAACCACGGAGGCGGCATGCACCCGATCTTCGACTACCTCGCATCCGACCACGACCGGCTCGATCGCCTCCTCGCCGAGGCGACCCGCGAGCCGGGGACGATCGACCTCGAGCCCTACGGCGCCTTCCGGCGGGGGCTGCTGCGCCACATCGGCATCGAGGAAAAGATCCTGTTCGCTGCGGTGAAGCGGGCGCGCGGCCAGGCGGTGCGCGACTTCGCCCGGCTCCGCGCGGACCATGCCCGCCTCACCGCGCTCCTCGTCCCCACGCCCACCGAGGAGATCGTGAACGAGATCCGCGCCCTCCTCGGTCCGCACAACGCGCTCGAGGAGGACGTCGAGGGGACGTACGCCGAGTGCATCGAGGCGGTGGGGGACGACGCGGACGAGATCCTCGCGCGGATCCGCGCCCAGCCGGCGCCGCCGGTCCGTCCCTTTCAGGACGAGCGCAAGCCACGCCTCCTCCAGCAGGACGAGTGAGCGGTCGACGCACGTCGTCCATTCGGGGCCGTCGGCGGCACGATTGCGTCCGTTCGACCGCCGGCGGCTCAGCTCGCCGCGGTGGAGGCGACGGCCTCTTCGACCAGCCGCTCGTTGACCGCGCGGAGGAGTCGCTGCTCCGCGAGCGTGTGGCGGCGGAAGGCCTCGACGAAGGTGAGCGCCGCGTCGAGCTGCGCGCCCGGCGTCACGCCGCGCACGCCGTAGCGCAGGCTGGTCATCCCCGCGACGAGGCCCACGTGCTCGCGCTCCAGCTCGTCGAGGGCGTCCACCTCCGCGGGCAGCATGCGTCGCACCACCTGCTCGCGCAGGACCTCCTCCTCGTAGGCGAGGTGCTCCGCCAGCTTCCTGTCGAGCTCCGCCACCAGATCCCGCGCCCGCGCCAGATCGAGCTCCCGCACCGCCACCTCGATCCGCTCGAGCAGGAGGAGCTGCTCGCCGTGCTCGTGCTCCAGCTCCGCATACCAGCTCTGCTTCATGGCGACCCCCCCGACCGCAGACCTACAGCGACATGGGTGGTGGCGTCGCCGGCTCGTCGGGAGTGCGCGTTCGGGCTGGCACGCGGTGCAGGCCGCCCCGCCGGAGCGTTGCTCGACGTCCAACGGATCCGAGAGCCGATCATGCCGGCCAGGGAGAGATCAGGGCATCAGCCAGAGCGTCGTCCCATCAGGCACGAACGAGCAGTCGGAGGTATCGCCGAACGTCAACTCACCCACCACGACCGCGTGGTGCATGGCCTCGAGCTGCATCGTGACCTCCGCTGCGAGGGCGCCACCGCAATAGACGCGCGTCGTGGCAGTGAGTCCTACGTTCCCATGGGTAGCATCGAACCAGTGAGCCCCCACGCGATACGGCTGACCCACCCGCGGCTGGTCGATGCGGATGATCTCCGGTCCCCGGCCCACACGGTCATCACGCTCGAGGATCGGGTCGTCCGATCGCCCGGGCCCATCCCAGTCGGGGGCTCCGTTGGCGAAGAAGCAGTCCCCCGGTGTGGAGAACCACGTCGCGGGATCCGCCGGCGGGCCGGCATCGGGGTGAAGCAGGTGAAGGTCGACATCGTCGGGGGCGTCCCAGGTCAGCTCCACGAGGAGCGTCGGCTGTGGCAGGACGTGCAACCCCACGTCGCAGCTCGCTTCGCGTCCTGCGCCGTCGCGGGCAGTCATCGTGAGCACCCAATCGCCCATCTGATCTGGGCGAAGCTGGGCAGCGCAGTCGCCAAGAGCGATGGGCGCAGCCGTGCTGTCTGCGGGAGCCGAACGCACGGCCCAGACACATCCGTCGAGTCCTGCGGGAGCGGATGCAGCACCCTCGAGACCCGTCGTCGCGTGAACGTAGACCGTGCGCGGAGCGGGGCAGGTAACCTGTGGTTCCGAGCACCCTGACCCGCAGGGGGCGTCCAGTCCCTCGCCGGCCAGGGGAACAAACCGTGGTGCGGGGACATCGCGGAACCAGATCGCGAGTTCCGCTCGCTGCTCGCCGACGCTCGTCGGAGCGAATTCGACCGCAATGGCCTCGCTCGCGCCAGCAGCGAGGGGCCGTGGCAACGCGGAGGGCATGCGGACGGCGAAAGCGGCATCGCCCCGCAACTCGATACGAACGACCTCCACCGCGGCCACGCGTCCGTTGAGCACGCTGGTCGAGCGGAGGGTGCGCGATCCCATCGGGCGCGGGCCGAAATCGAGCATCGCCGGATGGGCCTCGGGGGGAAAGTCGAGCGCCAGCCCGGAGAGCGGCACGACGATCGGTGGCGAACCCGGCGGTGACGACTCGATCTCCAGGGCTCCCCGATCCATCCCGAGTCCGGATGAGGTGGGCGCATACTCGACCTCGATTGTCGTCGAGCTACCGGGCAGGAGCGCCAGCAGCTCCGACGGCGCCGACGGGAGCCGGAAACCGTCGTCGCCGGTCAACCCAATCCGCCAGACATCACATCTGGACGAGCCTGCGTTGCGAACCTCGACGAGCCGGGTCGACCGGGCATCCACCGCGGTGATTCCGAAGTTCACCTCCGGCGGATCGACCGCGAGCAGGCAAGGGGTCTCGGACACGACCGCCGCCCGGAGCGGCACGCGGAGGTCGGCGCCGGGAACGTCCGTGGCGACGACGAGCTCCGCGTGGTGGAGGCCGGGAGTCGGCGAGCGGAAGCCGATTTGCAGGTCGATCCCGGCCGCGTCCAGTCTCATGGGCAGGAGCGGTGTGTCGACGAGCGTGAATCCATCTCCCTCGATGGACAGCCCGGTGAGCGTCGGTGTTCCCGTTCGCGCGAGGATCCGCACGCCTCGCTCGACACGAACGTTTGCCGCCGTGCTCCCGAAATCGAGCAGGGAGGGGTCTGCCTGGAGAGCATCATTGACGGCAACGCCCGTGACGGGGATTTCGGCGACCTGCGATCCGACTTGAAAACGGAGCAACGCTGCGAACTCGCCTGGGACGGACGGAGAGAACGTGATCGGGATCTGCCTCGATCCCCGCCCGGGGAGGACACTTCCGCCCGAAGGCAGGACGGCGGAAAAGGGCGACTCGGCAGGTGCGACCAGCGTCGCCGCAAGAATGGTTGCTGCCGACCTGCTCTCGTTGGCGAGGCGGACGTCCTGCGACGTGGTCGCGCCGATCGCGACTCGGCCGAAATCCACCGCCGTGGGACGAACGGCGATTCCTTCGACGAGCCCATTGCCGACCAGTTCGACGATCGGATCTGCACACGACTCACAGAGGCGGAGGCGGAGGCGCGCCGTGTGGTGCCTGTCGAAAGCAGGGGTGAACCCGATCGCAACGAGCCGGCCCTCCCCCGGCTGGAGAAGGAGCGGGGGAGGCGCATCGAAACTCCCGGCGTCTTCGCCCTCGATGAGCGGCTGCACCAGTTGAGCTGCAGCCGATTGGTTGGTTACCTCGATGGCGCGCGTTCGACGATTACCGACGAGCGTCTCGCCGAAATCGACGAGCGCCGGCGCCTCAACACTGCGTTCTGCTCCGATTCCCCGCAGGGCGATCGTCTTCTCCAGGTCCGAGGGGCGAAGCGTGGCGACGAGTTCACCCGCTTCGCGTGGCTGAAACACGACGACGACGCGACGCTGCTCACCTGGCGCGAGCTTCAGCCGGGTCGGTTCAACGTGGAAGTGCTCGTCCACCGCCAGCTCGAGCTCTGCAGCTACCGGGGAGTGGTTCCGGAGTTCGACTTCGCGCTCGGCGGTCTCGCCGATGAAGACCGCCCCGAAGTCGACGGACCGGGGGGTCGCGGCGATATCGAAATCCATTGACTGCACGTGCTCATCGCTGCAACCAGCAGCGAGCAGGAACATGAGCAAGATTAGCCAGCGCATGGTCATGGCCGCGTCCATTCGATTGCGATGTTCCTGACCACCGGGCGAGCGTCTACGCCCCCGGACTGCAGTACGAACTCGACACGTGCGAACCGGAGTCCTTCACCTCCGCATCCGGTCAGGTCGGCAGGAGGCGATTCGAACGGACCGCAGACAACGCCTCTGCCGTCGTCCAGTCCCTCCGGCGTGCCGGCGAAGGTGAGCCAGGCTGTGACGCTGGCGCCGGCAGGCACGTCTTCTTCCCAGTCGAGTCGGCGCCACGCGACATTGGGATAGACGGCGTCGACTACCTCGGCCCAGCGCGCCATCCCGGAATACTGGATTCTTCGTCCGGGAGCTCCGACGGGATCCGCGGCTGGCGGCGTCACGAAGTACAATCCCTGAACGAACGGAAAAATCTCCCAGTTGTCCTCGCTAGGATCGTAGACGCCCAGTGAATTGCACCAGTCATACGGGCCGTAGCAATCAGCGAACTGGACCCAGATCCTCCCATCCAACGCGCGGTAGATGAAGTAGGGCATGAGGCGAGGGGCATCGGCCGGTACTTCGGCAAGTGTCCGTGCATTCCCTGTCGCAGGATCGAAGATGACCAGTCGCCCATTTCCTGCGCCGAGTAGCGTGCCGTCTGCTTCGAAGAGAAAGTCTGTGAAGCCAGGGTTGACGGTCCAGCGCCGGGACGGAGCTGATGTGGAGTAGGCCGGATCGAACTCGAGGAGCTCGCCCTCGTGAACGTCGTTGACCAGATGGCGCGTGCTGATCCAAAGGGTGTCGTCTGGCCCCCAGTGAAAATCGGTAACACCTGTTTGGAACGGATCGTCGAGGGTCTGCAGTGCGTACGTTCGGGTATCCAGGACTGCCCAGAAATCACCCGCCAACCCGCCGGAGAGCCACATCCTGCCCGCTCGATCGATTGTGATGAAGCGAAGCTCGTTCGTCTGCCCGAGATCGATGCCCCACTCCGCTGGATCGGCCGGATCGAGATCGATGGGCTTGCAGCGCGGCGCGTCGTCAGGCCACGGGGAACCATCTGGTTGTGTGGCAAGGATTTCCGTTCCCGAGAAGGCGAGGAGGCGTCGGTCGCGCGGCGGCTGATCCGGTCGTGGATGGGCGTAGCCCTGGAATCCCGAGGCGAAGCTGGCCACCCAGATACGACCGTCCAGGCCTTGTTCAATGAATGCGACGCCGTCCGGGACCGGTGCTTGGCAGAGCAGGTTGCCCTCGCGATCCAGATGATAAAGCCACGACGTCTCGGGCAGGATGAGCCCGCCGGTCGGATCGGACGGGTCCGGGAGCGGATGCATTCCCACCCATAGTGTCGTATCGGGTAGCACGCGTAGTCCGTTCACGGGACCACCCGTATTCTGCGGGCCGTGGATTGCCCCTCGAAGCTGGCGGGTCCAGCGAACCTCGCGAGTTCGCATCGCCAGTTGGGCCAGGAGAACAGTTCCCTCCTCGTCGCTTGGCCGGAAGTGGTAGAGGTACTCCTCACTTCCTTCCGAACGCTTGTCCGGACCAACGGTGATCATCTCTACATCACCGGCAACTGGCTCTACTTGATTGCAGCTTCGGCCTGGCAATGCGCATTGGGCAGGATCGATAATCAGATAACGTTCGCAACTGCCACAGGTGCCGCAAGGGTTAAGTACACCCTCGTCAACGGCCCCATCGCCATCGTCGTCCAGCCCATTGCAGATCTCTCGCGGGCCCAGCACGCAGCTGGGGTCTTCTGGGGAATCGGCGCCGCCGAGCCCGTTGCAGTCGGAATCAATGCCATCGCCGCAGATCTCACCCGAGGGTAGAACGTCTCCAATGCATACGCTCCAGACACCGTTCTGTTCGTGCTGAACGCCGTCGGTGCACGCACCAAGTCCGCGAGTGCTAGCCGGACCGCGGTAGCACGCCTGTGTCGAACCAAGAGGTGCAGGGCAGAGTTCGTCCACGGCTCCGTCACAATCGTCATCGAGGCCGTTGCCGCAGATCTCCTCGGCATCGGTCGCACACGTCGGGCCGGTCATGCAACGGCGCCCCGTCGCGCCGTCGCGGTCGTCGATCACTCCGTCACAGTCATCGTCGAGCCCGTTGCCACAGATCTCGATGGCGGGAACCACTTCCCCTTCGCAGGCGTCCCACGATCCACCCACGCACGAGGCCCGGCCCGCCCGGCAGATCCCGACGCCGAGGGTGTGCGGCGGTCCCGAGTAGCAGGTCCAATCCTTGCGATCTTCGCAGCCCAGGTATGCGCACGGCGTCTCGTAACCACAGGCTGGCGAGGGAACGATCCTCGACCCCTCAGACGTACCGCAGAGGCAGCCCTCGTCGTCACAGCGTTCGGTGCACTCCGCGCCCTGCTCGAGCGTCAGGCAGGGGCGGGCTTCGGTGCCGCATGCGGGGAGCCCGTCTGCGTCGACGCATTTTGCAGCGTGAGCGACGGGGTACTGCACCCGCTGGCCGGTCGCTGGATCCGACACGCAGCAGGCGAGCCAGGGCGGCTCTGGATTGGCAACAGAGACGCCCGCGCAGGTGAATCGGCAGACGTCGGGATTGTCGATTGTGCCGTCACAATCATCGTCAAGTCCGTTCCCGCACACCTCCGCGGGGATGTCACCGCAGCCGCCGCATGCGTTGCGCAATTCTTCATCGACCTCCCCGTCGCAGTCCTCGTCTCGTCCATCACAGGTCGTTTCTGCGGCAGCAGGGAGCGTGGCACCCTCACAGGCGCTCCATCGCCCCTCGTGGGTACAATGCTGCATCCCGTCGGAGCACGCGCCGACGTGGCGCTGCGTCTCCGCACCGGGCCAGCACGCGCGCCAGTCGCCCGGCGTACACTCGCAGCCGTCGTCGATCGCCCCATTGCAATCGTCGTCTCGCCCATTCCCGCACAGCTCCGCGCCACCCGGTCGAACGGTCGGATCTTCGTCGTCGCAGTCCTCGCCGCCGCACGTACGCGCCAGGTGGCCATCGCCGTCCCGATCGCACTCGACGTCGGCACCGCCCGATCCGCCCACGCCGCCACTGCCGCCCGGGCGAGGGGATGTCGTTTCGGCGCCGCATGCCGCGAGCAGGAGGCCTGCGGTCAGGAGGGAGCGAAAAAGCAGACTGCGCGCCACTGCGTTCTCCAGACCGGCGGGCGGCGGCGTCTGCGCCGTCCGCCGGGTCGCTGGTCAGAGCAGGTTGATCACTTCGACCGTAGCACCGTCGAGCGTGTAGGCGATCCGGTCGCCCTCGATGTCGTACCACGGCTGCCGATCGGGGTCCGGAATGGCAGCGAACTCGCCCAGGAAGTAGGTCGTCACCGTAGAGGTGGTCGAATTCCACTTCGCGAGCAGGAGCTGCGGGCGGCCGGCCCCGCCGTACCAGTTGCCGAAGGAGTCCTGGAAGGGCACGCAGTTGTCGGCCATGTAGACCACGAGGTCCCCCGATACTCCACCGACCCGCGGCTGGTACGCATTGGAGCACAGGCTGGTCGAGATGTCGGTCCTGGTCGTACCGTCGGAGCGCTCGATGACGCTGCCACCGGTCAGCAGAGACTCTCGCTCGAATGCAACGATGCCGCCGGCAGCGCTAGGATGGTGGTAGGCGAAAGTGCCCGGGATGTTGGTAGCGACCGACGTTTGAACGCTCGTCAAAACATCGTAGCTCGCAATGCCGTTGGCCTCTTCGTAGTAGATCTTCGTGCCGTCGACCGAGGGCCAGCTCCCAACACCGACGTTGTGGATCGTTCCGGGCAAAACGCTGGTTGCACGGATCGTACTCACGCCGGCGAGCTCCTCTTCCCACGCGACGAGCGTGCCTCCGATCGCCAGGTTGAGGCAGTCGCCCCCCGTCACGATCTCGGACGCGACCATGCCTTGAAGATCGCGGACCATCACTCGATTTGGCGCATTGTCGATGAGGGCTACCAGGTTGCCGGACGCGGCTGTAGCGGTGGGCTCCTGGACGGGGGCGATAGGTCCAGAAGTCTGGCTGACGATCAAGGTGGTTCCGTTGGTCGGCGATTCACCCTTGACCTCGAACCCGCCGCTCGCTGCACCGCCGATGAAGATCGCCCAGTCCTGGAAGCCTCCCCACGCATTGCCCATCGAGACCGCCGGCCCGTAGGATCCGGGACTCGCCTGCTGCGTGCAGGTGTAGGCCCCCCCACGGAACTGAGTCGAGCGGTGCGTTGGGGATAGTCTGGGCCCAGGCGGGACTCGACGCCACGATTGCTGCGGCAGCGAGTGCTACGGAAGAACGCATCCTCACTCTCCCCTGAAGGTCTGAGTCAGCACGAGAAATCGTGCATGGCCGACCTGCGCAGCGGACCCTACCGAGAGGTTGGTGTGAGGTGCAATGTACGTAACGTGAATTGGCCTGGTGTTCCAGCGGCAATGGGTTGAGAGGATGACACGGCGGTCGTTCGCGCCGTCGCCATACTTCTCGCGGCCATCTCGAGACGGGGAGGGCAAGGTGCACACGTTTGGTGATCTCTTCCATCTCGCGCCCGAAAACGCTGAGCCGTTCCGCGAGCGCCGGCTCTTCCGAAGTGCGCGTTCGGGCTGGCACGCGGTGCAGGCCGCCCCGCCCGGCGCGCGCCGCGTCAGTTCCACTTCGGCGGGGGCCGCGGATGGGCGTGGTCGGCGGCGAGGCGGGCCAGCAGCGCCGGCACCCCCTCCACCCGCTCGAAGAGTCCCACGTGGCGCTCGCCGACGAAGCCGTTCTCCGCAGCGGCGCGCACCCAGCCCTGCAGCGTCTCCCAGTAGGGCACGCCCGGCGGATCGACGAAGATCACCGGCTTGTCGTGGAGGCCGAGCATCGCCCAGGTGATCGCCTCGAACGCCTCGTCGAGGGTGCCGAAGCCGCCGGGCAGCACCGCGATCGCATCGCTGCGCGCCGCCATGATCGCCTTGCGCTCGTGCATCGTCTCGCAGACCACCAGCTCGGTGAGGCCGCGGTGGGCGATCTCCCGCTCGACCAGGTGGCGCGGGATCACGCCGGTCACCTGCCCGCCCGCGGCGAGCGCCGCGTCCGCCAGCTCGCCCATCAGCCCCACCGAGGCGCCGCCGTAGACCACCGCGATGCCGCTGGTGGCCAGCGCGGTGCCCGCCGCCCGCGCCAGGTCGTGGAAGGGCGGCGGCGGCAGGCTCGACGAGCCGAGGAAGACGGCGACGGTGCGGATCGGTGTCATGTCAATCCTCGTCGCTGGGCGTGAGCGCGGCGAAGTCGGGCATGCGCTCCTGCATCCGCTCGCGCAGGCGCCCCACCAGCTTCGCCTCGATCTGCCTGGCCCGCTCGCGGCTGACGCCGAACTGGTTGCCGATCTCCTGCAGGGTGAGCGGCTCGTCGGCGATCATCCGCTTCTCGAAGATGAAGCGCTCCTTCTCGTCGGTGAGCGTCCTGCCGAAGGCCTCGAGCTCCTCGCGGAGCACCTGCTTGAGCTGCTCTTCGCCGAGCTGGTCCTCGGCGGCGGGGGCGGGGAGGGCGAGGCGTTCGGCGTAGCTGGCGCCGCCGTCGTCCCCCATCGGCATGTCGATGGAGAGCTCGTCGCCGCCGAGGCGCAGGTCCATCTCCTCCACCTCGCGCTCGCTGACGTTGAGCCGCTCGGCGAGCAGCTTCGGGCCGGGCTCGAACCCCTCGGCCGCCAGCTTCTGCTGCTCCTTGCGCAGGTTGAAGAAGAGCTTCCGCTGCGCCTGGGTGGTGCCGAGCTTCACCATCCGCCAGTTGTCCATGATGAAGCGGAGGATGTACGCCCGGATCCACCACGCGGCGTAGGTGGAGAGCTTGACGCCCTTGTAGGGATCGTACTTCTTCACCGCGTTCATCAGCCCGACGTTCCCCTCCTGGATCAGGTCGAGGATGTTGAAGGCGGCGCGGCGGTACTCGTAGGCGATCTTGACCACCAGGCGGAGGTTGGAGGCGACGAGCCGGTAGGCGGCGTCCAGGTCGCCTGTCTCGGCGTAGCGCACGGCGAGCTCGTGCTCCTCCTCCCGGGAGAGGACAGGGTGGCGCGAGACCTCCTGCATGTAGCGGGCGAGGGGATCGGTGCGGGAGAGCGCCTGGGTCTGCCCGGGCAGCTCCTCCTCCTCCTCCTCGTCGAACTCCACCTCCACCGGGAGCGGCACGGCGCGGCTGGGACGCTCCTCGTCCACCGCCTCGCCTTCGCCGAGGATCGCCTCGGGGGTGAGCTCCCCCTCCTCCTCGACGATCTCCGCCTCGACCACCTCGGGCTCGCTGGGCTTGCGGGCCTGGACCGGCGCGGAGGGCCTGCGGGCCTTCGGCGCAGCCGCCCTGCCTCCGGACGCGGCGCGCTTCTTCCCCGTCGCCCCGGCCGCGGGGGCGGCGGAGCGCTTGCGGGACGACCTGGCCGCCGGTGCTTCCGTCACCTCGGCGGGCTTCCGTTCGTCCTTGCTCTGGGTCTTGCGCGGGCGGGTCACGGGGCTCCGGGTGAAAATATGCTGCGCGGCTCGGCCGGTTGATATAGGCCTTGCGCAAACTACGCAAGCGTCCGTGCCGGCCCGGAAATTCCGTCGAATCGCGAACGGGCGCATCCCGCAACCCCAGCCAGGGGCACGAAGCAGCATGGACGAAACACGCTCTCCCGAATCGGCACCCGAGGAAATCCGCAGCAGCGAGTACGTCGCCGACGTGACTTTCGCGGAGCTGCCGCTTTCCGACGAGATCAAGCGCTCGATCGCCGACCGCGGCTACACCCGCCCGACGCCGGTGCAGGCCCAGGCCATCCCGAAGGTGATCGCCGGCAAGGACCTGATCGTCCGCTCCAAGACCGGCACCGGCAAGACCGCCGCCTTCTCCATCCCGGTCCTCGAGCGCCTCCCCGCCGGCGCCCGCAAGCCGCTGGCCCTGGTGCTCACCCCGACCCGCGAGCTCGCGGTGCAGGTGGCGCAGGAGGCCGCCGAGCTGGGCAAGCACAAGGACCTGCGGGTCGCGGCGATCTACGGCGGCGCGCCGATGGGTGCCCAGGTGAAGGCCCTGGAGGAGGGCGCGGAGTTCATCGTCGGCACCCCCGGCCGCGTCTACGACCACATCCGCCGCGGCACCCTCGACCTCTCCGGCGCGATGGTGGCGGTCCTCGACGAGGCGGACGAGATGCTCTCGATGGGCTTCTTCGAGGAGGTGACCCGCATCCTCGACAAGCTCCCGAAGAACCGCCAGACGCTCCTCTTCTCCGCGACGGTCCCGCCCGACATCGAGCGGCTGATCCGCAAGTACCTCAAGGATCCGGAGACGCTGCTCCTCTCGGGCGACGTCTACACGGTCGAGGGGATCACCCACGTCGCCTACAAGGTCGTGGAGGACTACCCCAAGCCGCGGAACCTCCTCTACCTCCTCGAGCTGGAGAACCCGGAGTCGGCGATCATCTTCGCCAACACCCGCGACGACACCGCGCTCATCACCGCGGTGCTCAACCGCAACGGCTACGAGGCGGAGCTCCTCAACGGCGATCTGCCGCAGAAGGAGCGCGAGCGGGTGATGGCCAAGGTGAAGCGCGGCGAGGTCCGCTTCATGGTGGCGACCGACATCGCCGCCCGCGGCATCGACATCTCCGACCTCACCCACGTGATCAACTACTCGCTCCCCGAGGACCCGGCGGTCTACCTCCACCGCGTCGGCCGCACCGGCCGCATCGGCAAGACCGGCACGGCCATCTCCCTGGTGGGCGGGCGCGACTACCTGATCAAGGGGACGCTCGAGAAGCAGTTCAACATCGAGTTCGAGGAGCGGAAGCTCCCCACCGCCGAGGAGGCGCGCAAGCTCTGGACGGAGCGGCACATCGCCGAGCTCCGCGAGGGGATGGGCGCGTCGGTCTTCGAGGCCTTCATCCCCCTCGCGCGGGAGCTGAAGACCCGCAGCGACGGCGACTTCCTCATCGCCTACGCCCTCAAGTACTTCTTCCACCACCGGCGGATGGAGAAGGCCCAGGAGAAGGCGAAGGCCGAGGGGGCGGAGATCGCCGAGGCGGCGCCGCGTACCCGGGAGGAGCGCAAGGAGCGGGGGCCCCGTCGCGAGAAGCGGGAGCGGCCCGAGCGCCGGGAGCGCCGCGAGCGTCCCGTGACCGGCGAGGAGGGGGAGCTGGCGGCGATGTTGCCCGTGCCCCACGTCCGCCCCACCGGCGAGGTGGAGGAGCCCGCCGCGCCGCCCACCGAGGAGCTGGAGGAGGCGCCCCGCGAGGATCGCGGCGCCAAGCTCTGGGTTTCCCTCGGCGCGGACGATGGCCTCGACGCGGAGGGGGTCAAGGCGGCGCTGGCGGAGGCCAGCGGCGCCGACGCGGCGAAGGTCAAGCACATCGACGTGCGGCCCGCCCACTCCTTCGTCTACGTGGAGCGCGACGCCCTCGACGCCTTCCTCGCGGCCAACGGCAAGATGCGCGGTGAGAAGGAGCTCAAGGTGGAGAGGGCGCGCCGACCGCGCCGCAGGCGCTGACCGCGGGGCGGGTATCCGCCGCCGACGATGCGTGCGCCGGCAGCGCCACGGGGCGCGGGCCGGCGCAGCTCGTTCCGGCGGCGCCGCAGCGCGCTACTGCGGCGCGCTCTCCGCCTCCAGCGAGGAGGCGGCGAGGGCGGTCCTGCCCTCCTCGAGCTGGAGGAGCCAGGGATCGATCGCCGCTCGGAAGGCGGGCATCTGCTCCGGCGGGAGGGGATCCGCCGGCGGGAACTTGAGGGCGAGCGGGTTGACGAACTGGCCGTGCCGCTTCACCGCGTAGTGGAGGTGCGGTCCGGTGGAGCGCCCGGTGGTCCCCACGTAGCCGACCACCTGCTTCTGCGCCACGCGGGTGCCGACCCGGATGCCGGCGGCGATCTTCGAGAAGTGGCAGTAGATCGTCTCGAGGCCGTTGGCGTGACGGATGGCGACCATGTTGCCGCACGCGCCGCCCCAGCCCGCCCTGGTGACCGTCCCGTCGGCCACCGCCCACACCGGCGTGCCGGTGGCGGCGCCGTAGTCCACCCCCTGGTGCGCCTTGAGGTACTTGAGGGTGGGGTGCATCCGCGTGCCGAAGCGCGAGGTGACCGTGCCGAACTTGAGGGGGCTCTTGAGGAAGGCGCGGCGCGCCGCCTCGCCGTTCTCGCCGAAGTACTCCACCCGGCCCGAGAGCGGGTTGTCGTAGCGGAAGACCCGCTTCCGCCCCACGAGCTGGCCGTTGTACTCCGCGGCGAGGAGCTCGCCGTAGCCGATCCGCTTGCCGTCGACCAGGTGCTTCTCCACCAGGAGCTGGAAGGTGTCGCCCTTGCGCGGGTCGTTGTAGAAGTCGATGTCCCACGCCAGCACCTCCGCCATCGCCACCGCGAGGGCCGGGTCCTCGCCCTGGGCGAGCAGCGCCTCGTAGAGCGAGCTCTCCAGGGTGGCGTCGATGCGGACCAGCTCCTTCTCGATCTGGAACTCGCGGACCTCGCCCACCAGCTTCTCGCCGTCGAGGCGGACCACGTACTCCTCCACGGGGCCGCGGCGGAACTCGAAGAGGGTGAGCCTGCCGTCCTCGGTGGTGACGCGGAACTCGTCCTTCGGCCGCGCCTTGCGGAAGTCGAAGATGCCGTCGAGGGCCGCGACGATCTCGTGGGTCTTCGCCACCTCCACGCCGACGCGCGAGAGGGCGCCGGCGATCGTCTCGTTGGGCCTGATCAGGCCGCTCTTCACCGCGATCGTCCGCGGCGGTTCCTGCGCGGGCGGCGGCGGGGGAGGCGGCGGCGCCTCCTCCACGACGGGGGATTCGATCTCCTGCTGGGCGCAGCCGGCAAGGGCGGCGAGCAGCGCGGCGGCGAGGACGAGGGCGAGGCGGTGCATCGCGGCGAACCCTACCACCGGATGTCCTGTGGTGGAAGGAACCGGGCGCCGGGGTGGGAGGCGGGCGCCTGCCCGGCAGGCGGGCGCGGGCGTCAGCGCACGAACCGGTACCCGAAGCCGCGCACGGTGAGGAAGTGGCGCGGCTCCTCCGGATCCTCCTCCAGCTTGACCCGCAGGTTGCGGACGAAGTTGTCGACGGTGCGGGTGGTGCCGGCGTAGGCGTGGCCCCAGGCGCCGTCGAGGATCGCGTCGCGGGAGAGGGCCTTCCCCTCCCGCTCGAGGAAGAACTGGAGGAGCCGGTACTCCTGCGGCGTCAGCTCCACCCGCCTGCCGCCGCGCTCCACCGTCTGCGATTCGAGGTGTACGGTGACGTCGCCGAAGCGCACCTCCCGCCGGTCGGCGTCGCCGGAGCGGCGGCGCAGCACCGCCTTGACCCGCGCCAGCAGCTCGGGGAGGCCGAAGGGCTTGGCCACGTAGTCGTCCGCCCCCAGGTCGAGCCCGAGCACCTTGTCGGTCTCGGCCCCCTTGGCGGAGAGCATCACCACGCCGGTCTGCGACTTCGCCCGCAGCTCCTTGAGCACCTCGAAGCCGTTCCTTCCCGGCAGCATCACGTCGAGGATCACCACGTCCGGTGAGCGCTCCAGCGCCAGCTTGAGCCCCTCCTCGCCGTCGCGGGCGGTGATCACCTCGAAGCCCTCGTAGGAGAGGTTGTGCTTGAGGCCGTAGAGGATCGAGGGATCGTCCTCGACGATCAGGATCCGCTGGCTTCCCGTGCCGCTCACGCCGCTTTCTCCTCCACGCGTTGCAGGACGACGGTGAACCGGCTGCCCCGTCCCACCTCGCCCCCGATCTCGATCCAGCCGCCGTGGTCCTCCACGATCCGCTTGGCGATCGCAAGGCCCAGGCCGGTCCCCTCGGTCTTGCGGGTGAGCAGGTCGTCCACCCGGTAGAACTGCTCGAAGATCCGCTTGCGCTCGCCCTTGGGAATGCCGGGGCCGTTGTCCGCCACCTCGAAGAGGACCTTCTTCCCCTGGGAGGTGACGCGCAGGTGGATCTCCTTCTCGGTGGAGGTGTACTTCCACGCGTTGACGAGGAGGTTGAAGAGGACCAGGGCGAGCGCCTCGAGATCCACCTCGACCAGCCCCGCGTCCGGGGCGATGGTGAGATCGACCAGCCCCTCCGGCGCGAGCTGCTGCCGCTCGAAGACGGCGAGCGCCTCCCGGGCAACGGCCGATGCCGCCACCGGCGCCTTGCGGTAGACCTTGCGCCCGCTCTCGATCCGCGCCCAGTCGAGGAGGCGATCCACCAGCCCCGCCAGCCGCTCCGCCTCCTTGTCCAGGTGCTCGAGGCACTCCTCCCGCTCCGCCTCGGTGCGCACCCGTCCCATGCGCAGCGTCTCCACGAACATCCGGATCGAGGTGAGGGGCGTGCGGAGCTCGTGGCTCACGTGGGAGACGAAGTCGCTCTTGAGGCGGGAGAGCTTCGCCTCGCGGTAGACCGCCCGCGAGGTGAGGACGATCCCCAGCGCGATCGCCGCGTAGAGGACCGCGAGGAGGACGATGTAGATCACCCGGTTGTTGAGGGCGATCGACGCGGGCGATCCGTCGCCGGGCAGCCGCACCACCAGGCTGTTGCCGGCGAGGGCGCCGGTGAGCGGCCGCTCCACGATGGGCGGCGCGAGCTCCGCCGCCACCGCCGCCGGCGCCTTGGAGACCGAGCGGAGGAGCGCCTGGATCACGTCCTCGTCGCGATCCTCCTCCGCGTGGACCAGCTCGAAGCGCGCCTCCTCGCCGGGGAACATCTGCCGGGCGAGGCCGGGCACCCGGCGGGCGAGATCCGCCTCGGTGGGCAGCTCGGTGCGGGCGCCGCGGGCGGCCATCTCGGTGGCGAGCGCCGCGGCGAGGGCGTCGAGCTTCTCGCCGTAGAGCTCCTCGAGCCGCTTCTCCACCGCCGCGCGCTCGTGCTTGATGGCGAGGATGCCGAAGGTGGAGAGGGCCAGCGAAGGCACGCAGACCGTGAAGATCAGCAGGAAGAAGACCTTCTTGAAGTCGAAGAGATCGGCGCGGCGCAAGGAGGCTCCCTCGTACGGGGGCACCGTACCACCGAGGGCGGCCCACCGCATCCGCGGGCAGGCCCGCCCGGGCGGGTGGCCCTTGCCCGGCCGCCGGCAGGAGCCACCTTGCCGGCGTGCGTGAAGACGGCGGCCATCCCCCCCGGCGCCCGCTGCGGCCCCCCGCAGGCGCCGACCCCTCCAGCCTGGCGATGGCGCCGCGCGGCCCGGGGCGCCTGCAGGCAATCCGCTACCGCGGCCCGTCGTACGAGGAGCGGCAGGTGGAGCCCGCCGCCGTGCCCGCGCTCCTCGCCGCGGGCGGTGTCCTCTGGCTCGACCTCGCCGCACCCGACGCCGCCCAGCTCACCGCGCTGCGGGAGACGCTCGCCCTCCACCCGCTGGCGGTGGCGGACGCAGCCCACCCGCCCCAGCTCCCCAGGTACACCACCTGGGCGGGGTTCGAGCTCTTCGTCCTCGCCGCCGCCGATCCCCTCGAGCAGGTGAGCCTCTTCCTCGGCGACAGCTGGGTCCTCACCGTGCGCGGCGACGCCGATCCCTTCGAGCCCGTGCGGCGGCGGCTGCGCGATCGCATCGGCCTGATCCGCGACCGTGGCGCCGCCTGGCTCGCGGCGGCGCTGATCACCGCCCTCGTCGAGGGTTTCTTCGCGCCGGTGGAGACGCTGCGCGAGGAGCTCGAGGAGCTGGAGGACGTGCTCCTCACCGGCAGGGCCCGCCCCTCCTCGGAGCGGCTCCACCGCTTCCGCCGGCGCCTGCTCCTCCTGCGCCGCGCGGTGGTGGCGTCGCGGGAGGCGATCCAGCGGGCGGTGCGGGAGGAGTCGCCGCGGTGGGACGCGGATGCGCGCCTCCACCTGCGCGAGGCGGGGGAGGACGCGGCGCAGCTCCAGGAGATGGTGGAGGGCGCGCAGTCGGCGGCGGCCTCCCTCGGCGATCTCTACCTCTCGGTCCTCGGCTCCCGCACCAACGAGGTGGTGACCGTGCTCACCCTGGTCTCCACGCTCTTCCTGCCGATGACCTTCCTCACCGGCGTGTGGGGGATGAATTTCGAGGCGATGCCCGAGCTGCGGTGGCGGTGGGGCTACCTCTTCGCCTGGGCGTGCATCGTCCTCTCCGGCGGGGCGCTCCTCGCCTGGTTCCGGCATCGGGGCTGGTTCCGCGCCATCCGGATCCCGTGGAGCGGCGGCGCCGTCCACGGCGAGCGGCGGCGCGGGCGGGAGCGCCGTCAGTAGCTGTGCGGCCCCACCCGCACCTTGCCGCGGAAGGTCCAGTAGATCACCGCGGTGTAGGCGACGACGAAGGGCATCCCCAGGCCGGCGACGAAGGACATGATCGTCAGCGTCTTCTGCGACGAGGCGGCGTTGTAGACGGTGAGGCTGTTTTCGGGGTCGTGGGCCCAGACCAGCGCGGGGAAGAGGGCGATCCCGAAGAGGAAGACCAGCGCCGCGATGGTCGCCGACGAGGAGACGAAGGCGTAGAGCGGCCTGCGCAGGAAGATGGCGCGGGGCACGTTGGCGACGGCCAGCACGTTGAGCAGCACCACGACCCACGCCCACGGCCAGTGCTCGAAGTTGGCGATCGCCCGCGGCACCGCCACCAGCGTGGCGATGGTGGCGATCACGTAGAGCACCAGGAAGCAGCCGAAGGTGCGCCAGACGAAGCGGTGGATGCGCGCCTGCAGCTCGCCCTCCGTCTTCAGGTAGAGGTAGATCGAGCCGTGCATCGCGAAGAGCGCCACCGCCAGCGCGCCGCACAGGAGCGCGTAGGGGTGGAGGAGATCGAGGAAGGTGCCCACGTAGATCCCGCGCTCGTCGAGGGGCACGCCATACATCGCGTTGCCCACCGCCACGCCGAAGAGGAGGGTGGCGACGAGGCTGCCGGCGAAGAAGCAGAAGTCCCAGGCGCGGCGCCAGGCGGCGTGGTGGACCTTGCTCCGAAACTCGAGGGAGACCGCGCGGAAGATGAGCGCGAAGAGCAGGAGCATGAAGGCGCCGTAGAAGCCGGAGAAGACGGTGGCGTACGCCTCGGGGAAGGCGGCGAAGAGCGCACCGCCGAAGGTGACCAGCCAGACCTCGTTGCCGTCCCAGATCGGACCGATGGAGTTGAGGAGGATCCGCCGCTCCAGATCGCCGCGGCCCACCGGGTGGAGGATCCCCACGCCGAGGTCGAAGCCGTCGAGGATGGCGTAGCCTGCGAGGAGGACGCCGAGCAGCACGAACCAGAAGGCGTTGAGGTCCACGGTCAGCCCCCTGCTTTCGATTCGGTGAAGCTCTCCTCGTGCCCGGTGCGGTGCGACGCGGTCTCGAGGTAGCTGGCGAGCGTCGTCGCGGACGGCGGGTGGACCGGCTCCGGCCCCTGCTGGATCTTGTGGTTGAGCAGGTAGATCCACAGGACGAAGAGCAGCGCATAGATGGCGCCGAAGCCGAGGATCGAGGCGAGGACTTGCCCCGCCACCACCGACTCGGAGACCGCATCGGCGGTGCGCAGCCCGGGGACGAAGACGTCGTCCTGCACCGAGGGGTAGACGATCCACGGCTGCCTGCCGACCTCCGCCACCACCCACCCGAGCTCGTTGGCGAGGAAGCCGAGGATCACCGCGGGCACGAAGATCCAGAGGAGCCAGCGCTGCTCGAAGAGCGTGCCGCGCCAGTGGAAGAAGCTCGCCACCAGGGTGAGGACGATGAAGAAGAGGCCGCAGCCCACCATCAGGTGGTAGGCCTGGAAGGTGAGCCAGACCGGCGGCCTGCCGTACCGCTCCTCGAGCTGGTCGAAGCCCTTCACCTCCGCGTCCACGTCGCCGTGGACCAGCAGGGAGAGGGCGCCGGGGATGGGCAGCCCCCACGCGACCCGACCCGCCTCCTCGTCCGGCCAGCCGAAGAGGTAGAGCGCCGCGCCCTTCTCGCTGCGGTAGAGCCCCTCCATCGCCGCGAGCTTCGCCGGCTGGTGCTCCGCCACCATGCTGGCGTTGGAGTGGCCGGAGAGGAGCTGCGCCAGGGAGAAGATCGTCCCGAAGAGCAGGCCACCGACGAAGGAGCGGCGCGCGAAATCCACGTGCCTGCCGTGGAGCAGGTACCAGGCGGAGATGCTGGTCACGAAGAGCGCGCCGAGGATGAAGGCGCCGATCCAGACGTGCACCAGGCGATCGAGGGTCGAGGGGTTGAAGACCATCGCCACGAAGTCGGTGATCTCCGCCCGGTGGAAGATCTGTCCGTTCACCTCGTGGGGGCGCAGGGTGAAGCCGGCGGGGGTCTGCTGCCACGAGTTGGCGACGGTGATCCAGATCGACGAGAAGATACCGCCCAGCGCGACGAGGAAGGCGGCGACGAAGTGCATTCGCGGCGAGACCCGGTCCCAGCCGAAGACCAGCACCGCGAGGAAGCCCGACTCGAGGAAGAAGGCGAAGATCCCCTCGGCGGCGAGGGCCGAGCCGAAGACGTCGCCCACGTAGCGGGAGTAGACCGCCCAGTTCGTGCCGAACTGGAACTCCATCACGATCCCGGAGACCACCCCCATGGCGAAGTTGAGGGCGAAGAGCCTGGTCCAGAAGCGCGCCGCGACGTCGTAGATCGCCTCCTTCGTCCGCAGGTGCATGCCGATCAGGTAGACGATCACCACCGACATCCCGATCGTGAGCGGCGGGAAGAGGTAGTGGAACATGATCGTCAGCGCGAACTGCAGGCGCGCGAGCAGGACGACGTCCACGGCGGGCCTCCCGAAAGGAAGGCGAGCCTGACAGGCGGCGGGCGCGCCGCCAACGGACGCCGTCGAGCGGGCTGTTCGCTACGCGGCGACGAAAAAGGGCCCTGCCCCGTGCGGCAGGGCCCCCGCGGGTGCTTCCGTCGCGCGTCCGATCAGCCGCCGAAGCCGATCTCCGCCACGGTGGCGAGGTAGACCCAGGCGCCGATCCCCAGCGCGGCGGCGGTGGCCACCACCCCCACCACGCGGGTCGGCTTGAGCTGCCACCACATCACCAGCCCCGTCAGCGCCCAGAGGACCATCGAGATGCCGGTCAGGTCGGCGAAGAGGATCCAGATCCAGGTGATGCTCGGGTGCGTCGGGTAGTGGTGGAGCTTGTGGAGGGCCGTCACCTTCTCGACGAAGGAGCCGGTGCGCGCCTCCGGATCGCGCCCGCCGAGCTGGCCGGTCGCCGTATCCCAGGTGACGTTCCAGCTCTTCCCTTGCGCGTCGCTGACGCGGAAGCGGAGCTGCGGCGGTGGCCGGGGATGGGGACGGACCTTCGCCTCCAGCCCCTCCGCGGCGAGGAGCGCAACCACGCGGGACTGGAGCTCCTCGCGCATCTTCCCCTCGAGCCGGATCGACGCGCCGGCGAAGGGGGGCGCCTCCGGCCTTTCCGCCGGCGGCATCCGGGCGATGGTCGCGGTCCCCTCGTCGAGGCGGAGGCTGACCATCAGCCGGCTGCCGTCCTCCTGCTGGCCGAGGAAGATCGACGGGCCGAAGAAGCGGCCGGGCTCCGCGGGATCGATGGTCCAGGAGCCACCGTCGGCGTTGAGCCGATCGACGATCTCCCGGGCCATCGCCGTGGCGTCCCAGGCCTCGAGCCCGGCGGCGGCGGCGTTGCGCGGATCCGCTGCCCGCTCGGTGCGGTCGCCGCCGATCGAGTGGTTGAAGAGGACGCCGCTGACGCCGAAGAGGAGGACGAAGGGCAGGAGCACGAGCCCGAGGTAGAGGTGCACCCGCCGGATCAGCTTGAGCGTCTGGCCGATCCACTTCGGGCGCACCCGGCGTGCCTTCTGCGCCGGCGGCACGGGCGCAGGCCGGGGGGTGGGATCCATCGTCGCTGCTCCGTCGTGGGCCCGTGCCTCGCTGCCCCGCATCTCACTTCACCTTGACCCAGGAGAAGAGGCGGCCCTGCACGTGGACCACCGCCTCGCCCGGACCCTCGCTGGTCATCTCCACCAGCGAGGAGTGGGTCTCGCCCATCACCGGGATGTAGGTCTTGCCGCCGAAGCTGGTGAGCAGGACGCTGCCGCCGGCAGGCGCATGATCGAGCAGGGTGACCTTCGGCACGTCCTCGAGGGTGACGCGGGCCCAGCGCCACGCGGGGGCGCTCGCCAGGCTGCGCATGGTGGTGGTCTCGTCGATGGTCGTCAGCGACTCGTCGAGCACGCGGAGGAAGGCCTCGTCGTTGGGGCCGCGGATGAGCGAGCCGGCGATGGCGCCCTCGAAGAGCTCGGTCAGATCCCAGTAGTAGTCCGCGTCGAAGCTGCCGGCCTCGAGATCGTAGCGGAGCATGCAGGGGGCGGCGGCGCTCTCCGGGACGAGCCGGAAGCGGGCGGCGCCCACCGCCTCGGTGGCCATGTAGATCTTGCCGTCGGGGCCGACGATGCCGTCGCGCACGTAGCCGCAGCGGTCGTCCTCGGCGGTGGTGATCTCGTCGGTCTCGGTGTCGACGACGATCACGCCGGCGCGGCTGGGGATGCCCGCCGAGGTGCGCCAGCCGGGGAACATCACCACCTTCTTGCCCACGGTGATCGGCGCGGCGGAGAGGCTCAAGGTCACCTCCGGCATCACGAACTCCTCGAAGGAGAGGGCGCCGGTGACGGTCATCTCCTTCGGGTTCCACACGATCACCTGGGCGGTGGTGCCATCGAAGAAGTAGGCCTTGGTCTCGGAGACGAAGACGAACTGGCCGGCGTACTCGCCGATCGACTGGACGCCGCGGGAGGCGAAGTTGACGCTCGGGCCCGCCTTCAGGGTGCCGTCTACCAGGTCGTAGCGGGTGAGGGTGGGGGCGTCGCCGCCGGCGAGGAAGAGGACGCCGCCGCCGTCGGGGCCGGCGATCAGCGCGCGGCCGGGGAGCTCGAGCGACTTCTGGAGGGAGACCTCCTGGCCGTCGAGCCTGTCGGTGAGCACGAGGTAGGTGTTGTACTCGCCGCTGCTCGCGCCGGCGATCTGCGGGGCGAGGGCGTAGAGCTCGGTGGAGCCGGAGAAGTCGCCGAGGTCGACCTCCTCGTCGTCGGAGTCGCCGCAGGCGGCGAAGCCGAGGGAGGCGAAGGCGAGCGCTGCGAGAATGCGGGTGACGTTGCGCATCGATGCCTGGTCCTTTCGAGTTACAGCTCGAGGGTCAGCTTGGTGAAGAGCGCCCTGCCCGGGCGCTGCACGCCGAAGAAGTCGTAGTTCTTCCGGTTGGTGACGTTGTCGACCTCGACGCCGAGGGTGGCGAGCCGGCCGTCGAGATCGCGCGCGTAGCCGAGGTGCGCGGTGTGGAGGAGCTGCGCGGGGATGGTGAGCCGGCTGCCGCTGCTGATCCCCTCCCAGCCCGTGTTGAACGCGCCGATCCAGCGCGTGATCCACGCCAGCGAGAGGGCATCGTCCGCTGCCACCAGCCCCTCGATGCGCGAGCGCGCCGCCACGTTGGCGAAGAGCCAGGGCGTGTTGGGGATCCTGTCGCCCTCGTAGGGACGGTACGGGCCCTCGGACGAGGTGTTGCGGAAGTCCTGCCAGGTGGCGTTGGCGGTCAGCTCGAGGAAGTCGCCGGGGAGCATCCAGCCGGCGGCGGCCTCCACGCCGATCGAGGTGGCGGAGAGGACGTTCTCGTGCACGACGAAGTTCTCCTTCGCCACCTGGACGATCAGGTTGTCGGTGAGGCGGGCGAAGCCGTTGACGTCCAGGCGCAGGCCGCCGATGGGCGAGCGTACCCGCTCCAGGGTCAGTCCGAGGTTGAGGTTGTGGCTCACCTCGGGCTCGAGGGCGAGGTTCTGCTGGATCAGGTCGCCGTTGCCGAAGATCTCGTCGGGGGTGGGGAGCCGGGTGGCCAGCTCCCACGATGCCTTGGCGTAGAGCGGCCGGGCGATGCGGTAGCGGAGGCTGTCGCCCACGCCGAAGCGGCTGGTGGTGCGGTCCTGCCCGTACCGGACGATGTCGTTGGCCTCCGCCTCGACCGTCTGCAGGTAGTGCTTCACGAAGACGATGTTGGAGAGGTCGTCGCGGAGGAGGCGCGCTTCGTACTCGAGGCCCGAAACCAGGGCGAGGATGTTCCGCGCGCCGCGGATCGGGTCCTGCTCGGGCGAGACCGCCTCGTTGCGGCCGTCGCGGGTGGTCCAGGTGGGCGCCACCGCGAGGCGGAGCTCGTGGTCGCGGTGGAGATCGACGCCGAGCTGCGTGCGGGCATAGAGGGCGTGCTGGTCGATCGCCTGGTCGTAGGCGAGGAAGGGGTTGAGCTCGCCGCCCTCCTTGCGCCGCTGCTGGTCGGGGCAGTTGCCGTACCAGTCGAACTGGCAGGCCACCGCGTCGAGGAGGCCGTAGCGGTTGAAGGCGTAGCCGCCGATCACGTCGGCCCGGAACCCGGCGCCGAGGGGCGCCTCCCAGCGCAGGCTGCCGCCCGCCGACTGGCGCGCGGTGGTGACCGCTCCGAAGGGCATCGACATGGTCTGGTTGTGCTGCAGCTCCCGATCCTGATCGGTGTAGAAGGCGCGCAGCGCGAGGCGATCGGCGAAGGAGCGGTCGACGAGCCCGGTCTCGACGCCGATGCCCCAGGCCTGGTAGGCGCCGTGCTTCCGTTCGACGGTCGCGTCGTACACGCGTCCCTGGTCGTCCCAGGGCTGCACGTCGATCTCGTAGTCGTTGCGGGCGGTGTCGAAGAAGCCGTCGGCGCGGGCGTAGAAGCCGGTCTCCGCGTCCAGGTGGCGGGCGCCCGCGGTGGCGCGGTGGGTGCCGAAGGAGCCGATCTGGTAGGAGGCCGAGCCGCCCGTGCCGTAGGCGACCGGCTCGGAGACCAGGTTGACCGCGCCGCCGAGGGCGTCGGCGCCGAAGGCGACGGGCACCACGCCCCGGTAGATCTCCACCCGGTCCACCAGGTTGACGGGGACGTTGGCGACGCCGAAGGGATAGCCCGCCAGCTCCAGCGGGACGCCGTCGAGGAAGAAGCGGACGCGCTCGCCCGAGAGACCGTTGAGGGCGAACTGCGAGCGCCCGCCGAGGCCGCCGCTGCGGCGCACCGAGACCCCCTCGCTGCGGGCGAGGACCTCGCCGAGATCGGCGGCCTCGCGCTGGGCCTGCTCCGTCTCCACCACCTGCACCGCGCGGGCGGAGCGGCGGAGGCGGTCGGCGGGGGTGACGTCGCGCACCACCACCTCGATCTCGTCGCCGGTGGCGGCGGGCGCGGAGGCAGGCGCGGGCGGCGGCGGCGGGGGCAGGCGGAAGGCGACGCGGTGGCGGATCCGCGACGGCATCGGCGCCTCGCCGCGGCGGGCGGGCTGGAAGCGGAAGGCGCGCGCGGCCTCCTGCGCCGCCTCGTCGAAGCCGTGGCCCGCCGGGGCGAGCACCTCCGCGGCGGTGACGGCGCCGGTCTCGTCGATGGTGAGGAGCAGATCGACCTCCGCCTCCAGCCCCTGTGCCCTCGCCGCGGGCGGGTAGGTCGCTTCCCCGGCCTCGAGGAGGACGGGCGGGTGGATCTGCGGCGCGGCAGCGGGCCCCGGGACCGCTCCCTCGGCGGGCGCCTGCGCCGGAAGGAGGAGCGCCGCCGCCACCAGCAACGCGCCGCCGGCGGGGAGCCAGCGGACGGAGTTGGAACTGCGTGTCGTTCTCAACGTGGTGCGGGGGCGGGCGGGGCGCATCGATCGGCTGTCCGTGGCTGCGGTTCGCGGTGGGGGCGGCGGGGCTCGGGGCCTCTACCTGCCGACGGTGTTGTTGAGAGGCATTCTCAACAACAAGACGCAGCGTTCCTTGCACGGGAGGCCGGAAACGGTCAAGCACTCTCCGTGTCCGATGAGACCGGCTCTTCTCGGGCCGGCGGTTCGGCGGCGGGGAGGAGCGAGGGGGCTTGCGCAGGCTGATTCCAGCCATACGCCGCACGAACGCATCGACTCGGGGCGGGGCGCCCGGGGGACGGAGGCGCGGAACCGGCAGCGCCCTCAGAGCTCCGCCTTGCGGTCGCTGTGCTCGCCGCCGTCGAAGCGGAGGATGACGCTCTTGCCGTCGACGCGGGTGTAGAGGTTGACCGGCCGGCGCCAGAGCGACTGCAGGTTCATCAGGGTGAAGCGCGCGTCGTCGATCTTCAGGTCCACGCCGTCGTGCTTGTGGACCAGCATCAGCTCCGCGCGGTTGTCCCAGTTGGCGTCCACCACCTCGATGATCGGCTGGCCGAAGTTGGTGAGCTGGTGGAGGAGCTTCTCCTTGATCAGCTTGAAGTCGCGGCTGAGGATCTCCCACGCCTGGTGCTTGTCGTTGTAGCCGTAGACGAAGAGCTTGTGCTCCAGGCAGAACTCCGGCGTGAGGAACTCGTCGATGAAGGTGACGTCGTTGTAGTGCTTGCGCACCTCGAAGATCTTCTGCCGCCCCAGGCCGAGCTGCCGGTCCCACCGCTGGCGCTCGGCCATGTCGTCGCACTCTTCCCACTCCTTGCCGAACCGGCCCTTGTTCCACCGGTCCTCGATGTCCCGGTAGAGCTCGATCCCGATCTTGTACGGGTTGAGCGAGCCCGGCCGCATCGACACCGTCCCCGCGTGGTGATCGGCGTAGTCGATCACCTCCGAGTCCTTCAGCGCGCGGGTGGTCATGATGGTCGAGTGCCAGTAGGAGTTGTGGTTGATCAGGCCGCCGGCCGCGTAGCGGTGGGTCTCGGTGACGGAGATGTCGTAGACGTCGGCCCTGCCGCGCTCCAGGGAGACGACCTCGTCCTCCCAGCGCTCCGCCTTCTTCCCCTGCTGCGCCGCGACGCACCTCTCGAGCGCGGCCCGCTTGCGTTGCAGGCCGACCTCCCGGGCGAAGGCGGCGACGGCGGCGCCCCGGATGCGCAGGTCCCACGCCCCCTCGCGCTCCGCCCGCTCGCTCAGGATGTCGAGGTTGAGGAGCAGGAGCTGCAGCTCCGCCGAGAGGCGATCGCTCGCCGTGCGGAGCACGATGCCGTCGCTCGCAACCTCGCAGCCCTCGTCGAGGAGCGCCTGGAGCCAGGAGACCACCGCCTCGCGCGGGGCGCGGAGCAGCGCGGCCGGAACCCGCGACCGCGGGTCGCCCAGGTCGGGGCGCTCCGGCATCGCGCCGGGCGGAGCGTCGCCCCACAGGTTGCGCCCGCCGCAGATCGCGAGGCGATCGCCGGGCCGCAGCTCGTCGAGCCGCTTCCACGTCACGCGATCGGCGAGCAGCACCCGGTGGTTGTTCGAGCCCGTGACGTCGAGCCCGCGGCGGGTGCGCACGCGGATCGTCTCGTGGTCCCGGATGACGTTGCGATCGTAGACCCGCTGGACCGACTCGCCGTCGAAGACCTCGCCGGCACCCCTGCCCGCGACGAGCTCCTCCATGGTGAGCAGGCCGCGCTCGGTGAAGACCAGCGTGTCCGCTCCGAGGCAGGCCCACCCCTCGTTCATGATCTTGGTCATCCCCTGCGGGGCGAAGTAGTAGGCCTCCTCGCGGATGATCGAGAGGATCTCCTGCTCCCACGGCTCCAGCGGCGCGTTCTCGAGCAGGAAGGCGAGCACGTCGCGCTCGGGGCGCTCGGGGAAGCGGCGCCGCCGCCCCCGCTCCTCCTCCGCCTTCTGCTGGAGCGCCGCCAGGTATTCCGGCGGGTTGATGAACTGGTTCATGTACTCGCGGTCGCTCTTGAGGCCGCGGATCCCCTCCTCCTCGTTCTCCCCCTCCGGCAGCCGGGGCGGGCCGCGCTTGATGTAGGGCGCGTGGTAGTCGATCAGGTTCTCGAGAGAGAGGCAGCGGTCGATGAAGTCCTCGACCTTCTCGATCCCGATGCGGTCGATCCAGCGACGCACGCGCGTGGCGTGGTTCGCCATCTCGTCCATCATCTTCCGGTTGGTGTGGGCGAACGAGAAGTTGTTCTTGAAGAAGTCGCCGTGCCCGAAGACGTGGGCCATCACCAGCTTCTGGTCCACCTCGGGGTTCGACTCGAGGAGATAGGCGTAGGTGGGATCGTTGTTGATGACCATCTCGTAGATCTTCGAGAGGCCGTACTCGTATCCCTTGGAGAGCTGCTCGTACTGCATCCCGTGCCGCCAGTGGGGATAGCGGTTGGGATAGCCGCCGTAGGCGGCAACCATGTTCACCTCGTCGTAGGTGAGCAGCTCGAAGATCACCTCGTAGAAGTCGAGCCCCATCTCCCGGGCATAGCCGCGGATCTCCTGCTCGAGATCGGCGAGGCGGGGCGGAAGCGAGCGGTTGCTGAACGAGGGCATCACTTCCCCTTCCCGAGAAAGTCCTTGATCGACGAGTAGATCGCGTCCTTGTCGGCGATCTCCGAGAGCGCCACCCGCTCGTCGTCCTGGAAGTTCTCGCGCAGATCCTTGATGAACTGGCCCGAGCCGTACGGCGACTCCACCTGGCCGTAGGCGAAGAGGTTGCTCTTGGGGAGAATCCGCTCCCGCACCACGTCGATGCAAAGGCGGGTGTCGTCGGCGCTCCAGTTGTCGCCGTCCGAGAAGTGGAAGACGTAGATGTTCCACGCGTGCGCCGGGTACTCGTTGTCGATGATGTCTGCGGCGAGCCGGTAGGCGGAGCTGATCATCGTGCCGCCCGACTCCCGCGTGTGGAAGAAGGTCTCGCGATCCACCTCGCGGGCGACGGCGTCGTGGATGATGTAGCGCGTGGCCACGCCCTTGTACTGCCTGCGCAGCCAGGTATCGATCCAGAAGGACTCGATCCGGACGATCTCCTTCTGCTCGTCGCCCATCGAACCCGAGACGTCCATGATGTAGATGAGCACCGCGTTCGACTCGGGAACCGGCGTCACCTTCCACGAGCGGTACCTTCGATCCTCGCGGTAGGGGATGATCACCGGCCGGTTGGGATCGTAGGTGCCCGAGGCGATCTGCCGCTTCAGCGCCTGCTTGTAGGTGCGCTTGAAGTGGCGCAGCGACTCCGGACCGGTGGTGTTGACGCCGGTGTAGCGGATCTTCTCGGTGACGATCCGCTCCGTCCCCTTGGGCTCGATGCGCGGGAGCTCCAGCTCCTCGGCCATGATGTCGGCGAGCTCGTCGAAGGAGACGTCCACCTCGAGGATGTGCTCGCCCTCGCCGGAGCCGGCGCGCCCCTCCCCGTCGCCCGGGCGCTCCTCCCCCGGCGCGAGGATCTGGCCGACCTCGCCCTCACCCTGGCCGACGCCTCCCTGCTGCTTCGGCCCGTAGCGGAAGTGGGGGATGTCGATGGTGGGAAGGGGAATGGTGACGAAGTCCTTCCCCTTCTTGCCGATCATCTCCCCCTTCTGGATGAAGCGGCGGAGGTTCTGTTTGATCTTCCCGCGGACGATGTCCTTGAAGCGGGCATGGTCCTGTCGGATCTTGATGGTCATCGCACGGCCGGGGGCAGGGGGTGGACGGATGCGACGAGGCGCCGCCGCGCGCGGAAGCGGCGACGCCCGTCCCGGTAGCGGTGCGCTTCCTCACTCCTTCGCGTCGCCGCGGGCGAAGATCGAGGCGACGAAGTTGAGGACGTCGGTGGAGCAGATCTCGCAGTAGCCGTAGTTCTTGATCATCCGATCCTTCACCACGTCGATCTTCTCCTGCGTCTCCCGATCGACCACCGACGAGACCAGGTTCTTGAGCTTGATCGTGTCCTTCTGATCCTCGAAGAGCTTGAGCTCGAGCGCCTTGTGGAGCCGCTCGTTGGTCCGGTAGTCGAACGTCTTCCCCTCGATCGCCAGCGCGCCGATGTAGTTCATGATCTCGCGGCGGAAGTCGTCCTTGCGGCTCTCGGGAATGTCGATCTTCTCCTCGATCGCGCGCATGAGCCGCTCATCGGGCTCCTCGTACTGCGCGGTGTACTTGTTCTTGACCTTCTCCTTCTGCGTGTAGGCCTTGATGTTGTCGATGTAGTTGGAGCAGAGCTTCTTGATCGCGTCCTCGTCCGCGGAGATGGCGCGCTGGACCTCGTTCTTGACGATGTCCTCGTACTCCTGCTTCACGATGCCGAGGAGCTCGCGGTAGCGCTTGCGCACCTCCTCGCTGGAGATGAGCGAGTGGGTCTTGAGCCCCGCCTCCAGCTCGTTGAGGACCATGAAGGGGTTGAGGCAGCCCTCGCCCTTGTCGCTCACCAGGGCGTTGGAGATCTTGTCCTGCACGTAGCGGGGCGAGATGCCGTCCATGCCCTCGCGCACCGCCTCCTTGCGCAGCTCCTTGATGTTGTCCTCGGTGTAGTTGGGGAGGCTCTTGCCGTTGTAGAGCTTGAGCTTCTGCAGGAGCGTCAGGTTGTGCTTCTTCGGCTCCTCGAGCCGGGTCAGCACCGCCCACATCGCCGCCATCTCCAGGGTGTGCGGCGCGATGTGCTTCCCGCGGATCCGGTTGAGGTTGTAGTCCTTCTCGTAGATCTTCACCTCTTCCGACAGCTTGGTGATGTACGGGATGTCGATCTTCACCGTGCGATCCCGGAGCGCCTCCATGAACTCGTTGTTCTGGAGCTTGCGGTACTCGGGCTCGTTGGTGTGGCCGAGGATCACCTCGTCGATGTCGGTCTGCGGGAACTTCTTGGGCTTGATCTTGTGCTCCTGGGAGGCGCCCAGGAGGTCGTAGAGGAAGGCGACGTCGAGCTTGAGCACCTCGACGAACTCGATGATGCCGCGGTTGGCGATGTTGAACTCGCCGTCGAAGTTGAAGGCGCGCGGATCGGAGTCGGAGCCGTATTCGGCGATCTTGCGGTAGTTGATGTCGCCGGTCAGCTCGGTGGAGTCCTGGTTCTTCTCGTCCTTGGGCTGGAAGGTGCCGATGCCGATCCGGTCCTTCTCCGAGAGGATCAGGCGGCGCACCTTGACGTGCTGCACCACCTTCGCCCAGTCGCCCTTGTACTCGGTCATCAGCTCCTTGAAGACGTGGCGGCAGGCGGGGCAGAGCTCGCCGGAGGTGGGGATCTGGAAGCCGGAGCTGGGCGGGCAGAGCTCCGCGGCGACCTTCTCCCGCCACTCGGCGGGGATGAGGTGGAGCGGCTCCTCGTGCATCGGGCAGGGCATCACCTCCCGCTCCAGCGAGCCGTCCGGACGCCGCTTGTCGAGCATCCAGCTGAAGGTGTAGAGCGCCCCCTCCGGCGTGCGCGAGTAGGCCTCGAGCCCCTTCTTGAGCAGGCGGGCGATGGTCGACTTGGAGGAGCCCACGGGTCCGTGGAGAAGGATGACGCGCCGCTCGGTGCCGTACTGCTCCGCCGCCGACTTGAAGACGTTGACCAGCTTCATCAGCGGCACGTCGAGCCCGAAGATCGCGTCCCTGCCGCCGAACTTCTCGTCGTGGAAGAAGTGGTAGCGGATCAGCTTCTTCTTGTTGTCGATGTACTCGGTCTTCCCGTGCGACAGGATCATGTCGTAGAGCCGCTGGAACGCGGTCCGGGTGACCTTCGGGTTCTGCTGGACGATGCGGAGGTAGTCTTCGAACGAGCCCTCCCAGTGCTGCTCCTGGTAGCTCTTCTGGTCCTGCATCGCCGCGATGCGAGCAACGAGGCTCTCCATCTCGTAGGCTTCCTTCATGACCTCGGGCTCCTTCGATGGGGCGGTATGGGGCGCTACCGAATGTAGGGACTGCTTCCCCGCGGGGAAGCCCTCGCCCGGAACCGGGCGGGGTCGTTCCGACTGCTTCCCGGGTGATGTTTCGGCGGCGCCCCGCGCGCGGCAAGCGGACCAGCGCGCGCAGCGCGGGAGCGCTTGGGGCTCGAACGTGCACAGGTGGACGGCGCGTGCAGCGCCTGCTCCGCCTCCGGCGCCGCGGCGGCTCAGAAGTGCGTGAGCGATCCGTCGTGGCGCGCGCGCCGCACCGCCCAGCGGAAGGCGGCGAGCGAGAGCGGGATCAACACCGCCGCGCTCCAGGCGAGCGTGGCGAGCTGCGGCGCGATCGCCTCCACGGATGCGCCGCGGAGGAGCGCGAGGCGCAGCGCCTCGAGGGCGTGGGTGAGGGGCAGGAGCCGGGCCGCCGCCTGGAGCGGCGGGGGCAGGACCGCCACCGGGAAGAGGACGCCGCCGAGGAGGACCGAGACCAGGTCGAAGAAGGCGGCGACGGGATCGCCGCGTTTGAAATGGAGGGTGAAGGCGGCGGAGAGGAGGCCGAGCGGCAGGTAGCAGGCCAGCGCCAGCAGGAGCGCCGCTGCGGCGGCGGGGAGGTCCGCCCGGGCGAAGGAGAGGCCGAAGAACGCGGCGGCCCCCGCGAGCAGCACCGCCATCCGCAACGTCGCGCCCAGCAGCGGGAGCAGGGCGGACAGCCCCACCGCGCGGGCGGGTCCGACAGGGGTGGCGAGGATCGCCTCGAGGGTGCCGGTGATCTGCGCCTCGCGCACGCGGCGGGAGAGCTGGAGGAGCGCCGCGTGGAGCGGCGCGGCGGCGGCGAAGCCGACGATGGAGAAGGCGAAGTAGTCGCCGCCGTAGCCGGCGAGGAGCGCGGCGGGGCCGACTGTTTCGCCCACGTAGTAGAGCGCCACCAGCAGCGCGAAGGCGGAGACGCCGCCGAGGAGGACGTTGGCGCGGTAGGAGGCCTCCACCTGGAGATCGCGGCGGAGGAAGGCGAGGGCCTGGAGGGCGAGGCGCCGCGCGCCGGTTGCGGCGATGGCGCCATTTCCGAGCCGTGCGTCGCCGGTCGGCGCGTCCACGGTGGCGTTCACGCCGCCTCCTCCGCGAAGTAGGCGCGCTCCAGCGCCGCCTCCACCTCGCTCCACGCCCCGTCGGCGCGCACCTGCCCGTCGACCAGCACCACCACCCGGGAGGCGAGGGCGCGGGCCTCGTGGAGGTCGTGGGTGGTGAGGAGCACGGCGAGGCCGTCGCGCGCCACCAGCTCCTCCCGGACGAAACGCCGCAGCCGCTCCGCCGCGCCGGGGTCGAGGGTGCGGGTCACCTCGTCGAGGAGGAGGGCGCCGGGGCGGTGGAGCAGGCCGCGGGCGATGGCGACGCGGGCCTTCTGCCCGGCGGAGAGGGTGCGGAAGGGACGATCGAGGAGCCCGTCGATCCCGAGGCGCGCCCCCAGCTCGTCGATCCGCGCCGCGAGCGGCGCGCCGCCGAGCCCGTGCAGCGCCCCGAAGAAGCGCAGGTTCTGCCGCGGGGTGAGGCGCCACTCGAAGGAGCGCTCGTCGGCGACCACGTAGCCCACCTGCGCCTGGGCGCGCTCGGTCTCCGCCGAGAGGTCGATCCCGCCGGCGCGCGCCGTCCCGCTGCCGGGTAGGAGCATGCCCGCCAGCAGCTTCACGCAGGTGGTCTTGCCCGAGCCGTTGGGGCCAAGCAGCGCGACGATCTCGCCCGGCGCCACCGCGAACGAGACGCGGTCGAGGGCGCGCCGCGTCGAGCGGCGCAGCGGAGCGCGGAGCCATTCCCCCAGCGTCCGCCGGGCCGGGTAGTCCTTGATCACCTCGCGAAGCTCGAGCGCCGGCGCCATCGCAGCCATCGTAGCGCGAACGCCCGCGCGGCTGGCGCCGTTCCCGCGCGGGGTCAGGGGATCCCCTGCTCCGGCGACCCGCTGTCCAGGTAGCTCTTGAGGATCACCACCGCCGCCACGGTGTCGATCACCTCCTTGCGCTTCTTCGGGTCCACCTTCATCTCGCGGAGCATCCGCTCCGCCTCCCAGGTGGTGAGCCGCTCGTCCCAGAGGACGATCGGCAGGCCGAAGCGCGCCGCCACGTGCTCGGCGAAGCGCCGCGTCTTGAGCGCCCGCGGCCCCTCGGTGTCGTCCATGTTGAGCGGCAGGCCGATGACGAAGCGGGCAGGCGACCGCTCCTCCACGATCTCCGCCAGCCGATCGAGGTCGGCGGCGAGGCGGGTCCGGCGGATCGTCCCCACCGGCTGCGCGGTCCAGCCCAGCTCGTCCGAGGCCGCCACGCCGATCGTCTTGTCGCCCACGTCGAGCGCGAGGAAGACCACCTATGCCCCCGGGACCTGGGCGCGCTCCTCCGGCGCGGGCTGGCTGGCGGGCTCCACCGGCAGGAGATCCTCGTCGGTGATCCCCTCCTCCTCGTCGCGCGCCGCGTCGGCGAGGAGGACCTGCTTCATCCGGTCGAGGCTCGCCTGGGTCTGCTCGACGAAGGCGCTGCGCACGCCCACCCGCTCCGCGGTGGAGAGGGTGCGCTCGTAGACGCTGATCGCCTTCTGCACCAGCACCCGCACCTTCCGCCGCAGCAGCCCGCGGTAGAGGCTCGCCTGGTGCTCGTCCATCCCCGCCGGCACCGGGGCGGTCATCATCTGGTCGTAGAGCGTCTCGTAGAGGCCGCCCACCCGCTGCCCCGCGGCCGTGCCCCAGTGGGTGTTGCCCATGCGGATCGCCCGCAGGTAGTGGCCCTGCGCGGAGAGGAGGAGCTGCGCCTTGTACTCGAGCTCCTGGCCGAGCTTCTCCACGTCGTCCGTGCTCTCCAGCTCCACCGCCTCGAAGTGGAGCCGGTAGATCTCGCCGATGAAGAACTGCGCCTGCGCCGGGAAGAAGTCGCCGATCCGCTCCTCCGCCCGGCGCTCCTCCCTGCGGTAGAGCTCGAGGGCGGCGCGGAGATCGATCTCCGCGGGGCCGAGGCGGCCCTGCTCCACCTTGCAGACGCCGACGTGGGTGAGGGCGCGGATCCGCGTCTCCGCGCCGAACGGCTCCTCCGCCAGCGGCAGGAGGAGCTCGATCGCCTCGTCGTAGCGGTCGAGGGCGTAGAGGACGGTCGCCGCGCGCCAGATCGGATCGAGATCGGCGCCGGGCTTCGGCTCCGTGGGGATCACCGCGCGGTAGCGGTCGAGGGCCTCCTGCCACGCGCCCTGTGCCTCGTAGGCGGCGCCTGCGTTGTAGGTCGCGTCGCGCCAGTGCCTGCTGGTGGGGAAGCGATCGGCGAGGTGGGCGAAGCACGCCGCGGCGCGCTCGTAGTCCCTGGCCTGCCACGCCGCGGTGCCGCAGGCGAAGAGCTCCTCGTCGTTGTAGGAGGCGAGCTCCTCCGCGAGGGGATCGGAAAGGGGATCGTCGGCGCGGACCTGGGCGCCGGCGCAGCCGGCCAGCACCAGCGCGCACAGCGCTGCGAACAGGAGCTTCTTCATCCGGGGATCACCTGCACCTGGACCGTGCGCCGCCGCGGCCCGTCGAACTCCACGAAGTAGATCGCCTGCCACCTGCCGAGCTGCAGGCGCCCGTTGGCCACCGGCACGGTGCACGACGAGCCGAGGAGCGCCGCCTTGAGGTGGGCGTGGGCGTTGCCCTCGCCGTGCTTCCACGGGAAGTCCCGCGGGGCGATCCGCTCCAGCCCGCCGAGGAGGTCCTCCTTGAGCGCGGGATCGGTGTTCTCCTGCACGGTGATGCCGGCGGTGGTGTGGGGGCAGTAGACCACCACCACGCCGGACTGGATCCCGCTCTGCTGCACGGCGGCCCGGACCCGGGCGGTGAGGTCGACGAACTCGTCGGAGGCATGGGTCTCGATGTCGAGGTGGGTCACGTCCTGGCTCCCGGGAAGAGGTGCTGGCTCAGGCTCCACAGGCCGGAGAGATCATAGACGTCGGTGTCGAAGCGCGGCACCCGGAGCAGGGGTGTGGGCCTGGTCGCCTGCCCGAGGCGCTCGAGGTGCCGGGCGTCGAGGGCGGCCATCGCCCGCGCCTCCGCCACGGTCTGCAGCAGCCGGCGGGAGAGGGGCGGGGCGCCGCCGTCGGGGATCCCCGCGCGCAGCAGCCCGTCTGCCAGCTCCGCCTCGGTGGGCGTGGGAAGCTCGCCGAGGAAGTCCTTGTGGACCCTGTTGGCCACCACCGCGGCGATGGGCATCCGCTCCCTGCTGAGGAGATCGTGGAAGTAGATCGACTCGTCGATGGTGAAGGCGTGGGCCGAGGTGACGAGGAAGAAGGCGGCCTCGTCGGAGGCGAGGAGCTGCTTCACCTTCGCCGCCCGCTCCTTGAAGACGTCGTAGGTCCCCTGCAGCTCGACGAGGAAGTTGGCCAGCTCCTGCAGCGTCTCCCCCCCGGTGAAGCGGGAGAGGGTCCGGGCGACGTAGTTGCTGCCCAGGTTGAAGAGGCGCATCCCCACCTTCCCCGCGGCGAGGGCGGGGCCGAGGATCACCCGCGCCGCCTCGTTGTCGAGGAAGTCGAGGATCCTGTTGGGCGCTTCGAGGAAGTCGAGGGCGTGGGCGGTGGGCGGGGTGTCGAGCACGACGAGATCCCAGGCGCCGTCCGCATGGAGCTCGTAGAGCTTCTCCATGGCGATGTACTCCTGCGAGCCCGCCAGCGCGGAGGAGAGCGTCTGGTAGAAGCGGTTGCGCAGGATCGCCTCGCCGCGGGGGCCGGGGACGGTGCGGCGGATGAAGTCGTCCCAGGAGCGCTTGAGGTCGAGCATCATCGCCCACAGCTCGCCCCGCGGCCGGAGGCCCGCCGCGGCGAGGTGGGCATCCGCCACCCGCGTCTCCACGTTGCCCAGCTCCGCCAGGCCGAGGGCGTTGGCGAGCCGCCGGGCGGGATCGATGGTGAGGACGATCGCCTTGCGCCCCTCCACCGCCGCGCGCAGGGCGAGGGTGGCGGCCACCGTGGTCTTCCCCACGCCGCCCGACCCCACGCAGACCACCACCCGCCGCTCGCGCAGCGCCCGTGCCGGATCGATCACACGGGGAACGACACCGCGCGTGCTCACGGTGTTCCCCCCGCGATCACCTTCGCCACCTCAACCACCGCGGGCCTGCCGAAGTCGCCCTTCGGCGCGAGGAAGGGGATGTCGACGATGGGCAGCCCCACCTCCGCCCGGAGCCGCGCCCGGTAGCGCCGGGTCATCTCCGCCCGCGCCTCCTGGGCGAGGGCGGCGTTGGCAGCGGCGTCGAGGACCGGCGGCTCGAGGAGGCGGTCGAGGGCGGCGAGCTCCTGCGGGGTGAAGCGCGTCTCGTGGGCGCGGTTGAGGAAGACCTTCCCCGGGTGCATGCGCAGGGTGCCCCGCACCGCGGCGGCGAGCTCGATCGTCTCGTTGACCGGCAGCTCCTCCGGCAGGCAGACCAGGTTGACGGCGGTGCGGCGCGGGTCGACGAGGATCGCCTGCATCCACTCCGCGTCGCTGCGCATCGCCCCGGGCGGCACGGTGTCGATGAGCGCCTGCGGCACCCGCAGGAAGGTGATCCCGTGGCCGGTGGCGGGGGCGTCGACCAGCACCAGATCCCAGCGGGCCTGGCGGACCCAGTGGAGGATCTGGCCGAGCATCACCAGCTCGTCGAGGGAGGGGATGAAGCGGAGGAAGCGGGAGACGAAGCGGTTCTCGAAGACCGCCTTGTAGATCGCCCGGTACTTGAGCTGGAGGAGCGCGTAGGCGCGCATCGCCTCCTGCGGGCGGACCACCACCGCGTCCACGCCGTCGGCCACCCGGCCGATCTCGGTCCCCACCGGACGCGCCCCGAGGAGGACGGAGATCCGCTCGTGGGTGTCCACCTCGCAGACGAGGACGCGCTTGCCCCTGCTGGCTGCGACCAGCGCGAGGGCCGCCGTGACGGTGCTCTTGCCCACGCCGCCCTTGCCCGTGGTGAAGAGCAGGCGGCGGTCCAGTAGCGACATAGAGGCGGAACCTATGCGCGGGCTTTTCGCCGGTCAAACGAAGCCGGCGGGCGACGTTGACATGCAGGGGCCGACACGGGAGATTGCCCCCTCGAAGCGCGGAGGTGGGACGTGGGGATCCGCAGCAATCCCGTGGTCAGGAAGGTGATGGAGGCGGGCGAGGCGCAGGTGGGCCGCCTGGCAAGCCAGCTCCTCTCGAACGAGCGCTTCGTCCAGGCGATCCAGCAGATGGTCGCGGGGACGCTGGCGGCCAAGGGCTCCCTCGACAAGAGCCTGCGCGGGGCGCTGGCGACGATGAACCTGCCCTCCACCGCGGACGTGGAGGAGCTGCGCCGCAGGCTCGACGACCTGGACCGGACGATGACCGAGCTCGACGCCAAGCTCGACAGGCTCGAGGCGAAGCTCGGCGCCGGGCAGCCGGCCCCCGCGAAGGCCCCGGCGAAGAAGCGCGCCCCCGCGAGGAAGAAGGCGGAGGAGTGATGCGCCGCATCGCCTTCATCAACGAGAAGGGCGGGACCTGCAAGACCACCCTCGCGGTCAACACCGCCGCCTGGCTCGCCTCCCGCCGCGGCCAGCGTGTCCTCCTCTGCGACCTCGACACCCAGGGGCACGCGGGCAAGAGCCTGGGGATCGACGTGCGCGGCGTCGCCCCCACCATCGCCGACCTCCTCTGCGACCCGGCGGTGCAGGTCAACGACGTGGTGCTGCGCACGGCGATCGAGGGGCTGGACCTCCTCCCCTCCAACAAGCAGATGGCGCGCTTCCCGGTGGAGGCGGCGGCGCGCGCGGAGCCGGAGCGGCTCCTCCAGCGCAAGCTCGCCGACCTGGCGGGCTACGACTTCGTCGTCTTCGACGCGCCCCCCTCCCTCGGCCTGGTCACCACCAACGTGATGCTCGCCGCGGAGGAGATCGTGGTGCCGGTGGCGATGACCTACTTCGCCCTCGACGGCTGCGCGGAGATCCTCGAGACGGTGGAGACGGTGCGGGAGCGCTTCGGCCACGAGGCGCTCCGGGTGGCGATGGTGGTGGCGACCCTCTACAGGAAGACCGCCCTCGCCGAGGAGATCCTCGCCAAGCTGCGCGAGCGCTTCCCCGGGGAGATCTGCCGCACCGTCCTCGGCTACAACGTGCAGATCGACGAGGCGCAGAGCTACGGCCAGACGATCTGGGAGTACGCGCCCCAGTCCCGCGGCGCGCAGACCCTGGAGGCGATCGCCCGCGAGCTCCTCTCCCGCGGCGCGGCGGCGCCGGCCGCCGCGCGCACCGGATCCTGATCAGTAGGGCTCGGTGGCAGGCTCGCCCGTGTAGCCCGGCGGCGGGTTGGTCTCCTGCCGCGCCCGCGCCTCCGCCGCCGCGAGGGAATCCTGCTCGATGGTGATGTCGTCCGGCGAGGCGGGCTCGCCCGGCTGCATCATGTGCTCGAGCTGGGCGGTGAAGTACTTGGTGGGGTAGCGGGTCTTGGTCAGCTTCCAGCCCTTGTACTTGTTGACGAGGCGCCGGAAGCGCTGCGCCGCCAGATCCACCGCCCGGTAGATGTCGCCCGCGGTCTCCACCACGGTGAGCGTCCGGGTGTGCGGCATGGTGTAGGTGATGCGGCAGCGCTTGTCGATCCCGCCCTTGGTCCCGTTCTCGTCGGAGAGCTCGATCTCGAGCAGCGGACCTTCGCGATCGTAGACGCGCCGGAGCGGCTCCACGATCCGGTCCTCGCAGAATGCGCGGAGCGCGTCGGTCAGCTCGAGGCCACCCAGTGCCTTCAGCTCGATGTGCATGCGTGCGTGCCTCCCTCCGTGCGCCTGCCCTGACCACACGGCTTCTCTGGCTGAAGGTGGGACCCGGACGTGGCGGACGCCAATGGGCGGCAGGCGGCTCGCCCGACCTCCCGGGCGCAGCGCCGGGGGGCGGGCGGGCAGGGGACGGGCCGCAGGGTTTGCGCCGTTCGTGCAGCGCTTGCGCGCGCCAGGGGGCAGGAACGACGGCGCCCCGCCGTGGGGCGGGGCGCTGGTGGTGCGGGGGGATCACCCGAAGGCGACCGGGTCAGGCGTCGTCGTTCTCCGCGCCGACGGCGAGCGCGCGGGCGTGGTAGTTGCGGATGTCGTCGCCCCTGCGGCGGGCCTCCACCCGCTCCACCGCCCGGCGGAGCGCTTCGACCGCGCGATCCGCGGCGATGTCGATCGCCTCGTGCATGCTGGGCCGCACCTCGTCGACGTGGATCGGCGCCAGGCCGGGGACCCGCAGGTCGATGCGGCAGCTCATGTCGGCCTTGCCGTGCTTCGCGCCATAGAGATCGGACAGCACGATCTCGAGGCGGGCGGCGGAGTCGTCGACGAGCTTGTTGACCCGCTCGAAGACGTGGGCCCGGCAGCGCTCCTTCAGGGACTCGGACAGCTCGAGATGGTGGCCGTGCACGATGAACTGCATCGCATCCTCCTCTCCGGCTCCAGCGCCGGTTGCCTTACGTCAATGCATCCCGCATGCCGTTATTCCCTACTTGTGCTCCTCCAGCTTCCTCTCCAGCTCGGCGAGCTTGTCGCGGAGCGCCTGCACCTCGCGATGGAGGGTGGGGAGGCCGGTGACCGTCTCGACGGCGCCCCGGACGCGCTCGTCCAGGCTGCGCTGCCACTCCTCGAACCCCTGCCGCGAGTTGCGGATGAACTCCTGCGCCTGCTCGAGGGAGGTGAGCTTCTTTCCCGCCGGGTGCTCGGCGCCTTCCTCGTCGCGCTTCCACACGCGGGTCAGCGCGTGCTCCGCCTCGCTGCGGATGGCGCTGACGCGGGCGGGGAGCTCGTCGTTGAGGAAGGCGTGGAGCCGCGAGCCGCCGGTCCGGATGATCTCGCGGAGCATCGGCAACGGCATCTTCGAGGTCTTCTTCTCCTCCTCGAAGATGATCTGGGCGAGGGTGACCGAGGTCAGGTCCTCCTTGGACCGGTTGTCGACGATCTGGACCTCCGTCCCCGCCTTCACCATGGCGGCGATTTCGTCGAGCGTGACGTAGCGGCTCTCGACCGTGTCGTAGAGCTTCCTGTTGGTGTATCGCTTGATGACCTTGATCGGCCGCTCGGGGGCAGCGCCCGCGCCGCTATCGATTTCGTGCTGGGACAAGGCTGAATCTCGCTGGCGCGGAGGCGCCGGTTACGGGCCGATGATCGCGGGGCAAAAACCCCTTGTCAATCCGACCCGGGTCTGGCTTCCGGCCCGCCGCGGTGCGAAGCTTCGCAGGACCGAACGGGTCCCGTGCGCGGGGCGAACGGGGCGGAGGTTGTGCGGTGATCGTCCAGTGTGAGGGCTGCAAGACGCGCTTCCGGCTGGCAGACGAGAAGGTGCGGCCGACGGGCACGAAGGTCCGCTGCTCGCGCTGCGGCAGCACCTTCCTCGTCACGCCGCCCGCCCCGGCGCTCCCGCCGCAGGACGAGCCCTCGTTCAACGAGATGCAGACGCTGGTGGCGCCGATTCCCCGCGACCTGCTCGCGCGGGCGCGGGCGCGCGACGAAGAGGCGCCCACGCGGGTGGCGCCGGTGCCGCGGGATCTGCTCGGGCTGTCGCGGGAGGAGGAGGCGCCCACGCGGGTGGCGCCGGTGCCGCGGGATCTGCTCGGGCTGTCGCGGGAGGAGGAGGCGCCCACGCGAGTGGCGCCGGTGCCGCGCGATCTCCTCGCGCTGGCGCAGGACGAGTCGCCCCCGCCGTTGCCGCCGGAGCCGCGCCGCGAGCCCGCGCCCGCTGCGCCCGACTGGGACTTCGACGCGCCGCCCCAGACCTTCGGCGACACCTATACCGACGTGACCTTCGGTCCGGGGCCGCAGGCGTTCGCGACGGCGCCGCAGGAGCACGTGCGCATCCCCGAGGCGCCGCCGCTGGAGGACGATCCCCTCGCCATCCTCGGCCCGGCGCCCGCGCCGCCGCCGCTGGGGATGGGCCCCGCGGGCCCGCCGCCCGCGGGGGAGCCGCCACCCCCGCAGGGCGCCGCGGAGGACGACTTCTTCGGCGATCTCCTCCCCCAGGCGCAGCCCGCGGGCCGCCACCCGGCCGACGCCACCGCCGCCGTGCGGAACGAGCTGCTCGGCGAGCTGCAGCCCCCGCCGCGCCAGGCGCCTGCCGATCCCGCGCCCCTCTTCGGCGCGCCGCCGTCGCCCGCCGTCGAGCGGGAGCGGCGGGAGCTCTTCGGCGAGCCGCCGCCGCGGCCGTCGCCCTCCCTCGAGCTCGATCGCGGCGCGCTCTTCGGCGAGCCGCCGCCGCGACCCTCGACCTCGGGGGAGCTCTACGGCGCGCCGCCGCCCAGGCCGTCGTCGCCTCTCGAGCTCGATCACGCGGGGCACTTCGGCGAAGCGCCGCAGCGGCGGGCGCCGCCCCCGGCGAGCGACGCCTTCGTCGCCGATCCCGCGCGGCTCGCCAGCGATCGCGCCGCGCTCGCCGCGGAGGCGCCGCAGGCGGCCACCCTGCAGCGCCGCCTCGATCCGGCGGCGCGGCAGGAGGCGACCGCGCCCTGGCGGCGCGTCCTGCGCCTCGCCTCGGGCGCGGCGGTCCTCCTCACCGCGCTCGCCTGCTTCGTCGTGGCGCGCAACGGCGGCCAGCTGCGCCTCGACCGGGCGGCATTCCTCGCCGCCTTCGGTCTCGGGGACGCGCCCGCCGGCGACGCGGAGCTGGTGCCGGCCAGCCTCCACACCGGCCGCTACGCCACCGCCGCGGGCGAGGTCTTCTTCGTCCGCGGGACGATCCTCAACCAGGCGGACCGCGCCCTCGGCCCGGCGGTGCGCGTGGTCGCCGAGCTGCGCGACGGCGATCGCGTGGTGGCGCGGGGCGAGGGTTGGGCGGGGGGCGAGCCCTCGCCGGAGCAGGTGCACGGCCTCGAGGGCGCAGAGGCGTGGATCGCCCTGGCGGATCGCCTCGGCGCCGCCTGGTCGAAGCCGATCGCCCCGGGGGAGAGCGCGCCGTTCTTCGTGGTGCTCGGCGGCGCCGCGGCGGACGCCGCCGCGACGCGCCTGCGCGTCGTCGCCAGCCCGGCGGAGGCGCCGCAGGAGGCGCACCGCACCGTGGCGGCGGACCAGCTCTGATCAGCGGCTGCGCGCGTCCCGCGAGGCGGACGGACGCTCCGCCTCGCCGCCGGCGAGCGAGCGGCGGAGGCCGTGGATGGCGCGGCCGATCGCGTCGCCCAGCGCGGGCATCTTCGCCGCGCCGAAGACCAGCAGGACGATGAAGAGGATGATCAGCAGCTCACCGAGGTTGGGGACACCCATGCAGCACGCTCCAGGCGCGGCACGCTACCACGCATCGCCCTTCCGGCGCGACGACGGCCCGCTGGTGTGGGCCCACCGCGGCGCCAGCGCCCGGGCCCCGGAGAACACCTGCGCCGCCTTCGCCCTCGCCGACGAGCAGGGGGCGGACGGGATCGAATGCGACGTGCGCCTCTGCGCCTCCGGCGAGCTGGTGGTCTGCCACGACGAGCGGCTCGATCGCCTCTGCGGGATCCCGGTGGCGGTGCGCGAGCTGCCGCTGCGCGAGCTGCGCCGCCTGCACGTGCTGCGCGATCGCTTCCCCGGCGCGGAGGCCACCATCCCCACCCTCGAGGAGGCGATCGCCGCGGCGGGGCCGCGCATGCGGTGGAACGTGGAGCTGAAGGTGGACCGCCACGAGGAGGCGGAGCCCCTCGCCCGCGCCGCGGCGCGCGCGTTCGCGCGGCTTCCGCTGGAGGGGCGGGTGCTGGTCAGCTCCTTCCACCCGCTGGCGCTCCTCACCCTGCGCACCGCCGCGCCGGAGATCCCCACCGCCTATCTGTGGGAGGGGCGGGGCAGGCTGCTCGACGTGTGGAACGGGATCTGGGGGCGGCTCACCTCCACCGCGGCGCTCCACCCCGAGCACGTGGCGGTGACGGAGCAGGCGGTGCGGCGCTGGCACGCGGCGGGCCTGGTGGTCAACGCGTGGACCGTGGACGATCCCACGGAGATCCTGCGCCTGCGCGACGCGGGGGTGGACGGCGTGATCACCAACCGCCCCGACGAGGCGCTGCGCGCCCTGGGGCGCTGCTAGAGGAGCCGCAGCGGCCGGAAGCCCGTGGCGTCGCAGGAGGCGAGGGCGTAGCGGACGCCGTTATGCTCGCCGGTGAAGCCCGCGGCGATCCCCGGGCCGTGGAGGTGGCCGTAGACGCAGACCACCGGGGCGTAGCTCTCGATCACCTTCGTGAACCTGGTCTCGCGGCGCCCCGCGTAGATCGGCGGGAAGTGCATGCAGGCGACGCGGATCGACCCCGGCTCCTCCGCCAGCTTCGCCGCCGCGGCGACGCTGCGCTGGAGCCGGTCGGCGTCGCGCTCCACCAGATCGGGCCGGTAGCTCTCCATCCCCATCTCGCCCCCCGCCTCGTCCACCGGCGGCGCCTCGGGCGCGGTCCAGCCGCGCACGCCGGCGATCACGTAGGGCCCCTCGCGCCACGCGCTCCCGTTGTGGAGGAAGCCGCGGATCGAGGGGAAGGGGGCGAAGAGCTCGCGCAGCTTCTTCTGGCTGTCGGGCCACCAGTAGTCGTGGTTGCCCTTGAGGAGGACCTTGCGCCCGGGGCGCGCGTCGAGCCACGCGAGGTCGTCGCCCACCTCGGTGGGGCGGGTGGCCCAGGAGATGTCGCCCACCACCAGCACCAGGTCGTCGGCGCCCACCGTCTCGTCCCAGGCGGCGGCGAGCGGAGCGGGGTGATCGGTCCAGCCGAAGAGGTCCATTCCCTTGGCGCGGGCCGAGGGGAGATGCAGATCGCCGATCGCGAAGAGGCGCACGGAAGCAGCTTCCTTGTCGGGCGGTCAGCGCGGGCGGTCCGCGCCGTCGGGCAGGGGCAGGAGGCGGTCGAAGGTATCGAGGAGCGCGCGGTCGCGGCCGGCGAGATACCGCTCGAGGGCGGCGCGGGCGAGCCTGGCCCGCAGGCGCCAGGCGATCTCGGCGTTGCGCAGGCGCGCCCACGCCCTCGCCTCCTCGTCGAGCGCCGCGGCGAGCTTCCGGCCCGCCGCCTCCACCTCGCGGGAGCCCTCGGCGAGCGGTTCGTCCCAGGCCTCCTCCAGCGGGTGGCCGCGGAGCCGGTCGCGGAGCTCGCGGACCAGGCGCAGCTCCTCCTCCACCGGGGCGCAGGTGTAGGCCTGCGGGCCCTCGGGGAAGAGCCTGGCGAAGAGCGGATCGCGGGTGTCGGTCCCGCCCAGCTCGAGGGCGGCGAGGGAGAGCGCGGCGATGGTGTCGTCGAGCCTCCTGTCGGCGGCGTCGCAGGCCAGGTAGGCGGCCGCCGCGCGGGCGCCCGCCTCGCGCCGCTCGGCGAGGGCCTCGCGCAGCTCCTCCTGGGCCAGGGCGAGGAAGGCGGCGACCGGGAGCAGGTCCCCGTGCTGGCCGAGCTCACGGAGGAGCGCGTCGCCGCGCGCCAGCAGGTCCTCCGGCGCGAGTTCGTCGAGGGGCTCGGGCATGGCGCGCATCTTGGCACCGCGCCGACGCAGCCGTAAAGCGCCGAAAACTCCGGATATCGAACGGATCGCCGCCGCCCGCGCCACGTGGCGAACGCCTCCCTTCGCGCCTCCTGCGCTCGCCGGCCGGGCGCGGGGTGCACGAACGCCGGACCGTGTCCATCTTCGAACTGTGTCCGAAACCCGACTTCTTCGCCGGGCGGCAGGGGAGTCGGACCGCAATTGCAGAAGGAGGAACAGGAGATGGCCAGCCGTCGAACCCCGAATCCGAACCAGGGAGCCCGTGGAGGCATGACCGTGCAGGAGGCCGGCCGCAAGGGCGGCGAGACGGTGCTCCAGGAGCGCGGGCCCGAGTTCTTCTCGCAGATCGGCCGCAAGGGCGGCCAGAAGGTCCGCGAGCTGATCAACGCCGGCAAGCGCAGCACCAACCGCTGACGCAGGCATCCGGCCGGCCGCGTGGAGCCTGCGCGGCGCGCGCGGGGCGCAGGTCCCGTGCCGGCCCCGGGGTCGCCCGCACGAACGTCGCGATCGTCGTGCGGGCGTCTCCATTTCCGAACGGTGTGGGAGGCGGTGATGGCGAACGAACTGCTGGGGGTGCGCGTGGCCTTCCTGGCCACCGACGGCGTGGAGCAGGTGGAGCTGGTCGAGCCGTGGGAGGCCTTCGAGCGCGCGGGCGCGGAGGTGGAGCTGCTCTCGCTGCACGGCGGGCGGATCGAGGCGATGAACCACCTCAAGCCGGGGGACAGCTTCGAGGTGGATCGCAAGGTGGCGGACGCGGATCCCGGCGCGTACGACGCGCTGGTGCTGCCCGGCGGCGTGGCCAATCCCGACCAGCTCCGCACCAGCGAGGACGTGCGCCGCTTCGTCCGCCGCTTCTTCGCCAGCGGGCGGCCGGTGGCGGCCATCTGCCACGCCCCCTGGACGCTGATCGATGCCGGGGTGGTGGCGGGCAGGACGCTCACCTCGTGGCCCAGCCTCCAGACCGACCTGCGCAACGCCGGCGCCACCTGGGTCGACGAGCAGACCCACTTCGACGGCCAGCTCCTCACCAGCCGCAAGCCCGCCGACCTCCCCGCCTTCTGCGCCCGGGCCATCGAGATCTTCGGCAGGCAGATCGAGACCGAGACCGCGGGCTCCGCCGCCGCGGTGCGGGGCGGCCGGGCGCGGGTGGGGCGGACGCGCGACGCCGTCGACGAGTCGAGCCAGGAGTCCTTCCCGGCGAGCGACGCGCCCTCGGGGCCCGCCTACATCTGATCGGCCCGGTCCCGCGGGCGGTCCCGTGCGGCCGCCCGCTGCACCGGCGGTCCCGGGCGCCGGCGCCGGGGCTCCTACCCCTGTCCGTTGGCCGACCGGACAAGGCCCCGGACTTTGGTTACATTGCGTCGGCTGTCCTTCACACAACAGAAGCCCGCCTGCCTACCCTGCCGGGTTCCGAGCCCGGCCTTGCCCGCAAGCCCCCGACGAAGCATCTAGGTCAGCGTCTCCTGCAGGTAGCTCGGTTTCCGACCGGCTGTCCGGCCGGCGAAGCAGGGGGCACATTGGGGAAAAGCTCTGCCCGGGGGGCACGGAGTGGAGGACATGTTTCGTCCAACCGAACGTGAAGCAGCCGCGGGGACGCCGGTTCCGGCGCCGGAAGCGCAGCAGAACGTAGCGCTTTCCACCGCGCTCGAAGCGGGGCCATCGTCGCCCAGGGCCGTCGCCGATCGCGTGGCGTCGGCGGCCCCGTGCGACGTGGTGGTCGCAGCCGATCTCGACGCGCCCTTCATCGGGCCGTCGTCGGTCTACGGGCGTGGCCTCGCGGACGAAGCCGCGTGGCGGACCGCCATCCGGGTCGCCGCGCAGGTGGCCAACGCAGCACCGCGTTCCCGCGGTGACAGCTGGGCCGGATCGCTTGCCGAGCTCTCCGGGGGGCGTGGGGACTCGGCCATCCTCGGCGGCGCGCGGGCGGTGCTCGTCATCCTGCGCTCCGAAGGAGGAAGGCCGCGGACCCTGGTGGTCGCCGCCCGCAGGGAGGGCGAGTTCGGCGACGTGGAGCGGCGGGCGATGACCGCTGCCGCCGCCCGCCCCGAGCCGCGGGATCCGGTGATCGTCGCTGCCCTCGAGGCGGTGGCGGGCAGGACCGGCGTTCCGCTCGGCCTCCTCCACGCGGGCAAGCTCATGTGGGCGGCGGGACCGCTCTGGCGGGCCCTGGGCCTGGAGGGCGGCGCCCGGCTGGGCCGCGCCTTCGCCCACGGCGGCGCGCCCGCAGCGGCGGCGCGCCTCGAGGACGCGGCCCGGACCACCGGCCCCGGCGCGGACCTCGACATCACCACGCTGCCCGGCGAGCTGCAGCTCCTCCAGGCCACCCGGCCCGCCGACGTGGCGCGCAGCGCCCGCCTCGACGAGCTGGGCAGGCGGTGGCGGCTCTCGCCCGCGGAGCGCGCCGAGCTCCAGCACCTGATGCTCGGCCTCTCCTGCAAGGAGGCCGCGGCCCGCCTCGGCGTCTCGCCCGAGACCATCCGCGGCAGGCGCAAGCAGATCTACCGCAAGGCCCGGGTCGGCGGCGCGGGACCGCTGCGGGCGCTCCTCGACGGCGTCACCGACGACGACGACGCCATCGGCGCCCAGAACAGCGCCGCCTCCGCCTGACGCTCCGGTCCGGTTCCTCCACCCGGCCCCGCCCCAGGGCGGGGCGAGGCGGAGGAAACGCCACGGCGGCGCGGCGCCCCACCCGCGACGCGCGGGTCCCTCCGACGATCAGCTCTCGCCCTTCGCCAGGGAGAAGCGCAGGGTCCCCGCCTTGCCGGGGGCCGGCATGGCGTCCTCGTGGACGAGGACCCACATGCGCCGGGTGCGGGGCGCGAAGACGTAACCGAAGGTCCGGTCGGGCTGCTGCGACGAGAGCCGCGGCGCATTGCCGAAGCTCTCCGGCACCTCGATCTCCACCAGGAAGAGCTCGATGAGCCGCTTGCCGCCCTCCTTCGGCTTCTCGTCGTAGAGGCCGGAGAGGAGGGTGCCCGGGCGCACCCGCGCCCAGTAGTCGCCCCCCTCCGCCTTCGGGAGCGTCGCCGCGGGGACGTGGACGGTCACCTGGTCGCCGCGGACCGTCGCCTTGACCGGCGGCTTGCGCGGCCTGCCCGCCTTGACCGGCAGCGGCGCGGTGGGATCGCCCCACAGCTCCCAGGAGAGCGCGGCGCGCAGCGTCTTGCGCCAGTCCTCGTGGCCGCGGCGCTTCTTCAGCTCCACCGTGGCCAGCAGGTAGTTGCGGGCGGTGACCAGGGCCTCGCCCATCGTCTCGCCGCCGTAGAGCTGCGCGTTGACCCAGGCCTTGGCGAAGCCGGAGCCGCTGGCGGAGTAGACCGCCATGTAGCTGCCCAGCACCGCGTTGGCGCCCCGCTCGATGAGCAGGTAGGGGTCGGCGCGATCCAGGGTGTAGCAGCCCTGGAGGAAGAAGGCGGCGGGCGGCAGGGGTGCCTCCGGCGCGGGGAGGGCGTCGTCGCCCACGGTGAGATCCCTGGGGTGGCCCTCCCAGAGCACCAGACCGTGGCCCGGCAGCTCCCTGCCGATCAGCTCGCGGTCGATCTCGTCGCGGTAGAAGGACGCGGTGTGGACCCCCGCGTTGCGCAGCTCGGAGGAGGTGGTCCGGCTGATCGTCTCGCCGAGGATGAACTTGTGGTCGGCGTTGGCGAGGACCAGGGCGCCGTTGCGAACCTGCCGCCGCGCCTGCTCGTGGAGCAGGCGGACCACCCAGCGGGAGAGGTCGTAGACGTCGAGGGCGGCGAGCCTGCCGGTGGCGCGGTCGGCGGCGCGGCCGGTGGGATCGGTGAAGGCGGGGAGCTTGTGGACGCGCGGGTTCTTCACCCCGCGGGAGACCTGGTCGATGTCCTCGATCTCCCGCATCGGCAGGGCGAGGTAGTCGCCCACGAGGCTCACCGCGTCGAAGGGGCCGAAGCCCGCCTGCTCGAAGGCGAGCGCCGCCTGCTCGGGGCTGCGGTCGCCGCCCGCCCCCGCGCCGGCGAAGACGATCGGCGCCCCCTTGCCCAGGGCGTAGGGCAGGGCGGCGAGGGAGAGCCGCGGCGGCTGGAAGGGACCCTCCGCGTCGGAGGGCGCGGTCACCACCAGGTGGGTGCTCCCCTTCACCTTCTCGGCGTAGGCGGCGAGGGCGCCGTCGCGGGAGAGGAGGCGCATCTTGCGTCCCGCCGCAGCGGCGAGGGAGGCGGCGTCGCCGGTGCCGACCACCACCACCTCCTCGGCGCCGAGCTTGCGGGCGAGGCTCCCCGCCTCGATCACGGTGGCGGAGAGATCGCCGTCGGCGATGAGGAAGGGGGCGCGGTCGCTCGCCGCCAGCGCCGCGGCGGCGATCCCCGCGCCGAGATCGACGCCGTCCGCCACGTAGACCACGTCGGCCTTCGCATCGCCCTCGAAGGCGACGCTGGCGAGGCGCTGATCGATGCTCGCGTCGTCCGCCTCGATCCTGCGGACCGTGCCGGGGATCCGCAGCTCCACCGCGTGGGAGCCGCGGGGGCCGATCGCCACCACCTTCTTCGGCGCGAGGCGCTCGAGCAGCTCCTCGGTCCACCGCTCCTCGCCCTCCCGCCACAGGATCACCGGCGGCAGGTCTGCCGCCGCGGTGCTGCCGCGCTTCGGCTCCTTCGCCGCCGCGGCGTAGGCGGGGAGCACCCGCTTCCACGAGCTGCCGTAGACGAGGACCACGTCCGCATCGAGGGCGGCGGACGCGGGGAGCGCCACGCCCAGGCAGAGGAGAGCAGCGCCGAGCTGCAGGAACGTCTTCATCGGCTGGCCTCCGCGGCTGGCTTGGTGATGCGCCACCGGAACGTGAGCTTCTCCACGCCCTCGCGGGCGATCAGGGGGCGGTCCCCGTGGGAGAGCTTCACGTAGCGGGCGGGCAGTTCGCCCCAGTGGTTGCGGGGCACCGACATCGGCCTCCAGTTGCCGCCGCTCTTCACCTCCACCCAGGTGGTGAAGCGATCGCGCTTGCGCAGCACGTCCACGCCCTGCACCGGCCGGGCGGGGATCCCGCTGGTGCGCAGGAAGGTGGCGAAGAGGCGGTCGAGGCCGCGGTCCGCCGCGTGGCCGGTGCGCACCGCCTTGAGCACCGACTTGCTGCCGTCGGCCTTGCGCTCCCAGGTGTTGGTGAGGTCCCAGGCGATGCGGATGGCGTCGGTCTCGCCCGCCTCGAGGCGCGGGATGGCGTAGCGGATCAGCTTCTCGCGGACCAGCGGCGAGGTGCTCTGCAGCCGGAGCGTCGGCCGCGTCCAGATCGCGTCCTCGGGCGGCGGCTCGTCGCTCGACACCGGCGCGGGCGGCACCTCCATCCTGGTGCCGCGGAGCGCCACGGTGAACTCGTAGGTGATCCGCCTGGCACCGTCGAGCCCGGGGTAGGTGAGCACCGCGATGCGGTTGCCGTCCTTGTGCACCTCCTCCACCTGGAAGCCGCGGGGGAGGAGCTTCTCCGCGAGGAGGGTCTGGTGCTCGTCCGACTGGACGAGCGGGAGTTCGAGGCGCGCGTCGTTGCCGTTGCCCACCACCCGCACCGAGAGGCGCACGGTGCGCACGAGCGGGCTGCTCACCGCCTGCGCCTGGGGCGCGGGTCCCTCCTGCGCCAGCGCGGGAAGGGGGAGGGCCAGGGTGAGCGCCAGCAGCGGGGCGAGCGCGAAGGCGAGGGCACGGAGCGGAAACGTCATCCGGCCTCCTCCAGCACGGGAACGGGGACGGGGGCCTCCTCCGGAAGCGGGTGGGGCCGGGAGCCCGCCGCCACCTCGCGCGCGAGGGCGATCCGGGCGGCGGTGTCGAGGCGCGTGGTGTCCACGCGCTCCACCTGCTCGAGGGGGATGAGGAGCCCCTGGAAGTTGGCGATCTGGATGGCGAGGCCGGGGCGGGCGTTGAGCTCGAGGAGCAGCGGTCCGTGGTGGGCGTCGAGGACCACGTCGACGCCGATGTAGCCGAGGCCGGTCATCTCCGCGGAGACCGCGGCGATGCGGAGGATCTCGTCCCAGTGGGGGACGGTCACGCCGATGACGTTGTTGCCCGTGTCCGGGTGGACCTCGATCAGCCGGTTGGACTGGACCGCGTGGTGGGTGCGCCCGGTGGCGATGTCGATCCCCGCGGCGATCGCACCCTGGTGGAGGTTGGCGCGTCCGTCGCTGCGGCGGGTGGGCAGCCGGAGCATGGCGAGGACGGGCACGCCCTTGAAGACGATCACCCGCACGTCCGGCACGCCGCCGAAGGAGATCGCCTGGAAGGCGGGGTGGAGCTGCACCCGGTACTCGATCATCGCCCGGTCGTTGGTGCCGGAGAGCGAGTAGAGGCCGGAGAGGATGCCGCTCACGTAGTGGCGCACGTCCTCCGGGGAGAGCTTGACGCCAGAGCCCTTCACGTAGAGCGGGCCGTCGCGCCCCACCACCACCAGCACGCCGTTGCCCATGGCGCCGCGCACCGGCTTGATCACGAACTCGCTGTAGCGGTCGAGGACGCGGGGCAGATCGCGCAGGTCGCCGTGCGCCTCCACCGTGCCGTAGAGCTCCGGCGAAGGGATGCCGAACTGCCTGCACAGTTCCTTGGTCTTCAGCTTGTCGTCGACGAGCGGGAAGAGCCGCCGCGGGTTGTAACGTGTGATGAAGCGCGCGTTGCGGGCGTTGATCCCGAGCACGCCGCGCTCCTTCAGCTTGTCGAACAGGCCGAACATCAGATCGCCTTTTCCAACCCACCCTTGCGGAAGGCGCGGAAGCGGGTCCACTCGCTCAGCCGGTAGCCGGTGTAGCGGCCGAGGAGGAGGAGCGCCGCCAGGGTGATCAGGTGCACCTCGGGGAAGGTGAAGACGAAGGCCTGCAGCGCCTCGCTGGCGACCACCCAGTAGCCGCAGGTGGCGACCACCAGCGTCCCCAGGACCAGCTTGAAGGCGTTGCGCGGCCCCTCCTCGACGATGGCGATGGAGAGGCGCTCGATGGTCATGGTGACGATCACGATCGGGAAGAGGGCGATCGTGTAGGCGTCGTTCATCCCCAGGTGCTGCGCCACCACCATCACGCCGGCGATGATCAGGATCACCAGCGTGAGGAGGAAGGAGAGGCGCGGCACCATCAGGAGCTGGGCGCGGTTGAGCGCCCACCTGCCGACGAAGCCGATCCCCACCACCAGCGCGAGGAGGAGCATGCCCAGCCCCACCCCCGACTCGCGGAAGGCGAGGGAGATGAGGATCGGCATGAAGGTGCCGAAGGTGGGAACGCCCACCACGTTGCGGAAGAGGGCGACCACCAGCGCGCCGAGGGGCACGAGGAGGAGCACGCGGTAGAGCTGCTGGGTCTTCACCGGCAGCGCGTAGAGCGAGAGCTTGTCGACGATGTGGTCGGAGTTGGCCACCCGCCGCTCGTAGAGCTGGTACTGGGTCTGCGCTTCGCGCAGCATCGAAATCCGGTAGTCGACCGACTCCACGTAGCTCGCCTCGACCACCGGCGTGTCGCCCACGTGGAGCACGAGCCGCTCCTCGGGCAGGTGGCCGATGTGGCCCCGCACCGGATCGAGCGGCCACCACCTGTCGGCGAGGCGCGCCTCCACCCAGTACTCCACCTCGTGGTCGCCGCGATCGGCCAGGGGCACGCCCGCCATCACCCGGGCGGGAACGCCCGCGGCGCGGAGCATCGCCACTTCGGCGCGCGCCTTGCCGTGCCCGCCGCCGCGCTCCCGCTTGAGCACCGCCACCGCGTCCTGCGGCCCCTCGCGCCCGTTGGTGGTCTCCACGTCCCGGACGATGAAGTCGTGGATCTGCTGCACCGCGGCGGCGCTGTCGTCCTGCCGCACCGCCAGCTCGGCGAGGAGCTCGCGCACCGTCTCCGCGTCGGCCTGGATCGACTCCTCGGGGCCGAGGAGCGCGGCGAACTGCTCCCGCTCCGCTGCGCCGAGGGGCGGGGCGCTCGCCGGGAAGACAGGCGGGCTGGGGTCCTGCAGGGTCTGCACCGAAAAGCGGTAGACCAGCCTGCCGCTCCCCTCCGGCCTGCCGACCACCAGGCCCACGCGGTTGTCGCCGCGGGGCCGGATGAAAAAGCGCATCCCCTCCGCGGAGACGCGCTCGTCGTAGATCCGCTGCCCGCCGCCGTCGGCGGGGAGGAGGAAGGTGACCCGGCTGCGATCCTCCGCGCCGGCGAGGCGGACCTCGGTCTGGACCGACCACCGGTCCGGTGCGGGCTGGGGGATGAGCTCGTAGCGAAGGACGCCAACCTTGTAGGCGATCAACGCGATCGCGGCAGCGACGAACGCCCCGGCAATGGCAAGTAGGCGAGGTGACACAGGTGAAGATTCTCGCATAAAGGGCCCGTCGGGCGCAGGCCTCTTAATATTTGCTGAACAAACCCCGTCCCGAGACGAGCCGGCCCGCAACCCTTGCCGGGTGCGGGCCGGTATCTGCTCGCAGGTGCGTCAACGCACCGGTGGCTGCGTCATTTCCTTCGGCAGGGTCGCGTCCGCCTTGGCCGCCGCCACGTCGGCCTTCCGCCGCAGCACGGTGAAGGTCCGGCGGCTCGTCAGCTCATCGCCCTCGCGGGCGACCACCACCACGTGGTTGGTCCCCTCCTTGAGCGGGAAGCGGGTGTCGAAGCGCAGCTTGCCGTTCGCGCCGGCGCCGGGGGCGAAGAAGACCTTCTGGTCGTTGACGAAGACGTACACGTCGCGCAGCTCCGGATCCTCCACCGTGCCCGAGAGCTGGAAGTGATCCGCCGTCACCGCGGCGCCGCCCTTCGAGGTGTCGGCGTCGAGGGTGATCCGCGGCGGCGTCTTCCACATCGTGCCTTCGATCCCTGCGAAGACCGCCCTGGCCTTCGCGGCGAGCTTCTCCTCCGGCGACAGCTCGACGAAGCCGGTGCGCCCCTTGCCCCACTGCACCCGGGCCCAGGAGCCGATGCGCGCCTCCACCGGGAGCACGGCGCCCTTCTTCACCGCGGCCAGCGTGGGCGCGTCGCCCAGCGGCGCCGCGCGGACGAGGCCGTCCTTCGCCACGCGGAAGAAGCCGGTGGCGGGCTCGGCGACGCGCTGCGCGCCATCCACCGGGATCTCCAGCCGCTCCACCACGATCTCCTCGAGCTTCTCGTCGAAGATGAGGAGCTGGAGCGGCACCGTCTTCTCCGCGTAGCCCTTCTTCAGCTCCAGCTCGAAGGTCCCGCTGCCCGTGGCGCCGGGGGCCAGCTCACCCAGCTTGTGGCGCCCCTTCTCGATGAAGATCTTCTCGTTGCCCTTGTTCTTGATCGAGGCGTAGGTCACGTCGCTCGAGGCGCCGGCGCCGACGTTCTTCACGTCCACGGCCAGGGTGAGCTTCTCGCCGGGATCGGGCAGGCCGTCGCCGTCGCCGGTGGCGTCCACCACCTGCCAGGTGAAGGCGAAGCGCGGCCTGGGGACCTCCACCACGTTCAGCTCCGCGTGGAGCTCGTGGAGGATCTCGCCCGAGGCGTCCTGGAACTTGACCACCACCGGATCGCGGCGCGAGGCGAGCTCCTTCGGCAGCTCCACCTCCACCGACCAGCGCTTCTGCTCGCCGGGGGCGACCGTGCCGAAGAGGAACTCCCTGCGGTCGAACCACGGGTTGCTCTCCGACTCGGTCCAGGCGCGCAGCCGGGAGAGCGGCGCGGTCCCCTCGTTCTTGACCGCCAGCTCGAGCTTCACCTTCTCGCCCGCGGTGATCGCCGTCTCGGGGCCGGGGGTGAGGGTGGCGGCGATCTGCGCCGCCCGGGCGGAGGCGGGCTGCACGCCGGGCGCGGTCCAGTCGACGCCGAGATCGACGATCGCCTGCTGGATCCGCTTCTCCTCCGCGGCGGCGCGCCTGGCGAGGAAGCCCTCGAGCCGCTCCAGCATCGCCTTGCGGGTGGAGAACGGCGCCGCCAGCACCACGTCGCGGGCGAAGCGGATCTGGAAGTCCTCCACGAACTCCTCGGAGAGCTCCTCCTCCGCTTCCTGCTCCTCGTCGGTGAGGAGCTCCTCGTCCTGCTTCACGTCGTCGCGCAGGTAGCGGAGGCTGAAGAGCGGCCGCTCCTCCGGGCGCTTCTCCTGGGCGACGGGCGCGTCGGGTCCGACGGCGGCGGCGGTCGGGTTGGAGAGGTGGGCGTCGAGGTCCGCCTCGCGCATCGTCTTCACCGGGGCGAAGGCGTTGACCTCCTTCTTGTCCACCCGCGAGGGGATGAGCTCGATGTCCGGGGTGACGCCGGTCTCCTGGATCGAGATGTCGCCGGGGGTGAGGTACTGGGCGATGGTCAGCTTGAGCGCCGATTCGTCCGGGAAGTCGTAGAGCACCTGCACCGAGCCCTTGCCGAAGGTGGTGCGGCCGATCACCACCGCGCGGTCGAGGTTCTTGAGGGCGCCGGAGACGATCTCCGAGGCGGAGGCCGAGCCGCCGTTGACCAGCACGGCGATGGGGAGGGTCTTCTCCAGCTCGTCGCCGCCGTCGGTGGCGCGCTTCACCTCGCGCAGCTTGTTGCTCATGCCCACGGTGGTGACGATCGAGCCCTGGTCGAGGAAGAGATCCGAGACCTGGATCGCCTGCTCGAGGAGGCCGCCCGGGTTGCCGCGCAGGTCGAGCACCAGCCCCTTGAGCTTGCCGCCCGCCTCGGCCCGCATCGACCTGACCGCGTTGGCCACGTCGCGGGAGGTGTTGCCCTGGAAGTTCTTGATCCGCACGTAGCCGACGTTGTCGGCGAGGAGCTTGTGGACCACCGACTCGATCTCGATGATCGCGCGGGGGATCGACATCTCCCGCGGCTCCTTCCAGCCCTTGCGCGCCACGAGGATGTTGATGCGGGAGCCGGGCTTGCCGCGCAGCCGCTCCACCGCCTCGGAGAGATCCATGTTGACGGTGGATTCGTCGCCGATGCGGAGGATCCGGTCCTTGGGCTTGATGCCGAAGGTGTAGGCCGGCGTCGGGTTGTCCTTGGTCCCCTTGAGCACCTTCACCACGGTGAGGTCGCCGTCGCGCATCGAGATGACGAAGCCGAGGCCGCCGAACTCGCCCTTGGTGTTGAGCTTCATCTCCTTGAAGTACTCGGGCTTGAGGATGATCGAGTGCGGGTCGAGGGAGGTGAGCATCCCGTTGACCAGCGCGTACTCGATGTTGCGCAGGTCGTCGACCGGATGGCCCGCGTCCAGGTTCTTCTGGACGAAGCCCATCACCTGCCCGAGCCGGAGGCTCATCTTGAAGATCGAGTCGACGTCGGTGATCGAGAAGGAGGCGGTCTTGCCCCCCACGGTCACCTTGACCGCGCCGGTCTTGACGTCGCCGTCGACCATCACCTCGGGGACTTCCTTCTCCACCGCGTCGAGGGCGTCCACCAGCATCTGCTGCGGCTGGATCCGCGACGGGTCGAAGTAGTTCTCCTTCACGAGGAGGACGACCCGGTTGAAGATCTTGAGGGAGGCGAGATCGTGGGACCCCTCCTCGGCCATCGCGGGGGCTTCGGCCCGGGCCTCGGAGAGGACGGGGACGAGGCGGTTCCCCGCGGCGAGACTCCAGGCCGCCACGAGGGCGACGAGGGCTGCCGCTCGGGCGGCGAAACGGATCATCCTGGGAGCTCCCGGCATCTGGAAGGTTCGCTCGCGGTCACCGTGGCGGGCACGGGGCCGATCTAGAGGATCATAGGCAGGCGATCGCATGCCCTCAAGGAACATGGGCATGCGATCCCCACCCCGTACGTGCGAACACCGGCCCGGTTCGAGATCCATCCCGCGCCGGTGGAAACGTGGGCCCCAACACGCGAGGCGCGCGGATCCAACCCGGCGATCGCAGGGCGAGCGCGCACCCCCACCTACATCCGCGGCGCCGCGTCCTCGCACCAGGCGATCACCCGGGCCACCGCCCCCCTGCCGTCGTGGCGCTCGAGCTCCTGGATGCCGGTGGGCGAGGTGACGTTGACCTCGGTGAGCCTGCCGCCGATCACGTCGATCCCCACGAAGACCAGGCCGTCCGCCCGGAGGGCGGGGGCGATCCGCTCCACGATCCGCAGGTCCGCCTCGTCGAGGGCGGTCTTCGCCGCGCTGCCGCCGAGGTGGAGGTTGTTCCGCTCCTCGCCGGTGCCGTGGACCCGCAGGACCGCGCCCAGGGGCTCGCCGTCCAGGAGGAGGATCCGCTTGTCGCCGTTCGCCGCCTCCGGCAGGTAGACCTGCGCTTCGCAGCGCCTGCCCCGGGGGGTGGCCGCCTCGATCACCGCGTTGAGCCCCCGCATGCCCCGCTGGGCGAAGAGGATCCCCTCGCCCGCGTAGCCGTCCAGCGCCTTGAGCACCACCTCGCCGTGCTCCTCCACGAAGGCCCGCAGCCGCGCCCGGTCGGCGGTGACGAGGGTGGTGGGGCAGAGCTCGGGAAAGCGCAGGGCGTAGAGCTTCTCGTTGGCGGCGCGGACGCCCGCCGGGTCGTTGAGCACCCTGCAGCGCCGCCGGTCCACCCGCTCCAGGATCCAGGTCGCCTCCACGTAGCGGGCGTCGAAGGGGGGATCGGTGCGGAGCCAGACGATGGGGAAGGAGGCCACCTCCCGCCAGATCGCCTCCCCCTCCCAGCGGAAGTCGCCCCCCTCGGCCGGGATGGCGACGGGGCGGGCGCGGATCCACGGCGTGCCGCCCTCCAGCGACAGGTCGTCCGCGGAGGCGAAGAAGGTGGCGTGGCCCCGGGCCCGCGCCTCCCGCATCAGCGCCCAGGTGGTGTCCTTGTCGGGGTGGGCCCGCTCGAGCGGGTCCATGAGGAAGAGCATCTCCATGGGGTCTCCTGGCGCCACCAGCGCGAGGCTCGTGTATAGCGCCCGGATCCCGCCCCGTCATGCCCGTCCGGCGCGGTCGCCCTCCGCCAGGGAGGGGCGGATCCGCCCCGCCGCCCGCAGCTCGTGGAAGAGGAGGGTGGCGCCCACCGTGGCGGCGGGGATGAAGAGGGTGTTGAGGATCGGCACCCAGAGCAGGAGGTAGACCGCCAGACCGAAGCCCGCCGCCACCGGCGGGTTGGCCCGCACCGCCGCCGCCACCTCGCGGAACCGGTAGCCGAAGCGGTTGGCGGGCAGGTCCAGGTACTCGAAGACCAGCCAGAAGACGGTCCAGAAGGTGGAGAGGAGGGTCCAGGTGGCGTGTCCCGCCCCGGGGAGGAGCCACAGCGGCAGCAGGACGACGTGGCCCGCCAGCAGGAGGGAGACCCGGAGAATCGCCTTGAGGACCCCGCCGGCGGTCTCCGCGGCGAGCCGGCCGATGCCCCCTTCCGGCGGGGCGGGGAGGCGGAAGTGGCGCTCGGTGGCGGCCACCAGGGGATCGGCCAGGGGCGCGGTCACCACCGCCGGGACGGTGGCGGCGCCCACCACCAGACAGACCGCGAAGAGCAGGACCGCCGCGGCGTACCAGAAGATGGCGGGCCAGCCCTCCGGCCGGGTCCAGAGGCTCTCCAGCAGCCCCGGCACCAGGAAGAAGAGGGCGACGAAGAGGGCGCCCAGGGAGATGGCGGTGATGGCCACCATCGCCACCGCCCAGCGGCGGAGGGCGGGGACGGCGAGGGAGTGGCGCAGGCCGCGGAGCGGGAGGAGGAAGCCGTGGCCGAAGCCTGCGGCGGGGCGGGTCAGGGTCAGCTCCATGTTCCTTCCCTACGCCCGGGGCGGGCGCGACGTTCACCGGCCCCGCGCATCTCGTACGGCTCCCCGT